>Ga0210388_10001286_pt1 | contig 19711 bp, 17 predicted proteins | sample IncBWC19OmetaG_FD_155485 | JGI IMG/M metagenome (GOLD analysis project Ga0210388, IMG submission 155485) | Forest soil microbial communities from Barre Woods Harvard Forest LTER site, Petersham, Massachusetts, United States - Inc-BW-C-19-O ... | reverse complement strand
ACTTTGTTCAGTGCAAGAAGACGGGCCACTACAGTCCGAGCTCCGGGGAAGTTGTAGTGGCCGAACTTTAGTTCGGTTCCTCGGGAAGTAGAAGTAGACCTGGGTAGAGAAGGAAGGTTGTTATGAGCTGTACGAAAATGGAAAACAAGATTTTGGCGTACGTGGACGGGCGCTTGAAAGAGAGCGAACGGCTGGAGATGGAGAAGCATCTCTCCGCGTGCGGAGCGTGCCAGTTGCGCGTAACCGAATTCCGCGCGGTGTCGGGATTTTTGGATGAACTGCCGGAAATCGAGCCGTCGCCGGCGTTTGATGTGCGCGTGCGCGCGCGAGTGGCGGCGGAGCCGGTGAAGCAGGGCTGGTGGGCCTGGTTCACGCCATCGCCGCGCGTGGCGTTTGCCGCGTCGCTGCTGTTGCTGGCGACGGTGTGGATTGGTTCGCGGCCGACGGATCGTACTCTTACGGCAGCGGAAGAGGCGCAAATCAATCAAGACTTGCCGGTTCTTGAAAATTATGACGTGCTTTCGGATTTTGGAGCGCTGACGGACTTGCCGCAGCCGGTGCAGCCGGAAGACACGGGCGACAGCAACCCGGATCAAAACCAGAATCAGCAGAAGAACGACGGCAATAATCCGACGATGTAATTGATGAGATTTCGACTCCAACTCGCGGGATGTTTGCTGGCGATGGGGCTCAGCGCAGCGCTGGCCGTCCCTTCGATGGCGCAGCGCGGCCATACTGCCCATTTTGCGCCGCAGCAGCATACGCCTCCGAAATCTCAGAACCGACCGCCGCAACACCAGCCTCCTCCGCAGAAGAATGCGGCAAGACCGCCGCAAAACGGAGGACATCCGCCGAACGCCGGAGCGGGAAATCCTCAAGGTAACGGCGGGAACCGGCCGAACTCTGTGCCACGTCCTAGCCCTAATCCGAATAACAATCCGAACCGGCCGCCGTCTTCGTACGTGCCGCCGCAGCAGCAGCGAAAATTCAACGACCTGACGCCACAGGAAAAGCAGCGAGTCGTTGAGAACTACAATCGGTTGAACAAACTGCCCCCTGCCCAACGGCAGGAATTGCAAGATCGCGGAAACACGTGGAATAGATTGACGCCGCAGCAAAAGAGTCACATCCAGAACGATGTACTGCCCAAGTGGAAGCAGATGCCGCAGGATCGTCGGCAAGCGATTCGGCAGAGGCTGCGCGTACTGCAGAATATGCCGGAGTCGGCGCGGAATCAGCGGTTGAATGATCCTGAGTTCACGCGCGGAATGAGCGATGAAGATAAGGCAACGCTACGGGATTTGAGTCATTTGCATGTTGGCGGAGCGCCTGATCCGCCCGGCGAGTAAATTCCCCGCAGCAAGATCTCCAAATCAAGCGAAGGCACCTTTGTCGTGGCGCAGCATGTTTACCCTGAGCCTCGAAGTGCCGGGCCCCCTCAAACGCCGGTCATGGCCAGTCTTGGGCGGTCCGGGCCAATCTGGCATTCTGCGGCACTGCGCTGATTCCTGCGCACGCGTTGACAATGCTCTCCCCTCGCGGCATCGTGACTAGGCCACTTCGCGCGCATCCAACGAGGGGAGGGTGCCATTCCCGTTTTGTCGCCGCGCTTTCGCGCACTGCAGCATCGAAACTTTCAATTATTTATCGCTGGCCAGCTCACCTCGCTCATCGGTACATGGATGCAGACGACGGCCCAGTTGTGGCTGGTCTATAAGCTGACAAATTCCGCGGCGCTTCTTGGCGTTTTCGGTTTCGCGAATCAAGTTCCCATCTTATTTCTAGCAGCGCTCGGCGGATATCTCGGCGACCGCTACAACCGCCATCATGGTGTGATCTGGACGCAGATCTGTTCGATGGTGCTGGCGTTTGTCCTTGCAGGGCTGACCTTCGCAAACATCATCCAGGTGTGGGAGCTAATCTTCATCGCTTTCCTTGTGGGCGTGGTGAATGCATTCGACGTGCCGATTCGTCAGGCGTTTCTCGTTGAGATGGTGGTGAAAGAGGATTTGCCGAACGCGATTGCGCTGAACTCTTCGATTTTTAATGGAGCGCGAGTGGTGGGACCGGCGATTGCGGGATTCGCGCTGGCGTGGAAAGGGCCAGCTTGGTGTTTCTTTCTGAATGGCGTGAGCTTTCTGGCGGTGATCGGTGCGCTCCTCGCGATGCGGATTACGAAGAGAGAAACGAAGAAGGAACCAGGTTCGCCGTGGCAGAGCTTGATGCAGGGATTTCGATTTGCGATGAGCGATTTGCCGATCCGGTCGACGCTGCTGCTTTTGAGCATGCTGAGTTTGTTGGGATTGCAGTACTCGGTTTTTTTGCCGATTTTCGCTAGCGAAGTTTTACATCGAGGCGCAAAAGGATTTGGTTTGTTGATGAGCGCGGCGGGCGTGGGAGCGGTGCTCGGCGCGCTGCATTTTGCGGCGAGGACCAGTTACAAAGGATTGGCGCGCTGGATTGCTGCGACTTCGACACTTTGCGCGGTGGGCTTGGTCATTTTTTCGCAGTCGCGATTCTTCTGGTTGTCGATGGCCGTGCTTTTGGTTGTGGGATTCTGTGCGACGGTACAGATGGCGGCGACGAATACCACTTTGCAGAATCGCGTGCCGGACCAGTTGCGTGGGCGGATCATGGCTGTGTACGCGACGATGTTTATGGGCGTGCAGCCTATCGGGTCTCTCATTGCGGGGGGAGTGGCGAAACATATTGGAGCGCCTTATACGTTGGCGGTGTTTGGCACGCTTTGTTTTTTGGGGAGCATGGTTTTTATTTTTCGCGTCGTCATGCCTTTGCAACGGCAGCCGGAAGCGTCCGCAACGGCTTAGGCTGGATTTGGGCGATAGAGCCAGTCGGGTTTGGTCAGCGATTCAGATGCCATCGGGGCGTCAGAGCCGATAGACGGCTCCTTAGTGGCACAGGCTTCAGCCTGTGCTCCGACGAGCGCAATAGCGTTGAGAATGGCATCGACTTTGGAGCGCTGCGGGGATAGCGAGCAGACTGGGTCGGTAGCGGTGGCGTCGGCAGCGAGAAGGAGAGCTTGGCAGCGGCAGCCGCCAAAATCCAGTGCGCGGCGGTCGCAGGTTTTGCAGGGTTCTTGCATCCACGATTCGCCGCGGAATTTCTGGAATGCTTCGGATTCTTCCCAGATTTCCCGCAACGCTCGATCCTTTACATTATCGAAGGTTAGGCCAGGAATAACGCGCGCGGCGTGGCAGGGAAGCGCGTCGCCGTTTGGCGTGATTAGCATTAGTTTGCGGCCCCAGCCGCCCATGCAGGGCTTCGGATATTTCGCGTAGTAATCCGGAACAACATATTCCACTTTGATTTTTCCTGCCAGGCGTTCCTGCGCTTTTTTCAAGAAATCTATGGATTGCGTGAGCTGCTCGCGTGTGGGCAAAAGGGAATCACGGTTGGCGAAAGCCCAGCCGTAATACTGGACGTTGGCGAACTCGACGCGGCTGGCGCTAGAAGATTCGGCGAGAGCGAGCATTTCGGGAAGCTGATCGATGTTGCGGCGATGAATGACGAAGTTGAGAGTGACGGCGACGCGGTGACGTTTGAGCCATTCGAGGACGCGAAGTTTTTGTGGGTGAGCTTTCGCGCCGGAGATTTCTTGGGCGATTTCTTCGCGCGCGCCTTGAAAGCTCAATTGAAAGTGATCGAGGCCAGCTGCAACGAGAGCTTCGAGGCGCGGTTCGTCGAGGGGCAAACCCGAGGTGATGAGATTCACGTAGAGTCCTGCGGAGCGAGCGGCGCGGATTAGATCGAGAATGTCGGGGCGAGTGAGAGGTTCGCCGCCGGTGAAATCGGCTTGGAGGACGCCGAGAGCGGCGGCTTCTTGAAATACGCGGGACCAGTCTTCGGTGGAGAGTTCTGTTGAGCGCTGCGTGAGTTCGAGAGGATTCGAGCAGTAGACGCAGTGCAGCGGGCACCGGTGCGTTAGTTCGGCGATTAGGGCTAGTGGGTTGGCGATGGTGGATGTCATGTTGCGTGTGGCGCAAATTGCGAAAGCGGGAGCAGAACTCCCGCACTCCGCAGGCTATGACTCAAAGTCGAGCGCGCGTTCTTTTTGTAGCAGAGCCAGGTAGCCAAGGATGTCGCTTTCGACTTTCGTTGGATCAGCTTGCGAATAAAGTTGCTGCAATTCGGTGATGATTTGTTGAACGGTGTGTTTGCCGTCGCAGCGTTCGACAATTTCGAGGCTTGGGCCGTTAAGACGCAGGGCGCGCTCGGGCATCAACAATGTGCGCGGTTGTTGCGTTTTTTCGTTCATGCGGCAGCCGGGGGCTAGCCGCGGATGGCTAGTGAGATCGATGCTCATCGCGAACCTGCCTCTGCGCTCGGGCGAAATGCGCCGGGAGGCGGCCAGCCGGGATTTACGTACGAGAAATAGAGAGCGTCGAGTTGCGCCCAGAGGATGTCGCACTTGGCGCGGAGGGCGGCGTGGGAAAGATCTTGCTGTTCGCGAGTAGTGGCGTGTTTCACGACCCAGGCGAGAGCGAAGTCGGCGTCTTCTGGGGCTTGCGTGAGGCGGCCCGTGAAATAGTCGAGGCCGCTCGAAAGCCACGGATAGTGCTGGCGCAGGCGATCCATGCGCAACGTGATGAGTTTTTTTGAAAACATTTCCGTCAAGGAAGATGCCACGGCTTCGAGGTGTGAACGCGTGGAGACGAAATCGACGTAGGCTTGCACGGCATAGCGCGTGGCCGGCAAGATGCCGGCGCTACCAAGCGCGAGTTCGCGGGGAATGCCGGTGGCTTCGACGAGCCGCAGCCACTTCTCGATTCCGCCGGGGTTCACACCGTCTCCATCGTGATCGAGAATGCGCTTTCGCCATGCCAGGCGAAACGCGGGATCTTCGCTGCGCGCAAGGATCGCGGCATCCTTGATGGGAATGCGGCTTTGGTAGTAGTAGCGGTTGAGCGCCCAAGCTTGCAGTTGGCCGCGCGTGAGCTTTCCTTCGTGCATCAGCGCATGAAACGGATGTTTGTGGTGATAACGCTCTTCGCCGATAGCGTGAAAGCCCGCGATGAAGTCGGCTTCGGAGAGCAGCGGCAAGTGCGCATCGATGGATTGGGCTTGGCTCATAGCGCGAGTTCCATTCCATCATAGGCGATTTCCCAACCGGCTTCACGAACGATGCGGGACTCCTGGCTCTCGTCATTCAAGATGGGATTTGTGTTGTTGATATGAACAAGAACCCGGCGCGTTTTGCTCGGCCGAAAAGCCGTGCGGAGCAAGCCGCGGTCGCCCCACAAAGGCAGATGCCCCATTTGCCGCGCTGACTTACTTCCTTTCTGGATGGAGTTCAACTCGTCGTCTTTCCAGAAAGTTCCATCGAGAATCGCCAGGTCGCTCTCTTCCACGCAACGCAGCCAATGATCTCCAATACCCGGCAGGTTAGGGGCATAGAAGAGTTTCTTTTCCTTGGAAACGAGAGTGAGCCCGATGACAGCTTCTTCGGGAGCGAGACTATTGCGCAAGGACTCGCTCACATAATCCGGGAAGCTGCCGTTCAGTGATACCGCTTTGCAGAAAAGTCCGCTTTTTTTATCCGCCGGCGATGGCGGGACCAGAGGCATAAGTCGATCCAGCGGCAGCGTTTCCCATTTGACGGGAGGATTGGAACGCGTCAGCACACGGAAAAGGCTGTTTTCTTCCGTCAGGATGCGCCGAACTGCAATCGTCGAGAAAATTTGCAACGGCTGAAACTCGCGCAGGTGGAGCAGGCCCATGACGGTGTCTGTGTCGGCACTCGTCAACACAACGGCGGCGATGGGCGAGTTTCGAGAACCGGCAGGGGGCACAAGGTCCGCCGCAGAGAGAATCTGTTGTCGAAGATCAGGAGAAGCGTTCAGAAGGAACCAGCGAGAGCCATCCGTGGAAATGACAGTTTGAGTTTGCGTGCGAGCGCGGGCTTTTAGAGTCCCCGAACGCACACCCATACATTGAGGGCATGCACAATTCCATTGTGGGAAGCCGCCTCCGGCTGCTGAGCCGAGGACTTTAACGCGCATTCGAGCTCGCTAACGACGGATGACCGCAAAGCGCGGTCAAGTTCTAGAGCTCGGCGTTGGCGTACGAGCTAATTTCGCAGTTCAGGTCGATTTCTTCGTGCTGAGGGGTTGTCCATTCCATGGTCGGAGGCTCCTAGGACGTAAGATTCAAATCTTAGACAGAATAGCACAAACGCTTTTCCAAAGGAAGGCGGGGCGGATACAGATGTTTCCTTGACATCGACGGGTCCGGCCACCGGTGCTCCGGCCGGCCGAGACGAAGCGAGTCTTCTAGCCAAGGCCGCGACACACGGAATTGGTTGACCCTGTGAAAATACACCCCCTCCCCTTCTTGCAAAATGCGGCTCAACTAATTAATTCTAAAAGACTTACGCGTATATCGGACGCTCTGAGGCATTTGTAAGATTAAGAAAATAAAGAGTTTGTTTGCTCGCAGTTTGCTCGCAGAGAGAGCAGGCCGGGAGCTGGCCTCAGTCTCGAAATGGGCTCAACAGAGAATAGCTGGAAAAGAAAAGAGAGGTCGTGCGACCGCTTGGATCCGAGGAATTCCCAGCAAGTATATTACCAAGATATACCTTAGCTTGTCAACAATAAACCGGGGCAAGAAAGAGGCAAGGAAGCATTTGGGAGAATTGGGTCGTGCGCCCTGCTCGCAATCGTTCGCGACTAGCGGCGTGGATCGAGATCAACTTCCTGAAGTGACCTACGAAGGGTAGATGTGCGCGGAAGAAAAAACCACAAGGGGTGGTAGCGAAAATTTCCACAATGCTGAATCATTAAAAATGCAAAATTCTAGAAAAGAGTGCACGTTTTCTCTTGACAAGGCCTCAAATCAGCCTATTATGTGGCCAGAAGTGGGAGAGAGTGGTCAGTAGTAGAACAGAGTAGAGCTTCTCTCTGGGCCATGAGACGTTCTCGAGGGCAATCGTGAACGTAAGCAATGCGGGCGTCCAAAACCAGCAATTGAATAGGGAATATGAAGCTGCGGGGAAACTGTCCGGCGAAAGTCGACGAGAAGGGGCGTCTCAAGATTCCCTCAGTGTTTTTGGACGAACTCAAGGAGTACGGCAACCAGTTTTATATCACAAGTACGACGGGCGAAACGGCAAGAATTTATCCGATGAAGGTTTGGTCGGAAATCGAAGACAAACTGGCGCAACTGCCAAGCACGCACGTGGCGAAGCAAAAGTTTCTGCTGAGAACAAGCTATTTTGGGCAGCACGCGGAATTGGACGGGCAGGGAAGAGTGCTTTTGCCAGCGGTTCTGCGGGACGCCGCGCAAACGATGGGGGAAGTCGACGTTTTTGGGGCACTGAACTATCTAGAAGTGATGAACCATACGCGCGTGCTCGACAAGTTGAAGAATGAGCCGTACACGGATGCGGATGATACGGCGCTGGGGATTTAGAAGGAACCGAGAGGCGAAATTCGAAATTCGAAACGCGAAACTCGAAATAGGAAATTCGAAATACGAAACGCGAAATTCGGTTAGGAAGTAGAGCGGGCGGCAATACGAAGGGCTAAACAGATTGAGTGCGGCGCATACGCCGGTGATGTTGAACGAGGTGCTGGAATGGCTGGGCATCAGGCCGGAAGGAACGTACATAGACGTCACGCTGGGAGCCGGCGGCCACTCGGAAGCGATCGCCGAGCGGCTCACGTCAGGCAGATTGATCAGCCTGGACCGGGACGCACAGGCGTTAGAGCTGGCGCGGGAGCGGTTGAAGAGTTTCGGGGCGAAAGTGATGGTGGTGCAGTCGCCCTTCTCGAGGATTGCGGAGGTCGCACAAGAGTTGGGGATTCAGAAGGTGGACGGGGTCTTGGCAGACTTGGGAGTTTCGAGCATGCAGCTTGATCAAGGTGCGCGGGGATTTTCGTTTCGCGAAGCGGCCGCCCTTGATATGCGTATGAACACTGCCGATGAGTTGACGGCAGACGAAATTGTGAATCAGTGGTCGGAAAACGAAATCGCCGACCTGCTCTACCGCGAAGCGGATGAGCACGATTCCAGAAGGATCGCCAAGGCGATCGTACGGGCTCGGCCCTTACGAGACACCGCGCACTTGGCAACGACTGTAGCAGGGGCCCGTAAGCAATGGGGAAGGCAGAGACTGCATCCCGCAACAAAAACGTTTCTGGCGCTGCGGATCGCGGTGAATCGAGAGATGGAGGAACTCGGGCAGTTTCTTTCACGGACCCCTGCTGCATTAAATTCCGGCGGCCGCCTGGTGGTGCTTAGTTACCACTCGCGCGAAGACCGCATTGTGAAGCACGCGTTTCAAGAGGAAGAGCGTCAGAGGACGCTCATGGTGCTCACCCGGCACGTCATCCAGCCGACCGAAGAAGAGAAGGCGAGAAACCCGCGTTCGCGAAGCGCGAAACTGCGGTGTGCAGAAAGAGTGTAGTTATGGTGCGCAAGAGAAAGAAAGCGGTAACGGCGGAGTTTCACACCGTCAAGCGTATTGATAATTCGCGGCTGGTGCGCAACGTCGAGCCCGCGAAGATGCGGAATCTGTGGCGGACGGTCGCGCTGGGAGGCGTGGTAGCAGCGTTTTTCATGCTCTACATCTTCCAGCATTTTCGCTGCATCGATTTGAGCTTCCAACTCGAAGATCTGCGCGGCCAGCAGATGAAGGCCGCGGCTTTGAATTCGGAGCTGAAGCTGGAGATTGCTGGATTGCGAAATCCCATGCGCATTGACGTGATTGCGCGCCGCAGACTTGGTCTGACCGAGCCTTTGCCGACGAATGTGCAAGAGTACGAAGCGCCCGACGGCGCGGAAGTGGCCGCCGCGCGGTACGTGAGACCGAACCGGGCGCCGTGATTCCCGCGATCGGCACCACCTTCAAATTCGAGAAATTTTACGTTCCTTTGAGCTTCCAACCGGAGTGTTTGCCGACCTGAGTTCACTATGCAACAAGACCGCGTCCACGTCCGTTTGCTCATCATCGCCGGCGTGGCCATCTTGTGGATGGGCGCGGTTTTCGGCCGGCTAACCTACCTCCAGCTTTTTCGCCATAGCGACTATCTTTCGCGCGCTCTGCGCCAGCAGCAGCGCACCTTCGAAATAACACCCGAGCGCGGCGCAATTTACGATCGCAACGGGCAGCCTCTTGCGATGAGCATTCAGGTGGATTCGGCATTTGCCGTGCCTTCGGAGATTGCGGATGAGAATCTTGCGGCGCGGCTGCTCTCGGGAGTGATCAACAAGCCCCAGGAGGAGATCGAAGCGCGATTCGAATCGTCGCGATCGTTTGCGTGGATTGCGCGAAAGCTGCCTCCGGAAAAAGCGGATGCGATCAGCAAGTTGAACCTAAAAGGTATTTACCTGCAGAAAGAAAACCAGCGCTTTTATCCAAAGCGCGAGCTTGCGGCGCACGTGTTGGGTTTTGTGGACGTTGATGAGAAGGGGTTGAGCGGTATAGAGCGCGAACTGGAAAGCCAAATCCGCGGCAAGAGTGAACGGATAGTTGTGATGGCTGACGCCAAGCAGCGCTGGTTCGATGGCGGACAAGCGCACCGTGAACGACCGCTGAGCGTTGTACTGACCCTCGATGAAAAGATTCAATACACCGCCGAGCGGGAGCTTGCTGCTGCGATTGACAAGACACGCGCAGTTGCCGGCACAGTCATCGTAATGAACCCCAATACGGGCGAGATTCTGGCGCTGGCGAATTGGCCGAAGTTCAATCCCAACAAAGCAGGCGACGCGCCTTCGGAAAACTGGATGAATCGCGCAGTCAGCGCGATTTATGAGCCGGGATCGACGTTCAAGTTGATCACGCTGGCCGCGGCGTTTGATCAGAACATTACACGTCCCGACGAAGTATTCGATTGCGAGAACGGCGCCGTATATATCTCCGGCCATCGTATTCGCGATCACAAACCATTCGGCCTGCTTACGGTTTCAAATATTCTCGCGAAATCCAGCGACGTGGGCGCCATAAAGATTGCGCTGCGGCTCGGTGCCCCGAAATTCTACGAATACATTCGCGCATTTGGTTTTGGCACTACCACCGGCGTCGAGTTGCCCAATGAAAGCCGCGGGAGGCTGGCGAGGCTTGAAGACTGGAGGCCGATTTCGGTTGGTTCCATCTCGATGGGCCAGGAAATTGGCATCACACCGCTGCAGCTCACTACTGCCGTTTCTGCAATTGCAAACGGTGGACTGCTTTATAAGCCACAGATTGTCGCCGAATTGCGGCGCGGCGAAAAGGTGTTGCCTCCCGATGAGCCTCTGTCTCCGGCAGAGCCTAAGCGCGTCATTCGTCCAGAAACTGCCGCGACGCTGCGACAGTTGATGGAAGGCGTGGTGTTGCTCGGCGGTACAGGGCCCGCGGCGCATCTCGATGGATGGACCTCGGCGGGCAAAACGGGTACGGCGCAAAAAATCGATCCATCGACGTGACGCTATTCGCCGACGCAGTACATCGCTTCCTTCACGGGGTTTGCGCCCATCAACAATCCGGCGGTGACCATCCTGGTGTCGCTGGATTCTCCCGTGGGCTTGCACGAAGGCGGGCAAGTGGCTGCTCCAGTGTTCAAACGGATCGCCGAGCAGGTTTTGGCGTACCTGGATGTGCCCCGTGATGTTCCGCTGAATCCGAAACTCATCCAAACGGCTTATATGAAGCAAGCAACCGAAGACCCAAGCGCGCTCGAGGATTTCTCATCGGTTGATTTTTCTGGCCAGCCTGATCCGCCACCATCGGCATCACAATTGGCAAAGACGGATAAACAGGAGCAGGCGGACTCCGTCAAGGAGGTTCTGACGGTGGCCGTGGAACAAGGGGGAGATATCGAGGTGCCCGACTTCAGCGGAAAAACTGTGCGCGACGTAGCGGATGTGGCGTTAAGGCTCGGGCTCGACCCGGTGCTGGTTGGAAGCAATCTTGCTACGGAACAGTCGCCACCGGCGGGAGCAAAGGTAAGGCACGGCGCGAAAATCACCGTGCAGTTCGGGACACCGCTCGAGAAGAAATCGAAGTCGCGCTCAGGAGTCAAGAATTAGGATGATAACTGGATTGAGCCAACTAGAAGACACCAGCAACCCCAAAACGAACCCCGCCGATGAACGGCAGGAAAATTCATCGGCGAGACGCGTCTCCCCTCGAAGTGTGAAGCTGCGCGATTTGCTGCAGGGTACCGAAGCCCGCGTTCCTGAGTCTGCGCAGGAGCTGGAAATTCGCCAAGTTGCTTGCGACTCCCGCAAAGTGCAGCCGCGCGCGCTTTTTTTTGCCCTGCATGGCGCGAAAGCCGACGGAAATGAGTTTATTCGCGATGCGGTTTCGCGCGGCGCCGCGGCAATCGCCAGTGAAGAGAGCGCGCCGGCGGCCATTCCGTCGAGTGTGGTATGGATTCAAGTGCGTGAGGCTCGCAAGGCACTTGCTGTTACGGCGGCAAACTTTTTCGGACACCCGGCGGAGGCTTTGCAACTCGTGGCGGTCACCGGTACGAACGGGAAGACCACGACGACTTCGCTAATCGACGCGATCGTAAAAGCTTCCGGCGCGAAGACCGGCCTTTTCGGAACGATCGCCTATCACACGCCGCTTGGCGAATATCCGGCACCCAACACGACGCCGGAATCGGTTGACCTGCAAGGATTTCTTGCCGAGATTCGCGATGCGGGAGGGAAGTTTGGCGTCCTGGAAGCAAGTTCGCACTCGCTGGCCATGGACCGTTTGTGGGGTTGTCATTTTGCCGCCGTCGTTTTTACAAATCTGACGCGCGAGCACATGGATTATCACAAAACGTTTGATGATTATTTCGCCGCCAAGAAAAGATTGTTTGAAGGCACTGGAGCTGGCGCACCGGAAGTCGCGGTTATCAATACGGACGACGAATATGGGAAGCGGCTCACCGGACTGGCCAAGAAAACGGTGACTTACGGCCTCGAAAACGGCGCCGACATCACAACAAAAAAATTTCAATTGACGTTCAACGGCTTGGGCTTCACCGCGCAAACACCCAATGGCAAAGTGCAAGTAGCGTCGCCGTTGGTAGGCCGCATTAATGTCTACAACATCCTCGCGGCCATCGGAGCGACGCAAGCGCTGGGTCTTTCAAACGAGGTTATCGAGGCTGGGATTCGCAACCTCGAAAGCGTTTCCGGGCGCTTCCAACGCATTGATCTCGGCCAACCATATTTTGTGGTTGTCGACTACGCGCACACGGACGACGCACTGGAAAATCTCATTCGCACCGCGCGGGAACTGAATCCTAAAGGCCGCATTATCACGCTCTTCGGATGCGGCGGCGGAAAGGACCGCACCAAACGGCCCGTGATGGGAGAAGTGACGGGCCGGCTGAGCGACCTGACAATTCTGTCGAGCGACAATCCGCGCACTGAGGATCCGCTGAAAATCATTAGCGACATCATCGTAGGTCTGCAAAAAACGCCGGGAAAATATCTGATCGAACCGGACCGCGAAAAAGCAATTGGCGTAGCGATGGACGAAGCACGCGCCGGAGATATTATTTTGCTCGCAGGCAAAGGCCACGAGAATTACCAAATTCTCGCGGACCGAACGCTGGAATTTGACGACCGCGACATGGCGCGGCGCGCCTTGCGGGAACGAGGTTATACCGAAGCCCAGACGGAAATTGGCAACGGTAAGCCAAAAAACGGCTCAAAGTTTGGCACGTAGCGCGCTTGTCTAGTAGGTGTAGAAAGTGTGGCGAGGGCGCGCGAGCCAGATGTTAACTCGCGAAAGGAGGAGCCCTCAAATACGGTGAAAACAAACCGATACACGGGGTATCTGCGTAAAGCAAACCCCTTGAGGCATTTATGCGGTGGACGATTGCACAAGTGGCTGGCGCACTGGGTGTTAGGGCGGGGGCGGGACTCGACCCCGTGGCCCGGGTGGCCGGCGTCTCGATTGATTCTCGCACGGTACGTGCGGGAGAACTGTTCGTTGCCATCCACGGACCGCGTCACGATGGACACGATCACGTGGCGGGTGCGCTGGGACGCGGCGCCATCGCCGCGATGGTGGCGGAGCCGCAAGCCAGCCTCTACGGCGACGCCATCCGGAATCGCTGCATCGTCGTGGGCGACACTTTCGAAGCACTCAAGCAGTTGGCCCGCGCGGTGCGTGAAGCCTGGGGCGGCAAAATTGCCGGCGTCACAGGCTCCGTGGGCAAGACCACAACGAAAGAGATCCTGGCGGCACTGCTGGGCGCGAAGCTACGGGTCCTGAAATCGGAAGGGAACTTTAATAATGAGTACGGACTGCCGCTGACGCTTTTTCGTTTGGACGAAACGCATCAGGCGGCCGTACTGGAGATGGGCATGTCTCGGCGCGGAGAGTTGTCGCGTCTCGCGGCGATTGCCCGGCCTGACGTTGGTGTGGTGACGCGCGTAGCTCCTGCGCATCTGGAGTTTTTTTCGTCGGTGGATGAAATTGCGCTGGCGAAGCGCGAGCTCATCGAAGGATTGAATGGACACGAATCGACTGCTGTGCTGAATGCCGATGATCCGCGTGTTGCGGCTTTCGGCGCATTTGCACCCGGGCGCGTGCTGACGTACGGAATCGATGCACCAGCGTTTTTCTCGGCTGCGGCGATCGAAGATCGCGGTGCGCTGGGCTCGGCGTTTGATTATGTAAGCCCCGAAGGACGCGTGCGGCTCGAACTTCCGGTGCCAGGCCGCCACGCGATTTACAATGCGCTTGCTGCGCTAGCAGCCGCAAGTGTCTGGAACATCGGAGCGGCTGAGGCGCAAAGCGTTTTTCGAGCGTTGCGCGTACCCGCGATGCGCGGCGAACTGTTGCGTTTTTCGAATGGAGCGGCGCTGATCAACGACAGCTACAACTCGAGCCCAGCTGCCTTGCACGCGATGGTTTCCGTGCTGGCGGCGACACCAAATTTTCAACGACGGATTCTTGCCGCGGGCGAAATGCGCGAACTGGGCACAGCTTCGCCAATGCTTCATCGCGAAGCAGGAGTTTTTACCGCGAAAACAGGAAAAATTGACTGGGTTATTGGAGTTGAAGGCGACGCCGAACAAATCGTCGAAGGCGCCGTTTCCGCTGGCACGCCGCGAACACAAACGAAATTCTTCCCCTCGTCGGATGAGGCCGCAAAGTTTCTGGACCAGTTCATCGCGCCTGGTGATGTCCTGCTGGTGAAGGGTTCTCGCGGAGTGCAGATGGAACGCATCGTGGAAACGCTGCTCACACGTTACGCCGCTCCGGGCGAAATGCCTCGGCAGGAGGTACGGCACTAGATGCTCTACTACCTGCTCTATCACGTTCTGCAGCGTTACTTCAGCCCACTCAACGTTTTTCGCTACATTACCGTTCGAACGGTTTACGCCAGCTTGACGGCAATGTTTCTCGGGTTAGTGTTTGGCCCCTGGCTCATTCGCCGATTGCGCGAGCTGCAAATCGGTCAATACATCCGCGAGGAAGGCCCTCAGGAACATCAAAAAAAGGCAGGCACACCCACGATGGGCGGCGTGCTGATCGTCCTGTCGACGGCCGTGCCCACGCTGCTCTGGGCCGATCTCACCAATCCTTTTATTTTGCTAGCGCTGTTCGCGCTCATTGGGTTCGCCATTATTGGTTTTATCGACGACTACGCAAAAGTCTCCAAACAGCGAAACCTCGGCCTCACGGCAAAAAAGAAGATTTATTTTCAGGTGCTCGTGAGCACGATTGTCGGGATTTCGCTGCTCGTGCTTGTCACGCATTACGCGTACTCCACCCAGCTCATGATTCCGTTTCTCAAGCGCCTACATCCCGATCTTGTCTTTCATTCCTTGATGAATTCGCCGCACTTGTGGCCCTTGGCATTTCTTCCGTTTCTGGCTTTCGTTTGCGTGGTTATCGTTGGTTCATCCAATGCTGTGAATTTGACGGACGGCCTCGACGGCTTGGCCATCGGCTGCACCGTCATCGCCGCGGGCGCGCTCACTGTGCTGACCTACGTCAGCAGCAACTCGCGCTGGGCCACGTATCTCGAAATTCAGTACATCCCGCGCGTCGGAGAACTAACCGTTTTTTGCGGCGCGCTGGTCGGCGCGTCGCTCGGTTTTCTTTGGTACAACGCACACCCTGCGGAGATTTTTATGGGTGATGTCGGCTCGCTCTCGCTGGGCGGGGCGCTGGGCACAATAGCCGTCATCATCAAGCAGGAGATACTGTTGTTTTTTGTCGGCGGGATCTTTGTTATCGAAGCGCTCTCGGTGATCTTGCAGGTCGGTTCGTTCAAGCTGCGCGGTAAGCGCATATTCCGCATGGCGCCTATTCACCATCATTTCGAATTGCTCGGATGGAGCGAATCGAAAGTCATCGTGCGTTTTTGGATTGCCGCACTCGTCTTTGCACTGTTTGCGCTGACGACGTTGAAGTTGAGGTAACACCGCATTTGAAGTCGAATGGAATTGACAAAGAACAATGCCCGGTGGAATCGATCTACGAGGGAAGCGCGTGCTGGTCGTCGGACTGGCACGCACCGGCGTAGCCACATCACTTTTCTGCGCAGCGCGAGGCGCTCGTGTGACCGCGACCGACTCCCGTGCCGAGAGCGAGATCGGCGAAGTGATCGCCAAACTAAAAGACGCGGGTGTGGCGCTCGAACTCGGTTGTCATCGAGAGGAAACGTTTCTCGACCAAGATCTGATCATTCCAAGCCCGGGCGTACCAGCCGATGCCGCGCATTTGCGAGCGGCGCGGGCCAAAGGCGCAACGATCTGGAGCGAAATTGAGCTGGCCTATAGGTTCATGAAGGGCCGCTTAATCGGGATCACGGGCTCGAATGGCAAAACGACGACAACATCGCTCATCGAACACATTTTGGAGACGGCAGGAATGCAGACCATTCTCGCGGGAAATATTGGAACGCCGCTCATCGGTTGTGTGGACGCGATGAAAGACGATACGTGCACAGTGATCGAGCTGAGTAGCTTTCAACTGGAACTCATCGACACGTTTCGCCCAAACATTGGCGTGTTTCTGAATCTGACGCCGGACCATCTCGACCGCCATCACACTTTCGAGGCATATGGCGCTGCAAAGGCGCGTCTTTTTGAAAATCAGACCGGCGAGGATGCTGCGATATTAAACGCTGACGATGTGGCTACCACACCCTACGCCCCATCGCTTCCGCGCGTCTACTGGTTCAGCAGAAAACAGCGCGTTGCGCAGGGCGCCTATGTCCGCGGAGAGGAAATCGTCTTTCGCCAGGACGGCGCCGAAGAAACTCTTCTCAAGCTGGCGGATATTCCTCTTGCTGGGGGGCACAACGTAGAAAATGTGCTGGCCGCAGCTGCAGCCGCCCGGCTAGCCGGCGCATCAGCGGCAGCGATTGCAAAAGGTGTGCGAACTTTCGCGGGAGTCGAACACCGCCTGGAATTCGTGGCCGAAGTTGCAGGCGTGCGCTACTACAACGATTCCAAAGCGACCAACGTAGACGCCACCCTCAAAGCCCTCGACGCATTCCCCGGCCGCATACTGGTCATACTCGGCGGAAAAGATAAAGGAAGCGACTACACCCTGCTGCAAAAGCCCCTGCGAGAAAAAGCGATCCTGGCCCTGCTGATCGGCTCCGCGGCTAAAAAAATAGAAAAGCAAATTTCAGGAAGCGTTGCACTGGAGCGTGCGGAAACACTAGAGCGTGCGGTGGAAACCGCTTCGCATGCAGCGCAACGGGGTGACGTTGTGCTTCTCGCTCCCGCCTGCGCCAGTTTTGACCAATTTCAGAATTATGAACACCGTGGACGGGTCTTCAAGGATTTAGTGAAGCAACTCGAAAAGCAAGCCGCTGGAGCGACTTCAGGGAAAAGGTGAACGACCGTGCCGAGACGTCTCGAAATGGATCGCTGGTTATTTGGTGTGACGGTCGTGCTCTGCCTGCTGGGCGCGGTCATGATCTTCAGCGCGTCGGCCGTTACCGCTGAAAACCAGTATGGCCACGGATATTTTTTCCTCGTGCGCCAAATTGTCTGGCTAGTCCTTGGACTCGTAGGAATGTTCGCGTTGATGCGCATGGACTACCGTAAATTGCGCGAGCCTGCCGTGGTCTATACAGCCGTCTGTGTTGTCCTCTTGCTCCTGGTCGGAGCTTTTTTTCTGGACAAAGCTCACGCCACGCATCGCTGGATTCGCTATGGTCCAGTTGGCATTCAACCATCCGAATTGGCGAAGCTGGCTGTGATCCTCTATCTGGCGTGGTTTCTCGATCAAAAGCGGCGCAACAAAGCCGCCATGGAATTTTGCAAACAGGATTTTCTTCAGACGATACTTCCCGCCGCTGGTCCCGTCTTGGTCTGCGTATGTTTAATTTTGGCGCAGCCTGACCTGGGCACTGCCCTGGACATTGTTCTGGTAGCTACAACAATTCTATTTGCCGCAGGTCTCTCCTGGAAATGGATCGCCGCGGGATTCGCAACATCGTTGCCAGTCCTCTATCTCTTGATCACACACGTTGCCTACCGCAATGCACGCCTGATCTCCTTTCTCCACCCCGATTCAGATCCGCAAGGTGCGGGCTTTCAGTTGATGCAATCGCTCATCGCTGTTGGCTCCGGCGGATTCACAGGCGTCGGGCTGATGGAGAGCAAACAAAAACTTTTTTACCTGCCCGAAGCGCACACCGATTTCATTTACGCGGTAATTTGCGAAGAGCTCGGCTACATCGGCGCAATGCTGGTCATCGGTTTGTTTTTGGCCTATGCATGGCGTGGACTGCGCGCGGCATTCGCCGCCCCCGACGGCTTCGGCCGTCTACTGGCGCTGGGAATCACAGCCCTGGTCCTCAGCCAAGCCCTAATCAATTTTGCCGTCGTCCTAGGCATGGTGCCCACAAAAGGCATTCCGCTACCGTTCGTAAGCTACGGGGGCTCGAGCCTGTTGGTGATGCTCCTAGCCACAGGCGTCTTGCTGAATATTTCGCAACAAGCAACGGAGACATGAGCGAGCTTTTTGATTCGCGGCAGGGTTTAGGTTGTAGGGGCACGATATATCGTGCCCCTACGGTCGAGCCATTAATTGGGCTTCGCCCATGAAACTCCTAATCGCCGGCGGCGGCACAGGCGGACACGTCATCCCAGCCATTGCCATCGCCCAGGAATGGCTATCGCGCGACAAAGAAAGAGAAGTCGTGTTAGTTGGAACAGAACGAGGAATCGAAATGAAGCTGGTGCCTCAAGCAGGCTTGCCGCTGGAGACGTTACGGGTCGCCGGCTTAAAAGGAAAGGGCGGCGCGACTTTGCTGCGAAATGTTGCCATGCTCGGACCGGCGATGCTCGACGCGCGCCGTGTCCTACGAAAGCACCAACCAGTCGCCGCATTTGGAGTAGGCGGCTATGCCGCTGGCCCGATGATGCTGGCGACCTGGTTCGGCGGCGTGCCCAACATAATTTTTGAGCCGAACGCCGAGCCGGGCCTGACCAACAAGCTGCTCGCGAAACTTTCCAAACGCATCGCCACCGGATATGAAATTTCTGCGCAGGCGTGGGGAAAAAAGGCCGTCGTAACGGGCTGCCCGGTTCGCCCAGAGTTTTTCTCGATCGAGCCTCGACAGCTTGAAAAACCGTTTCGCCTTCTGATAACTGGCGGAAGCCAGGGCGCGCTACCGATCAACCGCACTTTCGTCGACGCAATGGACCTGCTCGCCGCGCGAAAAAATGACCTGTCCATCGTGCATCAAACCGGCGAACGCGATTATAATGCGGTGCGCACCGCGTACGCGCGGCGCGAGATCAACGCGGAGGTTGTACCCTTCCTCACGAATATGGCCGAGCGCTTTGCCTGGGCAGATGTGATCGTATGCCGAGCAGGAGCCATCACCGCAGCGGAAATCGCAACTGCGGGCCGAGCCGCCATCTTCATCCCCTTCGGCGCCGCCACAGATAGCCATCAGTTGCGCAACGCGCAAGAAATGACCAACGCAGGCGCGGGCCGGCTGATCACCGAAAATGAACTCACCGCGAAACGCCTGACGAGCGAGATTTTCTCGCTCATCGACCAGCCAGAACAAATTGAAAAGCAGTCGAAGGCAGCGCGCTCGCTTGCCCGGCCCAACGCTACGCGCGACATCGTCGACCTGATCGAAGAGGCCGCCAACGTGCAAGGAAATCGCCAGAGGGTAAATCCATGATGGTCTCGTTCCGCAATTTTCAACGCATTCATTTGGTAGGGATCGGCGGCATCGGTATGAGCGGCATCGCCGAAGTCCTGCTGACGCTGGGCTATTCCGTCTCCGGCTCGGACACCAAACCCTCAAACATCACCGAGCGACTGCAAAATCTTGGCGCCACGATCCACGAAGGCCACAAAGCCATCAACGTCCAGGGCGCGCACGTGGTGGTCACCTCTTCGGCCATCCGGCAGGACAATCCTGAGGTTGTCGAAGCGCACAAGAAAAAGATTCCCGTGATTCCCCGTGCAGAGATGCTTGCGGAGTTGATGCGGCTCAAATATGGCATCGCCGTGGCGGGAGCACATGGCAAGACGACCACGACTTCGATGGTGGCCTCAATTTTAGCGGCCGGGCACTTGGATCCTACATTTGTGATTGGTGGCCGAGTGAATCAAGCGGGCACCACCGCGCGCCTCGGCAAGGGCGAATACTTCGTGGTGGAAGCCGACGAGAGCGACCGCAGCTTTTTGATGCTCGCGCCGGTTGTAGCCGTCGTCACCACCATCGATCGCGAGCATCTCGATCAATACACTTCGCTCGCGGAC
>Ga0210388_10001285_pt1 | contig 19712 bp, 17 predicted proteins | sample IncBWC19OmetaG_FD_155485 | JGI IMG/M metagenome (GOLD analysis project Ga0210388, IMG submission 155485) | Forest soil microbial communities from Barre Woods Harvard Forest LTER site, Petersham, Massachusetts, United States - Inc-BW-C-19-O ... | reverse complement strand
ACTTGTCGGTGAGTTTGGCGCCCGTGACGCGTACCTCGCCGGCGTTGACCACGACGATATGATCGCCAAGGTCTTGATGCGGCGCATAATTCGGCTTGTGCTTGCCTTTCAAACGATGCGCGATCTCCGAGGCCAGGCGGCCCAGGGTTTTGCCCGCTGCGTCGACTAGGAACCAGTCGCCGCGAGTTTCTTCAGGCTTTGAAAATACGGTATACATGGGGTGCTCAACAACAAATAGGGTCTTGACGAAAGGCGCGAAAGTGTACAGAACCGCGCGGGCAGATGCTAGCCTTAGGATCGCGTCTTACGCACCTATAATATAATGTGCCCATGGATACACGAAGGCTGGGGTCCTTGGACCGCGTAATAGGCGAAATAGACAAGATTATCAAGACCTTAACCCTATCACCGCACGCCTCCAGGGACGTTCCGCAGACCACCCCGGGTGAGGCCCTGGCCGAAACCGAGCGGGCAGAGTCGGTGCGTTTGATGCGGGTGAACCACGCCGGAGAGGTCGCCGCCCAGGCCCTGTATCAGGGCCAGGCGCTCACGGCGCGCGATCCTCAGGTCAAATCATCGATGCAGGAAGCCGCCGCCGAGGAAATCGATCATTTGGCCTGGTGCGAGGAGCGCCTGAAGGAACTGAACGGCCGGCCCAGTCTTTTAAACCCCCTGTGGTACGTAGGCTCCCTGACGATTGGCGCCCTGGCGGGTGCGCTCGGCGATCGCGCCAGTCTGGGCTTCATCGCCGAAACCGAAAAACAGGTCGAATCGCATTTGCGCGGTCACTTGGAGCGCCTGAGCCCGAAGGATTTACGCAGCCGCGCCATCCTGACGCAGATGACTCACGATGAGATGAAGCACGGTGCAAAAGCCGCCGCGATGGGAGGTAAACCGTTGCCGTTTCCAATAACATGGGCGATGCGCGCGACGTCCCGGCTGATGACCCGCGGCTCGTATTGGATCTAGTTGAGACCCTTTAGTGCTTGCGATTCCGGGACTTATGTAATAAAACGTGCGCCAGCATCGGCATTTAACCGACTAAAAAACCAGCGGGAGTGAACATGGAAGAAGGGGCAAAAGCCTTAAGCGATATCCCAGCGATCAATCGTTTCTTGAGCTACTGCCGCATTCGGACAGTCCCGTCAAAGACCGTGATCATTCACGCCGGCGATCTGCCGGATATTTTGTACTACATCATTTCCGGTTCCGTCGAAGTCATGATCGAAGACGAAGACGGCAATGAAATGGTTCTCGCCTACTTGAACAAGGGCCAATTCTTCGGCGAGATGGGCTTGTTCTACGAGCAGCCGACGCGCAGCGCCTGGGTCCGTACCCGTCAGCAATCCGAACTGGCCGAAATGACCTATCCGCGCTTTCGGCAAATTGCCGCCGAAAGTCCCGGCCTGATTTTTGAGCTGGCAACGCAGCTGGCGACCCGCCTGGATCGCACCAACCGCAAGCTCGGTGATCTTGCCTTCGTCGATGTCACCGGCCGGGTGGCGCACGCCATCATGGACTTGTGCGGTGAACCCGATGCCATGACCCATCCCGAGGGAATGCAAATCAAAGTCAGCCGGCAGGAGCTTTCCCGCCTGGTGGGTTGTTCCCGTGAGATGGCCGGACGCGTGCTCAAGGTCCTGGAAGAGCAGGGGTTACTGCGTGCCACGGGCAAAACCATTGTGGTGTTCAACGCGCGTCCCAAGGTGAAAACACGTCCCTTGATCGTTCCGGTCAAGGCCGGCGCGAATGCGGGCGGCGCGGCAAAGAACGCGCGTGCTGAGCCGCAGGACGATGAAGACGACGAGGATGACGAGGACGACGAGTAAGCGCTCGGGACCGCTGTCGCGCGTTTAGGCTCGTTTTCCGCCTGTTTCTTTTCCACCTATTTCGATCTGCGCGCGCATGGCCGTGATCGTGCGCGCGTAATCCGTACTGCCAAAAATCGCCGAGCCTGCGACGAACGTATCGGCGCCCGCCTTGGCGATGCTCGCGGCGTTCTCGACTTTCACGCCGCCGTCGATTTCCAGACGAATTTCGCGCCCGGCGGCTTGGATTCGCGCGCGCGCTTCGCGCAGTTTAGGCAAGACTTCCGGTATGAATTCCTGACCGCCGAACCCGGGGTTCACGGACATCAGCAAGATCACATCGATCTTATCGATCACGTAGTCCAGCCAATTCAAAGATGTCGCGGGATTGAACACCAAGCCCGGCCTGCAGCCCGAATGGCGGATGAGCTGAATGGTGCGATCCACATGTTGCGTGGCCTCCGGATGAAAACTGATGTTGGTCGCGCCGGCCTTCGCGAAGTCCACCACCAGAGGATCGACGGGCGACACCATGAGATGCACATCGATGGGCGCCTTCACGCCGGCCTTGCGCAACGCCTGGCAAACGACGGGTCCGACGGTCAGGTTCGGCACGTAATGATTGTCCATGACGTCGAAATGGATCCAGTCGGCGCCGGCGGCCAGCACCGACTTGACCTCTTCGCCGAGACGCGCGAAGTCGGCGGACAGAATCGATGGTGCAATGATGATGCCCATGGCGTTAGCGCATGCCCCGCGCCGCACGTATGGCTTCGTAAGCTTCCTGAATCCGCTGAGTTTTTTCTTTCGCCATTTGCGCCATTGACTCCGGCAGGCCGTTGGCCACGAGTTTATCAGGATGATGCCGGCTCATCTGGCGCCGGTACGCCTTGACCAGATCCGGGTCGCTGATGCCGGCGTCGACCTCGAGTTCTGCATAGCATTCTGCCAAGTTATTCGATCGTGTGCGCGACCCGTTCTGCCGCGCGCGCAACGATGCCTCCATATTCGCAAATTCAAGCGCCGACAACCCGAGCCGCTCGGCGATTCTCTGCAGTATCCTGCGGGCCGGGGGCGAAATGCCGTTGCCGGCGAGCGCCGCGCGCAGCTGCAAATCCACGAATGCGCGCAGCAGGTCATAGCGCAAGCCGCAGGACTCGCGCAGCCGCTCGACGCTCAGTTCGGCATCGTAGCCAGCCGACTTGCCGGTCGTGAAGCAGGCGATGGCAGCGGCGACATCGGCGGGCCCTAGGTTGAACTCCTGCATCACGCGCCGCGCCGCGTCGATTTCCGCCTCGGAAACGCGGCCATCGGATTTGGCGACATAGCCCATGATCTCGAAGGTGGTGCGAAAGAATTCGCTGGAGATCGAGGCCGCACCGTTGCGCGCCGCAACCCCGGCTCCCTTCGGATCGAGCATGTAGCCGATGATGGCGCCGACCACCGCTCCCCAGGCGCTCCGGGTGAGCAGCAGGCCAATCAATGCCCCAAATAAGATGCCATTCCAACTCATTCGCGTTGACCTACACGCCGTGTCCCGCCACAATCGCCGACCTTCAATGGTAGCAGTCGCGAGCGCTTGCACATGGAACAGGTTTCGCATCCAGCACCGCTTTTTGAGACACGCCTGCGCAGTCTCAAAAAAATACACCAGGGAAAGGTGCGTGATATCTACGATGTGGATGATCAGCACTTGCTCATCGTCGCAACCGATCGACTGTCGGCTTTCGACGTGGTACTGCCGGATCCGATTCCCTTCAAAGGCCAGGTATTAACCCAGATCTCGCTGTTTTGGTTTGGGAAAACCGCTCACATCGCGCCCAACCATCTCTCCCACCTCAGCGTCGAGGATGTCGTCAGCGACGCTGAGGAACGCGCGCAGCTCAAGGGCCGGGCCATGGTCGTGAAGAAGCTCAATGCCCTGCCGCTCGAGGCGGTGGTGCGCGGTTATCTCATCGGCTCAGGCTACAAGGACTACAAGGCGCACGGTTCGATCTGCGGGATCCCGCTGCCCGCCGGGCTCGTTATGGCGGCGCGCTTACCTGAGCCGCTATTCACGCCCGCCTCAAAAGCACCGGCCGGCGCTCACGACGAGAACATCGAATACGATGCCATCGTCGAGCTGGTCGGGAAGGAATGCGCCGCGGAGATTCGACGCATTGCCCTCGATGTCTATCGATTCGCGGCCGAACACGCACGTGCGCGCAATATCATCATCGCCGACACGAAGTTCGAATTCGGCGTCGACAAGTCGGGAAGGCTGTTCCTCATCGATGAGGCGTTGACCCCGGATTCTTCGCGGTTTTGGCCGATGGCTTCTTACAAACCCGGAATCAGTCCACCGAGCTTCGACAAGCAATTCGTGCGCGATTATTTGGAATCATTGCACTGGAACAAGAAGCCGCCTGCGCCGCATCTACCGGCGGATATTTTGGCGCGCACCAGCGATAACTACCGCGAGGCGCTCAAACTCCTCACGGCATGAGCCGGCGCTTCGCTCTGGCGCTGACCGTTGCTTGCCTTGCCCCTTGCGTCGTGTAAGGTTCGTACATGTTCAAATGGGTCGAGACCATCGAAGATGGCCTGTTCACCGGCTCGCGCAGCATGCCTCCGCCTTGGGGTCCGGCGCTGCGTGTGGCGCGCTATCCAGCCGCGTTGCTACGCGACTGGTTGCGCGGCGAGATCACGGTGCGGGCGATGAGCCTCGCCTACACCACCTTGCTGTCGATCGTGCCTCTGCTGGTCTTCAGCGCGGTCATCTTGAAAAGCCTCGGCGCGCGCGGCGATTTGAAATTCATTATTTCGCAATTCTTCGCGCCGATGGGCGGCGCGGCGGATCAGTTGACGGAAAGCGTATTGCAGTTCGTGCGCAATATGCGCGGCGATCTGCTGGGTGCGATCGGCCTGATCTTCCTGGTTTATACCGTCGTCACCACGATTCAGAAGGTGGAAACGAGCTTCAATTTTTTGTGGCGTGTCGATCGGCCTCGCAGCTTTTTGCGTCGTTTCAGCGAATATCTGGCAGTGATGGTACTCGGGCCGATCCTACTCGCCGTGGCGCTCGGACTGCTGGCGAGCGCCGAACGCAGCCCTTTTGCAGCGTGGGTCGACGGGATCAAGCCGTTGGCCTGGACCTTGAGCGCCGTGGGCAAAGTCCTGCCGTACGTGATCGTCACCATCATATTCACCTTCATGTATGTCTTCATCCCCAACACCAAGGTGCAATATCGCGCGGCGCTGATCGGCGGCGTCACGGCGGGCATCGTGTGGGCGCTGGTCGGCAAGGTCTTCACTGCGTTCATTGTTTATTCGTCTTCATTGGTGGCGATCTACACCGGGTTCGCCATCGTGCTAACCACGCTCATCTGGGTTTACTTGAGCTGGCTGATCTTGCTCATCGGCGCGCAGCTCGCCTTCTACCTGCAATTTCCGCAATACCTGCGCCACGGCCAAGAAGCCTTCGAACTCACCGGCAGGGATCGCGAGCAGGTGGCGCTGTCGATCATGTACCTGGTCGGCCGCGATTATTCAGCCGGCAAGGCGTCGTGGACGGCGCATGCGCTGGCGGCGGAACTCGACATTCCCAGCATCGCGCTGGCCCCCGTGCTGCATTGCCTGGAACAGAACGGACTGCTCTTGGCGACCGCCGGCGAGCAATTCGTGCCGGGCCGCGATATCGCTTCAATTCGCCTTGCCGAAGTCTTTGAAGTCGTTCGTGCACTGCACAGCGGCCGATTGGCCATTGCCATTCACAGCGTCGGGCCCGCGGTCGCGCTCTTGAACGAAGTGGAAAGCTCGATGGAAGCACCCTTGAAAGGCCGCACGCTCAAGGATTTTATCGAGACCAAGTCTTAGGAGCCTGCGAGGCACTGCGTAATCATTCGCCCGCGATGGTCATTTCCTGCAGCAAAATCGAGCCGACGCGCACACCGCCACGGGCATCGATGTCATCGCCCACCGCGGCAATTCCCGTAAACATCGATTTCAAGTTTCCGGCAATGGTGATTTCCGCCACGGGGTATTGAATCGCGCCATTCTCGACCCAGAATCCTGCCGCACCGCGCGAGTAATCGCCCGTCACGGTGTTCACACCCTGCCCCATCAATTCGGTCAGCAACAACCCGGTTCCAAGGCGTGACAGCAATGCAGGAAGGCCGCCGGCCAGGGTGGGCGCCACCAGGAGATTGTGCACTCCGCCGGCATTACCCGTGGTCTGCAATCCCAGCTTGCGCGCCGAATAGCTCGACAAAATGTAGCCCGTCAGCACTCCATCGGCGATCAGTTCGCGATCATGCGTCGCCACTCCCTCATCGTCGAAGGGCGCGCTGCCCATGGCCTTCGGTATGTGCGGCCGCTCCGCGATGCAGAACCCCGCGGGAAATATTTGTTGTCCTACAGAATTCAGCAAGAACGAGGCCTGCCGGTATTGGCTGCTGCCGCGGATTGCCGCGGTGAAATGCCCGATGAGGCCGCGCGCCAGTTCCGGCACGAACAGCACCGGTGCGCGCCGGGTGCTGATTTTCCGCGGTCCGAGCCGGGCAATGGTGCGCCGCGCGCTTTCCCGGCCGACCGATTCCGCGTCCTCGAGTTCGCGCCAATCGCGCGAACTGGTGTACCAATAGTCGCGCTGCATATCCTCCCCGGTTCCGGCCAGGACCACGCAGCTCAGGGTATGCGAAGTGGTGGGGTAACCGCCGACGAACCCATGCGTGTTTCCATAGACATGCAGGCCTTGGTGAGTGCCGACCGATGCGCCCTCGGAATTGTTGATGCGCGCATCGAAGGCCAGCGCCGCTGCCTCGCAGGATTTGGCGATCTCGATGGCGCGGTCGGCGCTGACATTCCAGGGGTGCGATAGGTCGAGGCTGGGCGGCGAGCGCGCCATGAGCGCCGCATCGGCCAGCCCCGCACTCTCATCCTCCGCGGTAAAGCGGGCGATGCTGCAGGCTTTGGCGACGGTCGCACGCACGGCCTCCAGGGAGAAATCGGCGGTGCTCGCCGTACCCTTGCGCTGTCCGAAATACACCGTTATTCCCATGCTGCGATCGCGCTGGTGTTCCAGGGTCTCCACCTCGCCCAATCGCACGCCTACGGACAGGCCCGTATCCTGGCTGACGGCCGCTTCCGCCTGGGAGGCCCCGCGCGCCCGGGCTTCTTCAAGTGCGCGCTCGATAATGGACTCCAGGTCCGTTTGGGTGAGTCGCGCGGGGGTATGGGTGGCGGCCATCGTCTCTCCGACCTTAAGCTACGGGGAATCCAACGGGTGATTCTACCGGCCCGAGTGATAGCATGGCGAATATGAGCAGCGAGAATGAAGGCCAGGAATCCGGCGAAACAGAGGAGCAGCGGTTAAGCAAGAGCGCCCGCAAGCGGGAAGCGGCGTCCTTGCAGGAACTGGGCGTGAAACTGTCCGCTCTCCCGGATCAAGAGATCAAGGCCTTGGACCTGCCGGAAAATCTGTTTGTCGCGCTGCGCGACCTACGGCGCCTGCCTTCGCACGGCGCGCAAGTCCGCCAACGGCAATACATCGGCAAATTGATGCGCAACATCGACCCGGAACCGGTGCTCGCCAAGATGGCCGAGCGCAAGCAGCGCCATGATCTGGAAATTCGCCATTTTCAGGAGATTGAGCGCTGGCGCGATCGCCTGCTGTCGGAACCCGCGGTGGCGATGGCTGAGTTGCTCGAGGAATATCCCAATGCCGATCGTGCCGCCTTGACCAGACTGCTCGATAAAGCCGAAAAAGAGCGCGCGGAACAGCGTTCGCCGGTCGGCGCCCGGGAACTTTTTGCGTTTCTGCGCCAGTTGCTCGGATAGATTGGTAAACTTGCCCGGATGAAAGCCGTGGTCGGAGTCATTATGGGGTCGTCTTCCGACTGGGAAACGATGCAGACTGCGGCCGACACATTGACCCGCTTGAACATTGCGCACGAGGTGCGTGTGATCTCGGCGCATCGCACGCCGGACCTGCTGTTCGAGTACGCCGCTTCCGCGCGTGCGCGGGGCCTGAAAGCCATCATTGCCGGTGCCGGTGGCGCGGCTCACCTGCCCGGAATGACCGCGGCCAAGACCTCGGTTCCCGTGCTCGGCGTTCCGATTCAATCCAAAGCATTGAGTGGCATTGACTCCTTTCTTTCGATCGCGCAAATGCCCAGCGGCGTTCCGGTCGCGACTTTTGCCATCGGCGTCGCCGGCGCGGCGAACGCTGCCTTGTTCGCGGCCGCGATGCTCGCCAATGAAGACGCCGATGTCCGCAGCGCTTTGGACGCGTTTCGCCAGGCGCAAACCGCGGCGGTTATCGCCAAGCCGGATCCGCGCAACTCTTGAAATTGATGCACGTCGGTATCATCGGGGCCGGCCAGTTGGGGCGAATGCTGGCGCTGTCCGGCTACCCCATTGGTGTGCGCTGCCTGTTTTTAGACCGCAGCGCCGATACACCCGGTGCGCAAGTGGCACCGAGCCTCATCGGTGATCTGGAGGACGCGGCGCTTCTCACCGAACTGGCATCGCGCAGCGACGTCGTCACATTTGACTGGGAGAACATCTCCGGCAGCGCGCTCGAGCCTCTCGAGAAAATCACACGGGTTCGCCCGCCGCGCGCGGCGCTCGAGATATCGCAAGATCGCCTGGCGGAAAAAGCCTTGTTCACCCGCCTGAAGATCCCGGTAGCCGCACATTGCGCCATCGACAACCGCGAGCAACTCATTCAGGCCACCCGGGAAATCGGGCTTCCGGGCGTTCTGAAAACGCGCCGCTTAGGTTATGACGGCAAGGGCCAATATGTGTTGCGCGCGGCGCAAGATATCGATCCGGCTTGGGCGGCCATCGGCGCCGCGGGCCTGATCTACGAAAAATTTCAGGATTTTTCCCGCGAGGTGTCGCTGGTGGGCGTGCGTTCCGCCGGCGGTGAGACGGTTTTTTACCCCCTGTCCTGCAACACGCATGCGGGCGGTATCCTACGCTACAGCGTTGCGCCATTTACCAATGCGCGGCTGGAGCAAAGCGCGCGGCGGTATTTGAAACGCCTCATGCATACCCTCGACTACATCGGCGTGCTCACCATCGAGTTTTTCGTGGTGCGCGGATCCTTGATCGCCAATGAGATGGCGCCCCGAGTGCATAACTCGGGGCACTGGACCATCGAGGGTTGCGTCACCAGTCAGTTCGAGAATCACCTGCGCGCCGTCTGCGACATGCCGCTCGGCAGTACCCGGGCCCTCGGGCACACGGCCATGATCAATTTTTTGGGACTGATGCCGGACCGCGAACGCCTGCTGGCGGTGGACGGGTTGGCGTATCACGACTACGGCAAAACCGCGCGCCCGGGCCGAAAATTGGGCCATTGCACCATCCTCAAGCGCCTGCCAAAGGAACGCGATTTGGCACTCTCGAATACACTAAAATTGATCAAATGGGCCTAAACTAGCCTGTTTGGTGCAGACTATCGATGCTTTGGGATTGACGAGCACATGTACTTAGAACTCTTCAAATTGCATGAATTGCCGTTCCGCTTGAGCCCGGACCCGCAATTTTTGTATTTGAGCAAGCAGCATGCGCGCGCCAAGGCATACATGGAGTCGACCATCTGGTTCACCGACGGTTTCGTCGTGATCACGGGCGAGATAGGCGCCGGCAAGACTACCTTGATCGAGACGTTTCTGCGTGAGCTGCAAAGCGACGCGATTGTGGCGCAGATCAACCAAACGCAATTGTCTCCGACTGCGTTTCTGCAGAGCGTCCTCGTGCAGTTCGGCTTCTCGCCGTTCAACATGAAGAAACCTGAAGTGCTGTCGACGTTGAACCAATTTCTGATGGAACAGTACAGCAACGGACGCAAGGTGCTGCTCATCATCGACGAGGCGCAGAATTTGACCAACCGCGTGCTCGAGGAAGTGCGCATGTTGTCGGGCGTGGAGACCACCAAGGAAAAGGTGCTGCGCATCATTCTCGCCGGACAGCCGGAGCTGAACGACAAGCTGAACTCTCCGGAACTGGTTCAGCTCACGCAACGCGTGCGCCTGCGTTTTCATCTGACCGCCCTCAGCAAGGCGGAGACCAACGCCTACATCGACCATCGTCTCGAAGTGGCCGGCTCGCAAGGGCGGCGCATATTCGCCGAGGACACGTACGCCACCATCTACAAATACACCGGCGGCGTGCCCCGATTGATCAACACGCTGTGCGACACCTGCCTGATGGCGGCATTTGGCAAGGACAAAGACACGGTAAGCATGGATGAACTCGACGCCGCGATAAAGGAATTGCAGTGGGTCGAGTTCGCCTCGGGCACCAATCGGATGAAGGTGCTGGACCACGTGCCGGCGCCGCAATCCGAGTCCACCCCAGTGGTCGGGCGCATCCTGCTCGCCAGCGAAGGTAAGACCGTCGGGGAGCGCGAATTGAAACCGGGGCGGCTGGTGATCGGCCGCACTTCCGACAATGATCTGCAAATCGACAGCAAGTTCATCAGCCGGCATCACTGCCAAATCGTCACTCAGCAGGACTCCTGTCTGATCGAAGATCTCAACAGCACCAACGGTATTTTCGTGCAGTCAAAGCGCGTGCGGCGCCACAACTTGAATGACGGCGACGTGGTGCAGGTGGGTCAGCACGAGATCATGTATATCGATGAGCGCACGCCGCGGGTGAGAAACGCCATGGATCCCCTGGAGACCGCCGTGGTGGCCGGCGTCGCCGATAACGCGAAGAACGGCTAGAGCGTCGGCGTATGCCGAGATACTAGCTGTTTAGGTTCGACGGCAAATCGATCGTCTCACCGCTATATTCGCGGCTCAATTCGCGGCAATCCTGGCGCCGCAGAAACAGCGTGAGCGCCGCGGTCTCGGCGAATACGCCGATGAGAAACGCGGCCTTGCCGGCAAATCCCAGCGGGTTGATATAGAAAAGAAAAATAGCGGCCGCGCCGATTAGCATGTAAATCAGCGGCAAGCCTTCGTACACAGGACGAGCAAGGCGCATGGGTGGTTCCCTCCCCTAAGGCGCCATAATAATGCGGGCGCACAACGGCAACCCGCTTATTTAACTTAAGGCTCGACTTTCAGGCCGGCGCCGGCCCTTTTCAGGTCGACGCCTACCCGCTAGGGGTAGCTCCTCCTACGCGGCTTTCTAGTCCTGTCCGACTAGCTTTTCCACAAGGCGCGACAACCATGAATTGCGCCAGCCTTCGACATGCAATCGATCGTTCTTCGGCTTGCTGCGCTTAGCTTCGGACAACAGATCCTGTGGGATCTTGAACGTGCCCGTCATTGAATGGTCGGCCATGGAAACTCCGTCGTGTGATAACGGTGTGCAGCCTACCGAGTCGGTCGTCGTGGCTGATGAGACTTGGCGCACGCTCCGCTCGATTCGTACGCGCGTGCGCACGCTCGCGTCGCGGAGCAGCGACGCATTCACCTCTTCCCAGGTTATGACAGTACGTTATGTCAGCGCACCTGGGCCGCAACTTCGCGACGCCGAGTTGCATCGAACTCATCTCCCGGCAGCCAATTCACCGTGCCCTTCGCCAGCATGGCTTGCCAGCCCAATGCAAAACCGAATTTCGCGACGGCCGCATCGCTGGTGAAATCCATCGTCGGGCTGAATTCATCGCTGGGGCGATGGTAGTGTTTTGCCGTGTATTCCTCGTGCTGAGCCTTGCCCCACTCCGGCGGATGGCCGGCAAACTTGACGCCGGTGTTGATCGAGAACGCGGGTACACCGGCTCGCGCCATGCTGAAATGATCCGAACGATAGTAATGACCGGCGCCAGGTTCGGCATCCGCTTGAATTTCGAAGCCAAAAGCAGCCGCAGTCTTTTCCACCGTGGGATAAAAGGAGGTGCGCTCGGCGCCCGTCACATTGACCGATTGCGGCATGCCCATCGGCAGAATGGCGTCGTAGTTCAGGTCCAGCGCGATTTTGGCTGCCGGAATGGGTAGATGTTTGCCGAGATAATTTGATCCCAGCAGTCCCTTCTCCTCGGCGGTCACAGCGGCGAACAGCACGGGTGAGGGCGGCCGCGCGGCCGAGCTGGTGAAGGCATGCGCCATTTCCAACAAAATCCCGCATCCCGTGCCGTTATCCACGGCACCGTTATAGATGTTGTCGCCGCTCATGCTCGGATCGATGCCCAGGTGGTCGTAATGAGCCGAGTATGCGACTGCTTGTCCGCCGCTTAGGGTGCCGGGCAACAGCCCCAAGACGTTGTAAGACACGAATTTCCGCACCGTGCTCTGAATATGTGCCTTGAAGCGCACCGGCAACTCTTTGGCCTGAAATTGCCGCGTACCGGCCGCCGCGATCATCTCGTCCAGATTGAGATTGGCCGCGCTCATTAATTTTCTTGCGACCTCGAGCTGAATCCACGCCGCAGCCTTGAGCTTCGGATCCTTGTCATTGCCCAGAGCCACCTGCTCTGCGCTCCAGGAATTACGCACCACGTCCCATCCATAGCTGGCGAGATCAGTGCGATGAATGATCAGCGCACCGACCGCTCCCTTTCGTGCGGCTTCCTCGAACTTGTAGGTCCAGCGGCCGTAATAGGTCAGAGCCTCGCCATTGAAGAATTTCGCGTCCTTCGACGGCGGTTCATTCACGATCACGAGCACGACCTTGCCCTTGACGTCCACGCCTTTGAAGTCGTCCCACTTGTACTCAGGAGCCTCGATACCGTAGCCCACGAAGACGATGGGGGCATCGATATCGGTGCTCTCGGTCTGCGTTTGGTTGCCGGCCACATAATCCTCTGCGAGCTTCAAGTCCATCGCCGGACCGTGCGCCGGCTGCAGGGACGCGGTAGTGCTCGGCAAAGTGTGCACGCCCACGAAATCAACTCTCTGCAAATAGCTGCCGTTGTCGCCGGCGGGTTTCAAACCGTACAACGCGAATTGCGCGGCGATGTAGTTCGCCGCAATATCGCCGCCGCGCGTGCCCGTGCCGCGCCCTTCGAGCAAATCGTTGGCGAGGAACCTAACGTGCTCAGCAATGCGCTGCGGATCGATCGTCAGCATCGAGGCCATGACATCGCTCGGCAGACCCAGCTGGGGCGCCGCCCCAGCTGCCTGGGTGCTGGCTGCCTGGGCGCTCCATGCTTGGGCGCTCGACAACATTCCTGCACACAAACCGAAGACCAGCGCCGCCGCTCGATAAAATTTCATCGCGTCCGCTCCCCAAGCAAAAGATTTGAGTGCCATCGTCGCGGCTGACCCCGCCGCGAGGGTCGCTATGATGTCACATCTTGCGCGCTCCTCGCCAAGCGGCGCCTGCGCCCGTCAGGCGGGGGAGATGATTGATATAGTGGCAATCGATCGAACTACCTCAAATGCGCCGACAGGAAAACCAGCATGTCCTTGCATGAGACCCGCGCGGCGCACGATCCGGCTCCCGGTGTCGTTGCGGCGGACGTCGCGCACAGCTGGGCGCGACTCGACGGCGTCGACATCCTCCGAGGTCTCGCGATCTTCTTTGTGCTGATGAATCACGTCAACATGCGCCTGTTTCTGGCCAAGATTCCGTACACTCGCGGCCTTCCCTCACAGCTGGTGTCCTCATTTGTGTGGAACGGGCAGCACGGCGTGCAAATGTTCTTTGCGGTGTCCGGCTTTCTCATCACATCCACGTCCATTCGACGCTGGGGGTCGCTCTCGAGAGTCAGCATGCGCGACTTCTACGCACTGCGTTTTGCGCGCATCGCGCCGCTGCTTGTGTTGTTGCTTGCCGTGCTCTGCGCGTTGCACGCCGCCGGCCTCAAGGATTTCGTCGTTTCAGACAAAACCGGCGGATTGGGCCGAGCATTGATCGCCGCGCTCACCTTCCACATCAATGTCCTCGAGGCGCATCGCGGCTACCTTCCGGGGAATTGGGACATTCTTTGGTCGCTATCGGTGGAGGAAATGTTCTATCTATTTTTTCCACCCGTGTGCCGGCTGCTGGGACGCGGCAAGTGGCTCGTGGCCTTTCTGCTGATCTTGGTGGTGCTCGGGCCGTTTGGCCGCACCATACTCGCTCATGGAAACGAGGTCTGGCGGGAATATTCCTACCTGGGCGGCATGGATGCCATCGCTCTCGGCTGCCTGACCGCCATTGCCGGCTCGCGGATTAAGATCAGCCGCAGGGCGATCGGGGTGCTTGCCGGCTTGGGGACGGTGCTCGTTCTATTCATTTTGGGTCTCTCGAACCAGGCGGAGGCGTGGGGTCTCGAGCGCAGCGGCCTCGACATGACGGTCTTGGCGATCGGAAGCTGTATGGTCATTACTGCGGCTGCGGAGACTCGGTGGAAAAGCCCGCGTGTCGTGCTGCCGCTGATCTCACTGGGCCGGCGCAGCTACGAGGTCTACCTGACTCACATGTTCGTGGTATTCGCCGCCTTCGGGCTATTCAAGGCAGCCGGGCTCTCACTCGCCGCCGTGCCGGCCTTGTTCATCAGCGTCATTCTCATCTCCGGCCTTTTGGGCGGGCTGGTCGCACGCTTCTATTCCGAACCGATGAATCGCCGGATTCGTCAACGTTTCGGGGATGGGCCCGAGACGCTCGGTTCCGCCGTACAGTCCTGACGCCTCGGCACTGTGAAATTAAGCGGTCGCCGCCGGTCGATATCACTGCGCCGAAGCACTACCCCGTGCCCCCGACCGTGAGCGCATCGATCCGCAGTGTGGGTTGCCCGACCCCGACCGGAACCGATTGTCCGTCCTTGCCGCAGGTCCCGACGCCGCCGTCGAGCTTCATATCATTGCCGACCATGCTGACTCGCGTCAGCACATCGGGTCCATTGCCGATCAGGGTTGCGCCTTTGACCGGCGCTCCGATCTTGCCGTTCTCGATCAAGTAAGCCTCGCTCGCGGAAAAAACAAATTTGCCCGAGGTGATATCGACCTGGCCGCCGCCGAAATTGACCGCGTACAGTCCCTTGTCCACCGAGGCAATGATCTCTTCGGCTGCACGCGAACCGCCGCGCATGTAGGTATTGGTCATGCGCGGCAGAGTCATGTGCGCGAAGGACTCGCGCCGGCCGTTGCCGGTGGGCGCCATGCCCATGAGCTTGGCGTTCATCTTGTCTTGAATGTAGCCGCGCAGGATGCCGTTCTCGATCAGCGTCGTGCATTGCGTCGGCGTGCCTTCGTCGTCGACGTTCAAAGAGCCGCGCCGCCGATCGAGGGTGCCGTCATCGACCACCGTGACATCGTCGGCAGCGACTTTCTGGCCGATGCGATTCGAGAATGCAGAGGTGCCCTTGCGATTGAAATCACCCTCCAATCCATGACCAATCGCCTCGTGCAGCAAGATGCCCGGCCAACCCGGACCCAGTACGACGGTCATGGAACCCGCCGGCGCGGCCACGGCGTCCAAGTTGACCAATGCCTGGCGCACCGCTTCGCGTCCATACTCGAACGGGGCATCGCCTTGCAGCAGCTCATCGAGTCCGAAGCGGCCGCCGCCGCCGCTATAGCCCTGCTCGCGCCGGCCGTTCTGTTCCACGATCACCGATACGTTGAGGCGCACCAAGGGACGCACGTCCGCCGTCAGGGTGCCGTCGCTCGAGGCGATCAGCACGATTTCATGCACCGCGGCCAGGGAGGCCATCACCTGCTTGACGCGCGGATCGAGGCGGCGGGTATCGGCGTCGATGCGCATCAACCAGGCCACTTTGTCCTCGTCCTTGATGGCATCGAGCGGATCGACCGGAAGATAGAGACGATGGGTCAAGGGCCGCTGCCAGGCTTTCACGCCATTCTTTCCGCCGCTGCGTGCAATCGCGCGCGCGGCGTCGGACGCCTCGAGCAACGCCGGCAACAACACCTCATCCGTATAGGCAAAGCCGGTTTTCTCGCCGCTAATGGCGCGCACGCCGACGCCTTGTTCGATGCTGTGTGCGCCCTCCTTGACGATGCCATCTTCCAGCGACCAGGACTCCTCGCGTGTCAAGGCGAAGTACAGGTCCGCGTAATCCACGCCGCGGCTCATGACGGTGTCGAGCACCTGGCTCAAGCGCCGCTCATCGAGACCGGAGGGCGCCAAGATCATTTTCTCGGCCACTGCAAAGCTCGCCGGAATCATTTCTGAGGTGCGCGCGTTCATGTCAGCACCGCCGCGGCGCCCGCCAGTCCCAGCTGGCGATTGTCCAAAGCCGGAAAACGCGCCCGCGATTCCGCTTGGCTGGCCAAATCGATGTCCGCTGTGATCACGCCCGTACCCTTTGCCAAGCGCGACAGCACCTGGCCCCAATAATCCACAATCAGCGTATCGCCGTAGGTCTCACGGCCGCTGGTATGCAGGCCGGCCTGAGCCGGCGCCACGACATAGCACAAGTTCTCGATGGCGCGCGCGCGCAGCAAGGTCTCCCAGTGCGCGCGTCCGGTCGGCACCGTGAACGCAGCGGGCATTGCCAACCATTCCGCGCCTTGCGACACCAGCTCGCGGTAGAGTTCGGGAAAGCGCATGTCATAGCACACCGACAGACCGAGCTTGCCGACCGGCGTGTCCGCAATCACCGGCTCGCGGCCGGGGAGCACATGGGTGGACTCCCGATACTGCTCATTGCGGCCCGGGATCGTGACATCGAACAAGTGAATCTTGTCGTAGCGCGCCACCCGCTTGCCGGCCGCATCGATCAGCAGCGAGGCGTTTGCCACCCGCTTGGCATCATTGGTCCGGATCACGATGGTACCGCCCAGGATCCACATGTTTAATTGCCTTGCGGTATCTCTCAAGAATGTTTGGACAGCGCCATGGCCGTCAGCTTCGGCAACTTGCAGCTTGTCCGCGTCCTTGAGCCCGATGAAGGAAAAGTTCTCCGGCAAACAGGCGATCTGTGCGCCCGCTTCCTTGGCCTCGCGCAGCAGTTCGCCGGCCGCGGCGAGATTTTCAGCCACGATATGGCTCGAGGTCATTTGTATTGCAGCGACTTTGCCCATCTATTTCGGTGCCTCGGCGGTTGCTGCGGCTGCGTCCGCGCTCTTGATGCGTTCAACAGTCGGATTATCCCAACTGCCGGTAATACGATAATACCCTCGCGCCAGGCCTTTCAGCGGCTGTTTGAACACCTGTGTGAATAACAGCGCGGCCGCGCCGCATACCGGCCCGCATACCAGCGTGCTCGCGACCGGTATGGACAACGAATTGCCGACGCTGCCCGTCACTACCGCAGTTTGGTCGTAATCCTTGTTTTTCAAGCCAACCCGGCCAATTAGTCCGATTTCACCCGCCGGCCCCTTCAGCAGCACGTTGTCGGTATGGGCATTGCCGTCGTGCAAATCGAAATCACCGTGAACGCTGTCAAATGCCAGGCCCTTGTCGGTCAGGTCGCTGAAGTCGAGCGCCAGGCGGCGGGGCAGCGCGGCGATACTCGCCAGCCCCATCACCCGGCCGGCGCCGGGATTGAGGCCCGTGACCTGGCCCTTCTCCATCGACAGCTGGACGTGGCCGACCGTTTGCAGGAGAGCCGCGGTCGTCGGTGCACCCACCCAGGTTAGGTCAAATTCCATCTTGCCGCTTTTGGCCTGAATCACGTCGGCGTACCCCAAATCCTTCAGGGTGCCCTGCACATCGGTGCTGGTTAAAGTGCCCTTGATGTTGCTGAGGCCGGCATCCTTGGCGCGCCATTCACCCTGCGCGCTGACGCTGAAAGTCGGCGCCGTCACGCTCAAGGATTTGAGGGCGACGCCCGCCTCCTCTTTCGCAAGCGTCGCGGTCACATCGCCGAATTGCCGTTCACCCCAGATCAGTTCCTTGGCGTGGAAATAAATGGCCGGCATGCCACGCGGATCGGCGTCCGGCGGTACGTTTGCGCCGCCGCCGCCCGCCGCGGAATCCTCCGCGTCCGCAACGTCGAATTGCAATCGGTCAAACTGCAAACTCCAAGGCTCGGTTGAGCCTTCGGTGGTGGGAATCGTGATCGCACCGCTCACATTGGGGCCGCCGACCGTGATGCGCCAAGTGCGCTCGGAGACCAGGAGATCCAGCGATACATCGCGAAACGCCAGGCCCAGGTAATCCAATTCGGCCACATTGAGTTTGGCGTTGCGCATGTAGTACGACAACGGCTTGGCATCCTTGGCCTGAGCGTCGTTAGGCTGAGCGCTCAATCGCAACCAGCCGCCCAAATCCAAGCGCTGCACGGAGCCGCCGACATTCAAGATCTGCGCATCGCCGCCGCCGGATTCACTGCCGCCGAAACTCATTGATGCGTGCGCAAGGCGCATGCCGGCGGGATCCGGCTCCAACGCATAGGAGCTGCTCAACAAGGTGCCGAGCGCGAAGCTTCCCTGCGGAGCCCCCGATTCCGGCCATTGAATCTCGACCCACGACGGCAGCGGCGTGAAGGCGTTCTTGTCCAACGGTGCCGGCAGCTTCATGTCGAATCCCACCAACGTGCTGCTGATACGCAAGGAGCGCTCGCGCGCCGGTTCCGGCGTAATCTTAAGCACGGCGCGCCAATCCGTCTGGCCGCTGATGGACATGGACCGAGGCACTCCGAGCGCCGCGCACAGAGCATCCGCCATCACCGTGCCGCGGAATTCAAGCTGCGTGCGCGTAACCGGCTTGTTGCGCGGCGTGCGTGCCTGCACCTGGAAAGCGCCGCCCAATAGCTGCCCATGAAGATCCGCCCGCGCGACCTGGCCGCCATCGATGTCGAATTCACCGGCGACATCGGTGGCCTTCGTCGGCGACCCTTGCCTGTTGATGCTGGCGCCGTCCAAGCGGCCATGAATCAGCACCTGTCGATGCGCGAAATCCCTGAAGGGCAGGAACAGATCCACCGAGGCCTCGAGCGGTCCGCTGGCCTCGACGTTCGAAAAGGCATGTTCGGCAATGGCATCGAGAGGCGACGCCCGCAAAAAAACCAGGGCGCTCGCCGCGTCGCCGCGCGCCTTGGCGTGGATTTTGAGCTCGCCGCTGTCAAAGTCGGGGAAGTGCGCTTCGCCCGATTCCAGCTGCAGATCGCCGATGTGCGCGCTCAATAGGCGAGCGCTCATGCCTTGATTGCGAAACTCCGCCGCCACGGTAAGATTTTCCGCCGGCGCCCATCCCTCACTGTAATTCAAGGTCATGCCTTCAATCGTGGTGCGGGCTAAAAATATGCCGCCGCCGTCGCGAAACGGGAACTTGCGCACCGGACCTTGAAACAAGAGGGATGCCCGCAAACGCCCGGCCATGAACGCTTGATTGAGCCACGCCAGCGCACCGGCTCCGATCAGACCGTTCGGCAGATAATAGCGCGCGTTGCCCGCATTGCCGTTTTGAATGCCGCCGACCAAGGTCAACACGGGCGAAGAATCGTCGCTGGGTTGGTGCCATGCCACTTGTCCGCGGATTTCGGCATCGTGGGTCTTGATCTCCCAGTCGGGAGAGGCAATCAGCAGTTCCCCAGCGGTTCGCTTCCAATAGATATTCGCTTTCAGGCGGTCCAGTTCCACGGACCGGGGAAACTGCGTCGGCCAGTGAAATGCCGCGAGACTGGTGTCGATCGTGACCTGTCCGCCGCGCTCGTTGCCGGCGATGGAGCCGGCGATCCCGCGCACTCCCGGCACGCCGTTCACCGAGGCAAGCCCGGCATGCTGAAACTTAGCCTGCACGTGCATTCGCCACGGTTCGGTTACTTGAGCGCGCTCGAAGGCGATCGCGACTTCCGTCCATTCCCCGCTCGGCGCAATCTCATGCAGCCGCTCGCGCAGATCCTTTTGCGGCAGAAGGCCGGTGAGCGGCAGCAAAGACTCCGCGCGCAGATAGGTGGCGCTGGCGCGTACATTGAGCAAGCCGGCCGGCGTTTCCTGCCAGCCGATATCAAATGCCGATTCCGGCTCGCGACGGGCCACGCGCACGCGTTGGCCGCTCAAGCTCCATTGATCGCCGCTGTGAGTCAGGGTGAGGGCGCCACTCATTTGATCGAACTTCGCGACCGGCCCTTCC
>Ga0210388_10001284_pt1 | contig 19714 bp, 11 predicted proteins | sample IncBWC19OmetaG_FD_155485 | JGI IMG/M metagenome (GOLD analysis project Ga0210388, IMG submission 155485) | Forest soil microbial communities from Barre Woods Harvard Forest LTER site, Petersham, Massachusetts, United States - Inc-BW-C-19-O ... | reverse complement strand
CACCGGCGGTTTCTCCACCGGCGGATCGATCGGAGGCGGCGGCTCCGCGGCGCGCGGACGGCCACGCAGGTTCACGAACGGACGCGCGTTGCGGGCTTCGGGCGACTTCGATTCGTCGTAGCCGCCCGTCGTGATGGAGCGCAGCGAATAAGGATCGACCGCGAACACCATGAAGACGTGACCCACCGTCAGCACCACGAGAGCCAGCATAACCACGAAGTGCCAGTAGCGCGCCCAGACGTAGCCGCCGAGGAGGTGCGTCAGCGGGCCCAGTTGCACCGGCTTCCAGATGGCGATGCCCGTGATGACCGCCGCGGCGCCCAACCAGGGGAGCGCGAAGTAGACCGTGCGCTGAAGCGCGTTGTGCTTCCCCTGGCGCGGGTGGACCTTTCGCCGCCCGAGGTAGAACTTCAGCATCTCCAGCGAATCGCGGACGACCCCGCACCGGGGGACGAGATCGCGCCACTCGCCGTGCAGATAGATGAAGCCGAGGTAGACGAGGCCGTTGGCGCAGAGCACCCACATCGCCGCGAAGTGCCAGTGGCGCGCGCCGGCCAGCCAGCCGCCGAACGTCAGCCAGGCGGGGATCGGATCGCCCTCGAACGGGTAGCAGCAGAACGACTCCCCCTTGCGCGCGAACGCCGGGTAAGCGTTGAAGATGCGCAGGCCGCTGCCGATCATGATCGTCAACGCCAACACGTTCACCCAGTGGGTGGTGCGGACAATCCAGTGATGGCGTGGCGTCGTCGCGTCCATGAGCGCAAGCCGGGGGGGCACGGGGACGGGTGAGATCCCCGAAGGAGGTCGGCAGATCGCGCGGGGAGCTACTTCGTGTCGCCCTTCATTCCGCCCATGCCGCCCATGTCTTTCTTCTTTTTCTTCTTGGTCTTCTTCGTCTCGCCACTGGCGCCGCCCATTCCTTCGGCATGGGCGATCGTCCAGGAGGTCGGGAGCAGCACTGCGAGCGTGAGGAACACGGCGCGAATCAACTTCATGGTCATCTCCTTTGTTTCGTTTGTGACAACGCGATCCATTTGGATTGCGCGGCCACTATAGGATCAAGGGGAGGTTGAGATCGCAAAGAAGACGCGCTCCTCAGCGCCAGCGCGTTCACGCAGTGGGTGTCACGTTCATGGGCGCAAGCCCGAGGTCATCGGGGACCGTGAGGTCCCCGACGAGATCGGTTGATTGCGCGGACTCTACTCCCCCTTCTTTTCGTCGCCCATGTCACCAGAGCCGCCCGTGCCGCCCTTCTTCGACTTCTTCTTGCTCTTCTTCGCCGAGCCGCCCGAGCCGCCCGTCCCTTCGGCGTGGGCGATGGTCCAGGAGGTCGGCAGCAGCACGGCGAGCGTGAAGAACAGTGCGCGAATCAATTTCATGGTGGTCTCCTTTGTCTCGTTTGTGGGGACGCGATCCGTTTGGACGCGCCCGACAATATGAGTCACCGGAGATCGATGTCGTAGGGGAGACGAGCCGCAAATCCGGCCCCGCTACCTTGAACCAGGAAGGGCGCGAGCAATCGCAGCGCCGCGCGCGCGTCGCCGGTCAGCAGGCTGGCCGGCTGTCTGACCACCGGCGCCTCCTGTTCGTTTGATTGTTCGGCCGACTGCTCGTCCGATTCGAGGACTGAGCCGACCGTTGCGCCGTCGATCGCCCCGTCTTCCAGCGCCGACGCCGCGCCCGCCAGCCGGCGCAGGAGGCCCTTGTTCTCCACCGGCAGCAACGCCAGGTCGGGAAGGTGGTCGCGACCGACCGGGACGCCGCCCAGGCGCGCCGCCTCGTCGATCGCCGCCGAGACGCCGCCCAGCCTGTCGACCAGGCCCAACCCCTGCGCCAGCGCGCCGGTCCAGACATGCCCGCGTCCGAGCTCGTCGACCCGGGCGGCGGTGAGCCCGCGGCTGCGGCGCCCGTCGGCCACCGTCGCCACGAACAGCTGGTAGAGATGCTGAATCTGCTGCAGGGCCAGCGCGCGCTCCTCGTCGGTCCAGGGCCGGTAGGGGGAGAGGAAGTCGGCGTGGGCGCCCCGGCGATAGGTCTCGACGTTCATCCCCAGCATGGCGAGCAGCTTCTGCGCGTCGACCTTGTAGCCGAAAACACCGATGGAGCCGGTGGTCGTCGAGGGCTCTGCGTAGATGACGTCGGCGGGCGCCGCGATGTAGTAGCCGCCCGAGGCCGCCAGATCGCCCATCGAGACCACGATCGGCTTTCCGGCCTGGCGCACCTTCTTGATCTCGCGCGCAAGGACGTCCGAGGCGAAGGCCGAGCCGCCGGGACTGTTCACCCGCAGGACGACCGCGGCGATGGTGGGGTCGCGGCGGCACTGCTCCAGCGCCGCGCTCAGCGTGTCGGAGCCGGCGAAGTCGCCCATCCCGAAGGGGAGCTCCACGTTCGGGCCGTCGACCATGGTGCCGTCGACGAACAGCACGGCGACCCGGCGGCTCGGCCAGGCGGCCGGCGCCGCCGGCGACGAATCGGGATCGCGCAGCCGGAGGTTGGCGCGGCCGAGCGCATGCTGGACGAAGGCCTCCAGATCCCCTTCGGCGGCGACGGCGTCACCCAGGCCAGCCAGCGTGGCGTCGCCCGCCGAGAAGATGCCGCGGTCGATGAGGCCGCGCACGATGGCGGCGTCCATCGGGTGGCCGGCGCGCGTGCGATCGGCGGCGATGGTGGCGGTCAGGCGGTTGTAGACGTCGTCGAGCAGCTGGTTCTTGTTCTCGCGCACCGCCGGCGACTGCTCCGTCATGATGAACGGCTCCATCGCCCCCTTGAACGCCCCGACGCGCACCAGCTCCAGGTGCACGCCCAGCCGGTCCATGGTGCCCTTGTAAAAGGTGACGTTGGTGGCGACGCCGGTCACCGACAGCTCGCCGGCGGGGTGAATCACGATGACGTCGCAGGCGGCGGCCAGGTAGTACTCGCGCGTCGACGGGAAGGTCAGGTAGCCGAACGTTCGCTTGCCGTGCGCGCGCAGGAGCGCCACCAGGTCGCGCAGCTCCTCGATGCGGCCGTAGCCGAGGGTCACCCCTTCGATCTTGAACAGCACGCCGGCCACGGCCGGATCGACCGCCAGCGCGCGCAACCGGCGGACCACCTGGAAGAAGTGGCGATCGTCCTCGATCCCCTCCAGGCGCACGCGCGCGACGTAGGGCGGCGCCACCAGCGCCGGGCGCCGCTCGCCGTCGAGGTGGATGCGCCCGGCGATCCCCGCGCCGCTGGAGCCATTGCCGGGGATGAAGATCGGGACGCCCACCACCAGGCCGAGATGGTCGAAGTCGATCGCCATCCCGAAGGCGAGGCGCGTGTCGCTGCCGCCGCCGAAGGTTGCGGCGCCGCGGGGGACGTTCTCCCCCTCGCCGTAGAGCCGGAGGCCGTCGATCAGCGTCGCGGAGATCCGCGCGCGCGGCACCAGGCGGTCCCAGTCGTCGCCGTTGGCGTGCGCGGCGCCGAGCGCCACCTCCAGCCGGGCGGTGCCGAGCGGGCGCAGCACCAGCTCCGCCGTCCAGAGCCGCGGCAGCGTCGCGCCGAAGGCGTTCGGGTGCGGCTCGCCGACATCCTCGACGGTCGCCCCGAGCGCGACGTAGCGGCCGGCCCGCGCCGAAAACCCGAAATCGAAGGTGTCGGCGCCGGCGAAGGAGCCGTCCCAGATGTGCGCCCAGGAGAAGCCGAGGGAGGCGTTGCGCAGGAAGTGCAGCGCGTAGGCGAGCTGGAAGGTGGTGTGCGCGTCGATCCCCACCGCGCTGGCGCCGGCGACCCGGGAGAGACCGAGACCGAGGGAGCTGCGCAGGAAGATCGGCAGGCCCAGGTAGGCGCCAAAGCCGCGGCGGGGGACGACGGCCGGGTCGGAGGCGTCGGCCCCCACCAGCTCCAGGCCGGCCGCCGGGAGAAAGCCGAGCGCGCCCGGGTTCAGCTGAACCGCGGTGGCGTCGGCGTCGCCGGCGCGCGCACCATCCGTGATGGTGGGGCCGCGGGTGGGCCGCAGCTCGGGATCGCTGGCCTGGGCCCGCACCGGCCGCGCCGCCAGCAGCGCCAGCGCCAGAAACGCCGCCGACGCAGCCAACGCCGCGCGCGGCGTGACGACTCGACGACCACCAACGCCAGGGCTCGAACGCATCGCGGCCCGCGGAGTATAGTGCCGCCAGGCCGAGCACGCGCGGGCTAGAGCGAGCAAATGGACGCAGACGGACCGGACGCCACCAAGAGCTGGGATCGCCCCCCTTCCGACATCGCGCTGCCGGAGCTGTTCGAGCGCTGGCTGCCGGGGGCCTTCGCGGCGACCGGCCAGCGCGCCCCGGCGGGGACGCCGCTCTTGCGAGTCAGCGTCTCGGGGGCGGGCGGGGGCGCCTGGGAGCTGGCGCTCGACGGCAGTCAGCTGCGGGTGGCGCCGCCCGGGCGCGAGCCCCCCGACATCTGGATCCGGCTGGCGGTCGCGGACCTGCGCGTGGCGCTGGGCGCCGCCGATCCCGACCTGCCTCCGATGGTGTCGGCCGACTGGTCGGCGCGCCACCTCCTCACCGTCAATCCGAACGACGTCGATCTGGTGCGGCAGATCTCGGGGCGCATGCTGCTGGAGATCGAAGGGCGGCGGCGGCGGCGGTTCGCGCTCGACATCGGGTTCGGCAAGACCGGCGTCAGCGCCGGGCGGCCCCGCACCACGGTGCGCCTGGACGCCCCGACGTTCGAAGGGCTGCGCAGCGGGGCGATTCCGCCGATGCAGCCGCTGCTCGACGGGCGGATCAAGATCGAGGGCGATCGCGCGCTGGCGATGCAGCTAATGCTGCTGGTCGGGAGCCGGCTCAACCGGCGCTGAGGGCGCCGGCTTTTCCGAAGCGCCCTTGTCGCCGGTCTTGTCGTCGCGCGGGTCGCTGCGCTCGTCTTCGCGCTTGTCTTCAGCCCCTTCCGGCTTGGCGGACGGGCGCTCGCGCTCCGGCGCTTCGACAGCCGGCTGGTCCGAGGGGGGCGCCGCTTCGGCCGGCGCCGCCGGCAGGGCCTCGACCGGCGCCGGGGTGGCCGTGCTCATCGCGCGGTGCGCGTGCGAGGTGTGCTCTCGTTTGGCGTCGGTGGCCAGCGCGTGCCGGGCGGCGCTGAGGCCGTGGGTGAAGGTCGGATCGTCCGGGCGCGTGGCCAGCGCCTTTTCGTATTCGGTGACCGCCTCGCCGTCCTCGCGCAGGGCGTGCAGGCACTCGGCCAAGAGCGCGTGCGCGGCGGCGTCGCCGCCCGAAAACGCCACCGCCTCGCGCGCCCAGCGCACCGCTTCGGTGTCCTTGTTGGCCGACAGCGCCGACTGCGCGCGCGTCCGCAGGGCCGCCACCAGCTCGGCCTCGCCGCCGCCGTGGGCATCGAGCGCCAGCGCGATCCGGTAGTGGGCGACGCCGGCCTCGATCTCGCCGCGGTCGAGCTCCTCCTCGGCCGCCTTCACCAGGAGCCCCTTGGCGCGGGTGGCCAGGGTGTCCGCGATGGCCGTGCCGCCGGCGGTGCGCAGCCGCCCCAGCTGCTCTTGCAGGGCGGGGAGCTGCGCGAACCCGAACCCGCTCCCCAGCATCCGCTCGACGTCGGCCACGCCGCTGCGCAGGCGCTGCGCCCGGCGATCGGCGTCGCTCGGCGGCGCCGGCGCGGCGGCGGAAGTGATTGCGCTCGGTGCGGCGGCGGTCTGCGCGTGCGCGCTCCAGGGGAGCCGCCGGTAGATCGTCACCGCCGCGACCCCGACCAGCGCCAGCGCCGCGAACGTCCCTGCGTAGCGCCAGCCGCCGCCCGAGTCGCGCGCGGCGCCGGTGACCGCGGCGTCGGTGAAGCCGGCGTCGGCGCCGCGCTCCTCTTCCCGTTGCCGGGACGGTGGCGGAACGGGCGAGGCCGCCCGACGCGGCGCTGCCAGTGGGCTGTCGGCGCGCGCGTGCGTTCCGCCGGGGGCCTCGTCCGAATACGAGATCTCCGGCACCACGCCGCGCTCCTGATCGTGCAGGCCCAGCATCTCGGAGACCGCGCGCGAGCGCCCGAACAGCGACTTCACCAGGTCGTATTCGAACTGCGCCATGCTCTGGTAGCGGTGCGCCGGATCGGCCTCCAGCGCGCGGACCACGATGCGGTCCAGCTCCTCGGGGACGTCGGCCTTGATCCCGCGCGGCGGGATCAGCTCCTTGTCGCGCGACATCTGCGGCGGCGACCCCGAGACCATCTCGTAGATGAGCGCGCCGACCGAATAGATGTCGCTGCGCTGATCGACCGCGCCCCCCTCCGCCTGCTCGGGCGCCATGTACTCCGGCGTCCCCATGGCCACGCCCGGGTTGGTGAGGCGGCGCGCGCGCCCCATGCTGCGCGCGATGCCGAAGTCGAGCACCTTGACGAAGTCGGCCTGACCGTCGCGCGCCACCAGGAAGATGTTCTCCGGCTTGAGATCGCGGTGGATGACGCCGGCGGCGTGCGCGGCGGCCAGCGCGCGGCAGATCTGGGTGGCGATCTTGCAAGCGCGCTCGGGGGCCAGCCGCCGCTCGTGCGACAGCACGTCGGCCAGGTCGATCCCGTCGAGGTGCTCCATCACGAAGTAGGCGCAGCCGTCCTCGGTCTCGCCGAAGTCGGTCACGTCGATGATGTGCGGGTGGCCGATGCGGGAGGCGGCGCGCGCCTCGCGCCGGAACCTTTCCACCAGATCCTGCTGCGTCGAGTAGGCGGGGTGCAGGATCTTGATCGCCACGTCCTTGCCGATCTCGACGTGCTCGCCGGCGTAGACGGTCCCCATCCCCCCTTCGCCGATCTTGCGGATCACCCGGTAGCGGCTGTCGATCACCCGCCCGGTGAAGTCGACCCCCATCGATTCGTCTTCCTTGGGGAACTGCAGCTTGGTGCTGCCGGATTCGAGCAGCGACAGCGGCACCGGCATGCGCGACGCCGAGGGGCGCGTCGCCGGCGGAGCGAACAGCGGCGCGCTGTCGGCCAGCAGCTTGTCGCGCTCGGCGCGCTCCTCCTTGGCCACCTGGTCGTAGAGGCCCCGCAGGAAGTCGGCGGTCCGCTCGGCGTCGGCGCGCGGCGAGATCTGCGCGATGATCTCGGAGAGCGCCTTGCGCATCTCCTCGGCCGACTGAAACCGGTGCTCGCGATCGGGGGCCAACGAACGCATCAGCAGCGCGTCGAGGTTCGGCGTGATCCAGGGGGCCTTCGACGACGGCGGTTGGACGCGCGGGTGGCGCACCAGCGACATCGCGGTCGCCGGGTCGAGGTTGGCGAGCTGCAGATACTGGTTCCCGGTCACCAGCTCCCACAGCACGATCCCCAGGCTGTAGATGTCGGTGCGGGCGTCGGCGATCTCGCCGCGCGCCTGCTCGGGCGAGAGGTACGAGGCGCGGCCGAACACCACGCCGGGAGCGGTGTTCTCCTGCTTCAGCACGCTGCGCGCCAGGCCGAAGTCAGTCAGCTTCACCTCGCCGAAGTAGCTGATGAGGATGTTGGGCGGCGCCACGTCGCGGTGGACCAGCCGCAGGTCGGCGTGGCTGTGGACGTAGGCCAGCGCGCGGGCGATCTCGCGGGCCACGTGCAGCGCCACGTCGAGCGGGATGCGCGTGCGGGTGCGGACGCAGCGGTTCCAGATCTCGCGCAGGTCCTTCCCCTCGACCAGCTCCATCGCGATGTAGAACTCGCCGTCGACCTCACCGGCGTCGAAGGTGGGGACCAGGTTGGCGTGCGAGAGGCGCAGCACCACCTTGGCCTCGTCGAGGAAGCGATTGGCCTTGGCCCGATCGCTCTTCTCGGCGATCACCTTCTTGACGACGCAGAACTTCTGAAAGCCCAGCTCGCCGGCAGCCGCCAGAAAGATCGCGCCCATCCCGCCCCGCGCCATCGGCTTGAGCAGCACGTACTTTCCGAATTTGAGCGGGTAGTTTTCCGCCATTGTCCGCTTGAGGCTCGCGATCGTAGGACATTCGCCGCCCAGACGCGAGCGGCCCGAGCGAATCCGTCGCTGAGCGGCCCGGGAACCGGCCCGGATGAGCTTGCGTCCTTGGCCCAGGTCACTCGCCGATCTGGAGGTCGCGATCGCGCGCGCCAGCCCGCAACGCGGCGAGCGCCGGTGAGGGCGCGAGCGTGGCCTTGCCCAGCGTGGCGCGCAGCCGGCCGACCGCCGCGTCCCGTGCGGCGGGCATGGCCGAAGGATCGTAGTCGGCCGCGAATCCCGCGCCCGGGGAGGCGTCGGGGGCGAGCAAGCGGCGCAGGCTGCGCCAGGCGAGGTGCCGCACCGCCGGGTAATGGTCCCGCGCCATGACGTCGAGCAGCGCCCCGACACGGCGCGCCCGGGCGCCGGCGTCGGGGCAGGGAGCCCGGCCGAGCGCGTCGGCGGCCGCCGCGCGGGCCACCGGGGGACCGCCGAACAGCGCCTCCAGCGGCGAGGTCCCCGCCGGAACGGGCGTGTCCGACGGAAAGCGCGCGGGCCCCCAAAGCCCGCGCGCCGACGCCTCGGCCCAGGCGGCCGTCCGTTCGACGTGGCAGCCGGTGCAGGCGTCGGGGCGGCCCGCGGCCGCGGCCCGTGCGGGATCGGGGACCTCGATCCGGTGGCTGCGGTGCACGTCGAGCACGCCGTAGACGATGCGGGGCATATGACAGGAGACGCAACGGATGCCGCCCTCTTGGCCCCCTTCGCCGGCCGGATCGTGGTGCGCGTGCAGGCGGGCCGCCTCGGGCGCCGCCAGCGCCGTGTGGCAGCCGGTGCACATCGTGTTCGAGGCCCTCCCCCCGAACCGCGCCCGAATTTGCCCGCGCGGATCGCCCTCGTGCATGCCGTGGCAGCTGGTGCAGGTCATCGGCCCGCGCATGGTGCAGGGCGATTGCAGCAGCCCCTGGTACTCGTAGGCGGTGAGGCGCGGGGTGCCGTCGTCCCAAAACCGTTCGGCGAACGCCTGGCGATCGCCGCCGAGGGGGGTGTCGCGCCAGAGCGGCGAGCTCTCGAGCGCCAGATCGTCGCCGGCGACGAACGGATCGCCGTGCTCGAGCAAGGGTGCAATCTGATCGGCGATCCGCTGCCCGTGGCAGCGGCCGCAGAGATCGGCGGCGCGCGCCGGCGTCAGGCGCGAAGGGTTCACGATGGTCGGGTCGGCGGCACCGCCCGACTGCAGCGTCCAGCGGCGCAGCGGGTTGCCGTTGCGGGCGACGTGCTCGGCGCCGGGGCCGTGGCAGCCCTCGCAGGCGACGCCCAGCTCGGCGACGGTGGTGGCGAACCGCCCGCTGCCGGGATCGCGCGCCGGGTTGGGGGCCACGTTGTGGCAGAACACGCAGTTGTCGTTCCAGCGCGTGACGTGCCGATCGAAGTCCCCCCCGCCAAACACCGGGCGACCGGCCGGCGCATCGACCGCGTCGCCGGTCGGATCGGAAAATAGAAACGCGCCGGTCATGGGGAACCAGCGCTGCTCTTCCACGTTCCAGGCGACGGGCAGCCGCCAGTAAGTGTCGCCGTCGCGGGCGAGATACTGCTGGTAACGGCGAGAGCCGACGGTGCGGACGACCTCGACGGTCCGGGGCGGCGCTCCCGGCGAGGTGAACGTCATCTGATACCCGCTGCCGGCGTCACGCTCCATCCGCGCGCTGACGGGCCCCTGCTGCAGCGTCACCCCGGAAAAGTCGCCGCGGACATTGGCAGGCGCCGCCTCCGCCGTCATCGACCGATGGAACGTCCGGTGCCAGCTGGTGTAGTGCTCCTGGTGGCAGCCGCGACAGGCGCCCGACCCGACGTAACCGGTGCCGTGCAGATCGCGGGGCCGGGCCAGGTCGGCCGAGATGGCCCGCCGCTCGAGCCAGGCGCCGGCCGCCACCGCGACGACCACCACCGCCAGCGCCAGCGGAACGAACAGGCGGGCGCCGCGCGACACGCCGCCATCTTAACCGGCCGTCAACCGGCCGTCGTGGCGCGAGGCCTTACATCCGCCGGGATGCCGCCGCGAGCCCCGTTTTGGCGCTCACGTTCTTGGGATCGAGCTTCAGCGCCTCGTCGTAGGCCTTGGCGGCGTCCTTGTACTGGTTGAGCCTGAAGTAGGCGTCACCGAGCAGGACCCGCGCCCGCACGCCGCCGCCCCGATCGACCGCCTGCGAGGCGGAGCGAACGACGTCGCTGTAGTTCTTCTCCTGGAACGAGATCTCCGCCAGGCCGACCAGCGCCTGACCGCGGTCATGCTTGGACTTGGCCACCTTCTCGAAGAGGGTGCGCGCCTCGGCGAATCGCTCGGCGCGAAACAGCCGCTGCCCCTCCTCGAGGAGATGCTTGTTGTCGGCGGCCGGGCCGGCGTGCGCCGCGCTCTTGACCTTCGTGGCGACGTCACCGTCGTCGGCGCTGTCGTCCTTGCCGGCGGGGTTCTCCTCCGCATCCGCGGCCGCCTTTTCAGCCTCTTTTTGGGCCGCCTCGGCCTTCGCCGCCGCTTCCGCCTGCTCGGCCGCCTGGGCCTGCGCGGCCGCCTGGGCCTTGGCCGCCGCCTCGGCCTTGGCCGCCGCTTCGGCCTTCGCCGCCCTCTCCGCGATCGCCGCCGCGGCGGCCGCCTCGCGGGCGTGGCGCGCGTGGATCGTCGAGCTGGCGACCAGGTAGACGACGAAGGCGGCCAGCAGGCCTGCCGCGCCGAAGAGCACCGGCTTGCGCCTGAAGATGGCGATCCGCTGGAAGAGGCCGCTCGCCTGCGCCGCCCCGCCCCGCAGGGCGCCGAGCACGCCGGCCTTGGGGATCTTGTCCGACTCGACCGGCGCGATGTAGCCGAAGCCCGGGAACAGCGTGGTCGCCAGGTTGGTCAGCTCGCGCCCGAACTCGTCCATCGACCGCTGGCGCTGATCCGGCTCCCGGGCCATCGAGCGCATGACGATCGCCTCCAGCTCGGGCGGCACGTCCTCGCGCAACGTGCTGAGCGGCGCCGGCATGGTGGTCGCCTTCTTGTGGAGGATCTCCATGAAGTTCTGCCCCTCGTAGGGGGCCTTGCCGGAGAGCATCTCGTAGACCAGACCGCCCACGGCGTAGACGTCGGAGCGGGGATCGGCCGGCCGCCCGGCCGCCTGCTCGGGGGCCATGTACTCGGGCGTCCCCATCGTCATTCCCGGGCTGGTGAGCCGCCGGCGCAGATCGCCGTTGGTGTCTTTCTCGTTCTCGAGATCGCTGTCCGTGCCGCTCTTGGCGATGCCGAAGTCGAGCACCTTGACGAAGTCCTTCTGACCGTCGCGGGTCAAGATGAGGACGTTCTCCGGCTTGATGTCGCGGTGGATGACGTTCACCTCGTGCGCCGCCTGGATGGCGCGCGAGATCTGGGCGCCGATGTGCAGCGCCCGCGCGACGTCCAGCTTCCCCTCGCGGTAGATGAGCTCGCCGAGCTCGATCCCCTCGAGGTACTCCATCACGAAGAAGAACGCGCCGTCGGGGGTGGTCCCCGAATCGGTCACGTCGACGACGTTGGGGTGCGAGATCTTCGAGGCGGCGCGCGCCTCGCGCCGCAGCCGCTCGACCAGATCGGGCGTCTGGCTGTAGGCGGGGTGCAAGATCTTGAGCGCGACGCGGCGGCCGATGTCGATGTGCTCCGCCTCGAACACGCGCCCCATCCCCCCCTCGCCGAGGAGGCGCCGCACGTAGTAGCGCCCCCCGATCACGCTCCCCACGACCGTCGCCGAGCCGGACGCGGAGTTCGAATCGGCGGAATTCGAGTCCGCGGAGCTCGAGTCGGCGGAGGGCCCCTCGTCCGGGATGGTCAGCCGCTTGTCGCGCGCGCGCCCCGCCTGGATGGGAATCGAGAGCACCGTCTCCCGCTGGGGGCGCTCCGACTTGTCGTCAGACCGATCGTCCGACCGGGCGCCCGACCCCAGTAGGGCCTTCTGGTCGGTGTTGACGATGGCCTCGGTCTTCCCGGTCACCGGCAGCGGCGGCGGGACGGCGTGCTTGCTGGTGTACCACTCGCGCGCTTTGACGATGAGCTGCTCGCGCTCGGCCCTCTCGGCGGCGATGTCCTCGTCGTAGAGCTCGGAGAGGAACTTCGCCACCCGGGTGGCATCCATGCCGGGCGACGTCTGGGCCAGGAACTTGGCCAGGTCGTGGCGCAGCTCCTCGCAGTTCACGTAGCGATCCTTGAGATTGGGCGCCAGGGCCTTCAAGGTGATCCGATCCAGCTCGACCGGCACGCGCCCGGCGCGCTTGGAGGGCGCCACCAACTCAGGGTTCCGCACCCGCCGCAGGAGCTCTTCGGAGGTGTGCTGATCCTTGGCCGCGCCCGGCGTGCGCCCCGACGGGAAGAGCTGCCGGCCGGTGAGCAGCTCCCAGAGAATGATCCCGGTGGCGTAGAGATCGGTGCGGCCGTCGATCTTCTCGCCACGCGCCTGCTCGGGCGACATGTAGCTGACCTTGCCGTAGATGATCCCGGGCGCGGTCTTCTCGATCTTCAACGTGGACGAGGCCAGCCCGAAGTCGGTCAGCCGCACCTCGCCGCTGTAGGAGAGCAGCACGTTCGGCGGCGAGACGTCCCGGTGCACCAGCTTGATGTCGCCGAAGTTGTGCGCGTAATAGAGGCCGCGGGCCATCTCGCGCGCCAGGTGGGCGGCGACGTCGACCGGAAAGGCGATCCCCTTCTTGGCGCAGCGGTTCCAGGTGGCGCGCAGGTCGCGCCCGTCGACGTAGTCCATCGCCAGGTAGATCTCGCCGCCTGCCTGTCCCGAGTCGAACACCGGGACCAGGTTCCCGTGCGAGAGGCGCACCACCACCTTGGCCTCGTCGCGGAAGCGCTGCAGGTACTCCTTGTCCGCCAGGTGCGGCAAGACCGTCTTGATGACGCAGAGCTTGGAGCTCTCCTGCGGCCCCGACAGCGCCAGATAGAGCGCTCCCATCCCGCCGCGGGCGAGCGGCTTGAGAAGGACGTACGGTCCGAACCTGCGCGGGAATTCGTTCATTTCGCGGGCGCGCATGGCCGGAGGGCCCGGCGGAGCTGAACCACCGCGGGGTGCCGCCCGTTGGGCGTCTTCTTGGGTGGGCGATCTTATCAGGTCGAAGCTCCTGGCATAACTTTCCGCGCCGCGCGCCCCAGGCAAGAAAATTGCGCGGGTGCGCCTGGCTGTAATCGACGAGACATCAATACTTCTAAAGGACCGATCTTTCACATGTGGTCGGATGCCGTACCCCTCGCTCAGCTGATGCGGGTCGCGCTGAAAAAGGCGAAGATAGCCGCCATGTCGACGGAGAAGATGGTCGATGCTCTGAGCACGCTGTCACTCTGTGGGCTGCTGCTGGGGTGCGGCTCGACCGGAAATCAGCCCACCGGCCTGGGGGGCAAGCCGGGTGGAACGGGTGGCCAGGGGGGCGGAAGCTCGCAGACGACGACCGAGACCATCACGCTCGGCCAGAAGGGCAATCCCCCGATCGACATCCTGTTCGTGCTCGACAACGGGGCCTCGGGCAGCGAGATCCAGCTGAAGCTCTACGACCAGATGCCGCTGTTCCTGAACGTGCTCCAGGCCTTGCCCACGCCTCCCGATCTCCACGTCGCCGTCACGACCGCCGATATGGGGGCGCCGAGCGACGCGATGGACAAGATCGGGTGCACAGCGCAGGGCGACAACGGGGCCTTTCAAGGCGCGCCCAAGACGGGGACCTGCAGCACGACCCTCATGAGCGGCGCGACCTACCTCGCCGACGACGGTAACGGCGTCACCAACTTCACCGATCCGATCGCCAACGTTCTTCAGTGCATCTCCCAGGTCGGCGAGTCGGGCTGCGGCTTTGCACAGCCGCTCGCGGCAGCTGCGCACGCGCTCGGCGCGGACAATCTCGTGAACGGGGTGCCGACCCCTCCGGCGACGAATGACGGGTTTCTGCGACCGGACGCCTATCTGGCCATCATTTTCCTCGCCAATCAGGACGACTGCTCGGCCCCCGCCGGAACACAGCTCTTCTCGCTCGACGGAGGGGAGCAGAATCTGGCCAACCCACTCGGCCCCATTCAGCACTACCGCTGCAACCAGTTCGGGCACCTCTGCAATGACCCGGCCTCGAGCAACCCGCAAGCGCTCATCATGCCGCCGCTCGCGCCGCCCTCCGACGCCGTGGGGACTTCGAGTCCCGTGCTCGCTCTGACCAACTGCCAGGACAACGATCAGGGGACAGGCCTTCTGACACCGGTCAGCACGTTCGTCTCCGACATCAAGGCGCTCAAGACCGATCCGGACAATCAGATCATCGTCGCCTCGATCGCGGCGCCGCCGACGCCGTACGCCGTCGCCTGGGTCCCGGCATCGGGCGGACAGGACACCCAGCCCGGAGAGCTCTGGCCCGAGGTCGAGCACTCCTGCGGCGCGGCGGGGGGCGACGACGTCAACCCCCTGTCAGAGATGCTCACGAGGGACGGCAGCTTCGGCGATCCCGCCGTACGGCTGGCCGCCTTCGTGAACGGCTTCTCGGACAGCGTGCTCGCCTCGATCTGCGACGCGAGCTACGCCTCGAGCACGCAAGCGATCGCGACGAAGGTCGGACAGCTGCCCGGCAACGGATCCTGCCTGTCCGGCAGGATCCAGGACACCGACGCTGGACTGCCGAACTGCACGGCCGTCGCCCAGGTGGCGGACGCGAGCGGCACCAGCAAGAGCGTGCCGTACCCCAACTGCGAAGCGAACGGCAACACGGCCCCGTGCTGGACGCTGGTCGTGGGCACCGCGAGCTGCGCGGGGCAGACGGTGGCCCTGAACGAGTCTCCGAGTGCGCCGAGCTCGTCGGTCACCGTCAGCTGTCAGGTCTGCAGTCCGGGCGCCTCGGTTCCCGGCTGCTTGTGACGAGGCCAATGCCGGGCGAATATCTACTGGTCATCGACGACAGCCCGACGGTGCGCAAGGTCGTCGAGCGGGCGCTCGCCGAGGCCGGACACCGGGTGCTCTCGGCGGCGGACGGTGAGGCGGCCCTGGCGCTCATCCGGGAGACCGGCGCGGTGCCCGAGCTGGTCCTCCTCGACGGCCTCATCCCCGGGCGCGACGCCGCCGATTTCTGCCGCCAGCTGACCGACGATCCGGCGTTGGCCCGGGTCCCGGTCGTGGTGATGATCGCGCGCGGACAGGCGGCCGATCTGGAAGAGCGCTTCGCCAGGGCGTCCAACGTCGTCGATACCATCGGCAAACCGTTCTCGCCCGAGGCGCTGCAGGCGGTGGTCGCGCGCGTGGTTCGCCTGCCAGGCACGCTCGGTCGAACCGCGACGTCTTTTGCCGTCGCGGAAGCGCTCTCGTTGTCGGCCGCGCCCGCCGACCGAGGCGTGGCCGAGGCCCGCGCGTTCGCAGCCGACGGCCTGTTGCTGGCCGGCGATCTGGCGGCGATCTCGCTGAGCCAGATCATCGAGCTGCTCGCCGATCAGCTGCACACGGGGACGCTGCGTGTCCTCAACACCGAGACGGGCGCCCGCATCGAGATCTATTTTCAGGCGGGGCGGGTCGACTTCGCGGCCGCGATGGGCGTGGCCGAGGAGTTCCTCATCGGCCGGTTCACCGTCGAGACCGGCGACGTCACGGCCGCGGCGCTCACCCGCGTGCTCGAAGAGCGCGCCCGGGCGACCGGCCCGCTGCCCCTGTTCGGCGCCGACCTGGTGGCCCGTGGGCTCCTCTCGCGGGAGGCGCTGGTGCTGGCGATGGTTCGACAGACCAGCGAGCTCGCCTACGAGACGCTCCGCTGGCGCGCCGGTTTCTTTCAGTTTCGCCGCACCGATGAGCTGCCGGCGGCGGCGCGCGAGGCGCGGCTCCAGCTCAACGTCGATCGCATGCTGCTCGAAGGGTACCGGCGGGTCGACGAGTGGCGGGTCATCGAGCGCGAGATCGCCGACCTGGACGAGGTCTTCATCCGCAACGAAAACAAGATCGCCGAGCTGCCGCGCGGGACCCTGACGCGGGAGGAGCTCGGCGTGCTCGACGAGGTCGACGGCCGCCAAAGCGTGCGCGAGATCGTGCGCAAGCTGCGGATGGGATCCTTCGACGTCTCGAAGGTCTTCTTCCGCTTCAGCCGCGCCCGCTTGATCCGACGGCGCGTCCGTCCGACGTCTCTTTAGAGACGTCTATCCCGCGATCGCGCTCTGGCCGTCGAGGGGGGCGTCGGGGCGCTGGAGCTTGTAGCCCATGCCGCGCACCGACTGCAGCCGCTCGCCGAGATCGCCCAGCTTGGCGCGCAGGTTGAGCACGTGCGTGTCGACCGTGCGCACGCGTCCGACGTGGCGATAGCCCCAGACGCGCGAGAGCAGCTCCTGGCGGGTGAACACGCGCCCCACGCGATCCGCGAGAAACCGGAGGAGCTGAAACTCGTAGGGTGTGAGCCCCAGGGATTTTCCCCCCTCGTAGGCCTGCCGCATCTCGCAGTCGAGCGTGACGTCGCCGTAACGAACCTGCAACGGCGCCCCCGGACGTTTGTCGCGCGCCTGGAGCTGGCGCAGCCGCGCCGCCATTTCATCGGCGCTGACCGGAATCAAGATGAAGTCGTCGGCCCCCATCTCCGGGTCGAGCCCCGACACCCGCGCCACCTCGAGGCAGAGGAGAATCCGGGTCGCCACCAGGTCGGGACGCTGTCGGAGCCGTTTGATCGCGTGCCGGCCGATCTCCAGGTGCTCGCCCGCCTCCACCACCGCCACGTCGGCCACGCCGGAGAGCGCGTCCAGCTCCGCGAGATCGTAACCGACCACGGTCACGTCATGCCCCAGAGCGCGCAGCATCGACGCCGGAGATTCGGGCCGCGCTTGACTGCGCCCCGGGTCCAGGGTCACGACGATCGCACGCAATCCAGAGCCGACGAGCCGCATGTGTGGAGCGCTCACCAGCAAGAGCCGATGAACACATTCACACTACGCCACCGTCGGTTAACTGCGGGTTTCGGCGACGAACATTCTATGTAAACGCCCCCGACCGTGAGCCCCGCGACTTCTCTCTGTGTCGGTCAGTACACAGGCCAGCGGTGAGGTAGGAAGTACTCTTCGTAGACCCGGAGGGCGTAGCGGTCGGTCATGCCGGTGATGAAATCGGCGATGGCGCGTGGAAGCCCATCGGACTCCGGAATTCCTTTCGGCCAGTGGCGGGCCCGAAATTCGTCGGGGTGGGCGTGGAAGTAGGCCCACAGCTCGCTGATGATCCGCTGCGCCTTCTCGAACTCACCGCGGATCTCCGTCCGCTCGTAGACCGTCTCGTACAGGAAGTCGCGCAGCGCGATCAGCGCGTCGAGCACCTCGTCGGTCATCCGGATCTGCCGTTTTTGTTCGAGCCGCGAGGCCGACACCATGTCGTTGACCATCCGCGAGATCCGCTCGCCGTGCGTACGGCCGAGCTTGTCCAGGATCGCCGCCGGCACCGAGGCCGCATCGATGACCCGCCCGCGAACGGCGTCGTCGAGATCGTGGTTCACGTAGGCGACGATGTCGCTGATGCGGACGATCTGCCCCTCGAGGGTCATGGCCATCAAGTTCGGGTTGTCCGAGATGATGTGCCCCTTCCCCTTCGAGTGCTTGAGGATGCCGTCGCGCACCTCCACGGAGAGGTTCAGCCCCTGCCCGTCCCGCTCCAGCTTCTCGACCACGCGGATCGACTGTTTGACGTGGTGGAAGCCGTCCGGCATCAGCTTGGCCAGGACCTTCTCGCCCGCGTGACCGAACGGGGTGTGGCCGAGATCGTGCCCCATGACGATCGCCTCGGTGAGCGATTCGTTGAGGCCGAGCGCGCGGGTCACGGTGCGGGCGATCTGCGCCACCTCCAGGGTGTGGGTGATGCGCGTGCGGTAGTGGTCCCCTTCGGGCGCCAGAAAGACCTGCGTCTTGCCGGCCAGCCGGCGGAACGCCTTGGAGTGAATGATGCGATCGCGATCATGCTGGAAGATCGGGCGCACAGGATCCGGAGGCTCGGGGCGATCACGCCCCTTGCTGGCCCGGCTCATCTGGGCGAACGACGAGAGGATCCGCTCCTCGTCGTCCTCCAGTTTTTCGCGGATGCTGCTCATCGCCCCTTCTTCTTCGGTTTACCGCGCGGCGGGTTGCCGCGCCCCCCCGATTTCGGGCGATCGGTCCGAGGCGCACCGGCGCCGGACCCGGGCTTGCCCCGGCGAAATCCGTCGCGTGGGCGGGCCGCGCCCCGGTCCGAGCCTCTCTCCGAACCCTTGGGAACCTCCCCGCGCCTCGCTGACCGGCCGTCGCGGCGTCGTTTGTCGCCGCGCTGGAAGTCGCGGGCGCGGTGCCGCGCGACATGATCGGCGAGGGCGAAGTCAATCTTGCGCCGCACGACGCTCACCGACTGGACTTCGACCTTCACGCTGTCGCCGAGCGCGAAGGCCTGCCCCGAGCGACGCCCGACGAGGCGAGAGGCCCGCTCGTCGAAGGTGTAGTAGTCGTCGGAGATGGCGTCGATGCGGACCAGCCCCTCGACGAACGGATCGTCGATGGTCACGAAGAGACCGAAACTGGTGACGCCAGAGATGACCCCCTCGAGCACGTCCCCCACCCGATCGCGCATGAAGTACGCCCGGTAGAGATCGACCACCTCACGCTCGACCTCCATCGCCTGCCGCTCGGAGAACGACGACTCGGCGGCCATCTTCTGCAGCGCGACCCGATCGGGCACCGGCGCGACGGAGGGCGGCTTGAAGCCGCCGGCCGGCTTGCCGAGGCCGGCCAGGCGTGACTTCAACAACCGGTGGACGATCAAATCCGGGTAGCGGCGGATCGGCGAGGTGAAGTGCAGGTAGTCCGCCGAGGCCAGCCCGAAGTGGCCGATGTTCACCACGTCGTAGGTCGCTTGCTTGAGCGACCGGAGCAGCTGGAACGACAGCGCCTTTTCGGCCGTATGCCCCTTGAGCTTGTCGAGCACCCGCTTCAATCCCTTGGGGGTGCGCGCCTCGTCGATGTCGACGGGGATGCCGTAATTTTCGGCCAACGCGGCGAACTCCTCCAGCCGCGCGCGGTCGGGGGCGTCGTGGATGCGCCAGAGCGTGTCTTCGCCCCGCTCCTGGAAGCTGCCGGCGACCGCCTCGTTGGCGGCCAGCATGAACTCCTCGATCATCGAGTAGGCCTGCCGCTCGCCCGGATCGCGGCGCGACTTGCGGATGGCCCGCACCAGGCGCGGATCGTCGCGATCGAGCTCCACGAACGGCTCGGGGAGATCGAAGTCGAGCGCCCCGCGGGCGAGCCGCGCCACCCGCAGCTGCCGCGCCAGCGAGTCCATCGCCCGCAGCGCCGGAAGAAAGGGCTCGTATTTCTTCCGCTTGCCGCGGGTGTCGCCGCCCAGCGCCGCCGCCACGCCCGGGTAGTCGAGGCGCGCCTTGGAGTGGATCACCGCCGCCATGAAATCGCGATCGACCACGTTGGCCTGTTTGTCGAGATCGATCCGCACCACCATGGCCAGCCGGTCTTCTTCGGCGACCAGCGAGCACATCCGCGCCGAGAGCGGCTCCGGCAGCATCGGAATGGCCCGGCTCGGCAGGTAGATGCTGCAGCCGCGCCGGCGCGCCTCGTCGTCGATCGGCGACCCCTCCCGCACGTAGTGCGAGACGTCGGCCACCGCCACCCACAGCCGCGACCCGCCGTTCGGCAGCTTCTCCAGCGCCACCGCGTCGTCGAAGTCACGCGCCGTTTCGGGATCGATCGTCGTGAAGGGGACCTCGCGCAGATCGGCCCGGTCGACGCGATCAGAGAGGGTAATCGTGTCGCCGAAGGCGGCGGCGATCCGCTCGACCTCGTCGGGGAACTCCTCCTCGACGTCGGCGCAGGCGAGCACCTTCTCGACCTCGGTGCGC
>Ga0210388_10001283_pt1 | contig 19732 bp, 18 predicted proteins | sample IncBWC19OmetaG_FD_155485 | JGI IMG/M metagenome (GOLD analysis project Ga0210388, IMG submission 155485) | Forest soil microbial communities from Barre Woods Harvard Forest LTER site, Petersham, Massachusetts, United States - Inc-BW-C-19-O ... | reverse complement strand
ATTGAAATAGCAAGATCCAAAACCTATGAAAAAGCAAATGTTACATTCAAAGTAGCAGATATGTTTACGTATGAATCTACAGAAGCGGAAAGCCTTTTTGGCGGGTTCATCTGGTCGCACATTAAAATACAAGAACTAGATAAGTTTATCGATACCGTTAATAATTTTGTTAAGCCAGGTGGCATTGTTGTGTTTGTTGATAATAACTATACCGAAGGCAGCAGCAGCCCTTTATCATCAACCGATGAGCATGGGAATACTTACCAGGCAAGAGTATTGGAAAACGGAGATACCTATTCTGTGATTAAAAACTTCCCTACCGAAGAAACTTTCAAAAAGGTTCTAGAAGGGAAGGCAGAAAAGATAAAATTTATAAGTCTTAAGTATTATTGGATGGTAATGTACCATAGGAAATAAAAAGGGTGGCCTTATGAGCCACCTTTTTATATAAAACTTATCTTTCCCTATTCTTCAGTCGGAGCTTCTTCTTTTTCCTGAGGTTTAGTGAGTATAGCAATCGCCACCACAATATACCCGAGCATAAGCACTATAGGGGCAAATACCATTCTGCGTGTAGAAAACAGTTCATCACCGTTGAATTGATTCGGGTCTGTACTGCCACCGCCTGCTAACGATATAAACCCAATAATGAGTAATACTATACCTACTATAAGATACGTATAGTTCTTTTTGCCAAAGGCAAAATGCATGTTAGGCCCGCTTGATTTTACTTCTTTTGTTGCCATTGTATTAGCACATTGCGGGTGTTAAATATTTGTCACAAACGGCATCCAATACTCTGTTTTGAGCCTTTAAGCACTCAATAGCACTAGTTAAAGCAAGTGACTGGTCTTTCTCAGAAAACTCAGACATTAAGGATTTCCATACTTCCCTGTGATATACGTCAGCAATTTCGTGTTCGTTGAAATATTCAACTGTTTTTGCATCATCAACACCATAGAAAGCCTTAAGACCATCTAGTTTAGAACGGCTAATGTTTGGTATTTCTGCTTCGTATGCATACATTGCTGCAGCGCCATCAACAGAATTTTCCATAAGAGCAACCATCTTATTTACAGCTTCAACTGTTTTGTCAGATGGGGTATAGCCGTGAAGTTCTTCTAAAGAAACACCCATGCCTACTGCAAATTGCTCCCATAATGCAACGTGGCTTTTTTCTTCTTCAAGGTTCCTTTTAATTTCTTCGGTCGGGGTTGCAGCATATATTTTTTCAACCATAGTAGGAACTGCTTTCACAAGGTGAAAATATTCCTTTACATACCCACGAAGTGATTCCTGGGTAAGGGTTCCTGCTGACCAGGCTTGGTAAAATGGGTGCTTGAGCAAACTGTATTGCTCAATTTTTTCATCAATTTTTGTTACTATCATATCAGTTTTATTAAAGGTTGACAATTCAATGATGACAAATGTATAAAAAAATCAATAGTTGGGGCAAGTTGACAAGTGATATAATACTATACTTTTCTATGGTCATTAGTACTTCTACTATAGATGAATACATTTGCAAAGTGAAAAGGTTCATGAAAGCGAGAATAATTTTAAGTTTTACCTGTATAGCACTTTTAGCTGGTTGCTTTAAGCCTTGGAAAGGGTTTGATGAGCATGTTGCACCACAGGAGCCTGATTATAGCAAAAAGGAAGCATGGATAGCTTTGCCATGGATGCATAGTGAGGCTGATACCGTGCCTCCCGGTTCAGGTTTAAAAAATGAACAGGCAACAGCTCAGGTGGATGTTTTTTTTATCTATCCAACACTCGATTTCAGGACGGATGAGTGGAATGCTGATATTCAGAATGAATCGTTAAATAAGCGTATAGAAAATACAAGTATCCGCGGACAGGCTAGTGTGTTTAATGGCTCGTGCAGGATCTTTGCACCACGTTATAGGCAGGCAATATTATCCTCCTTTGTGGATAAAAATGGGGATGGGCAAAAGGCATTGAATCTGGCATATAGTGATGTGAGGAAGGCATTCCTTTATTATATGAAGAACTATAATAAGGGTAGGCCGGTAATTATTGCTGGGCATAGCCAGGGTGGGCTGCATGCCTATAAGTTAATAAAAGAGTTTTTTGATACCACTGCGCTAAAGCAACAACTGGTGGCTGCTTACCTTATAGGTACTCATGTGTTTAAGGATTCATTAAAGACCCTTAAGCCTTGTGATTCAGCAACCCAAACGGGTTGCTACATAAGTTGGAACACCGTAAAGTGGGGTGGCTTATCAGGAAGGATGGGTGAATACTTTAAAGGTGTTTGTATAAACCCGCTAAGCTGGAAGGAAGACAGTAATTATGTTGATGCAGTTTATAATACTGGTAGCGTGAACTATAAATTTAACGGAGTTACAGAACATGAAATGGGTGCCGCTTGCCGAAACGGGGCGTTATGGATAAATTCTCCTAAATCGAGTGGTTATTTCCCTTTATTCGGAAGCTATCATATTTACGATTATAGCTTTTTCTATATGAATATCCGCACAAATGTTGCAGACAGGGTTAAGGCATATATTGCGAATCATTAGCTACAGCCTATTCATTAGCAGTTTTAAACCCTTACCCCGATAACAAGAACGTCATCTAATTGCTCAAGGCTACCTTTCCAATCTTCAAAAGTCTTTTCTAATATCTTCCCTTGTTCCGGCATAGGCGTATTGCGGAGCCCAATAACTATATCACGCAATTGGTTATACTTGAATTTTTTGCCTTTTGGCCCACCAAACTGGTCAGCAAAACCATCGGAAAAGATATAGAGTATATCTCCTTTTTCAAGTACAATGCCATGTTCGGTAAATGGTTCAATAGCTGCACCATGTATGCCAATTGGTTGTTTATTGGGGAGTATTTCAGTAAAGCAAATATCGGCGGCAGGGGCACTTCTTACTATCCACAATGGGTTATTCGCTCCAGCGAATTCTATGGTTTGCCTGCCTTCTGCTTTTTCAAATACGCAAAGCGCTGCATCCATTCCATCTTTTTGTTCCCCTAGGTCACCACGTTGTTTCAATGCAGATATAATACCCGAACGCACTTCGTTCAAAATTTCAGAAGGAGTAACAAGCCCTTTGATATTAATAGCTTCATTAAACAGTTCAGCTCCTATCATGCTCATAAGTGCACCCGGAACTCCATGCCCTGTGCAATCTGCGGCAACTAGGAATTTATAACCCTTGTGAGTTGTTATCCAGAAAAAATCACCGCTTACAATATCCTTAGGTTTCCAAAACACAAATGAGTCGGGAAAAAGAGAATGAAAATGTTCCATTGATGGAAGGATGGTTTGCTGTATCCTACTGGCGTACTGTATAGAATCAGTCATATCCTTGTTCTTTTCTTCCACAATTATTTTCTGCTCTTCTATTACTTTTTTCTGCTCACGTATTATTCGAAAACGAGTTGCCAACACAAAAAAGAAAATGGCCAGCAATACTAATCCTGCAGTTACCGACCATATTATAATGTGTTGTCTTTTTAACTCCTCTTTATGAGTTATCTGTTCCTGTTTCTGCTGCTCTTTTTGTTCCAGTTCTCTCTTTTCAAATTCGTATTTTAACTGGGTATGTATTGCCTCTTTTTCTGCCTTCTTAGTTGTAATACTGTCCGACATTTCTTTATAAAGTACATACATTTCATAAGCGCCTTTGTAATCCTTTTTTAATTCATCAAGCTTACTATAATCAAATGCTAACTCCTTAATAAGGCTTCGGTACTTTAATTGCTTTGCATTTGACATAGCAACCTCAATGTATTTTGTAGCGCTGTCTAATTTCTTTTCCTGCACAAAGAATCTGCTCATATAACCCATTGAATAAGTCATGCCTTCTTTGTCGTTAAGGGACTTATACCGGGCAAAACTATTGCGGGCATAAAGGAATGCTGAGTCCAATTGATTTTTCTTACCAAAACAAGACGCAAGGTTATCCATCACCAATGCTTCTTCATCCTGATTTTTGGTTTGCATGGCATATACCAGGCTTTCTCTGTAATATTTTATTGCTGTATCAGTGTGTCCGGTTCTATTATTTATTGTTGCTATGTTGTTTAAAGAAGTAGCTATGCCTTTTACATCCTTAATTTTTAGCCTTATCTGATAAGCCTCAACATAATACTGCAAGGCTTTGTTTGTATCGCCTAGCTGTTCGTATGCTAATCCAATATTGTTTGTAACATTGGACAAGCCTTTCATATCATTTAATACCTTTCTTAAAGCAAGTGATTTGTCGTAATACTGTATGCTGGTATACAAATCGCCCTGCTCTTCGTACATATACCCTAGGTTGTTATATGATTGTGCAAGGGCTGATTTGCTTCCTATGACCTCCATTATCTTAAGAGACTTGAGGGTATATTCCAGGCCTTTTGCCGGATTATCTGTTACATAGTTTATATACCCTAAGCCACCCAAGGCATCCGCCTTTAAGTTTAATAAGCGCCTCGATAAGAATTCATTTACGGGAAAAGCAGAATCATGAGTTACGGCCATAGTTGCAAGACTTAATGCCTTTTCCCAAAGTTTTTTTGCACTATCAGGTTTCTGGGTATACAGATAATCAGTCATAGCTAATAAGGCCCATATACGTGTCGAATCGTTATGTGCAGTTTTATAAACTGTGTATAGGCTATCTGTTTTACTTTGGGCCGAGGCCCTACCACAAAGCAAAAGCAATGAAGTGAAAAGAAATAAAATGGGTAAGTAATAATGCCTCATGAATTATTTAAATACTCTGGTTAAGAGTTAATTCCAAAGATAATAGAAACTGGCAAATGTTAAAATAGAGAGGTAAAGACTACTGGGCAATGTATGCCCCTAAATCATAAGGAGAACTTGGTCTGGTAGCACCATTAAGGTCAGTTACATATTTTAGGTTATATCCAATACTATCATTCCCGGCACCATCAATAGGTAGCCCGGTTGGGATATTATAATTATCTACACTTGGATTATTGAACCCTGGATTTTGATTAACAAAGGTTGAACTGCTATAATGAAAGCTATTAGAAGTATTGTGTTGGGTTGCCAAATCGCATATTTCAAAATAATAGTTGAATGCCCCACCCTGTGCCGAATCGAGTGCCACCTCTTCCTGCTGGCTTCCATAAATTATGCAGTTACCAAAAAATGCTTTAGTAATTGGGCGGCTCTGGTTATTACCATTTACGTCCTGATACCAATTATTAATATTCAGAAGTGCAGTCTGGCGCTGTCCGTAACTCCAGTAATTTGCAAACGTACATTGGTCAAATGAATAACTGCCCCCAATTGCCAAGTCAACACAAAAATATTGACAGTCAGCTATAAGATCTGTATTCCCAATTATGTAGGAACCTTGCCCAAGCAATCCAAATTGACTCATGCTTTTAATAATAGTATGATCAATGGTAAGAGTTGGGGAAGAATTCCCTAAGGTATCTGCCTCAACACCGATAGTGCCATTCTTAATTATGGCCCAGGTAATATTATTATTTATGCTTCCCGGTGATAACCATATTTCTCCCCATTGGCCGGGTACAGTTTGATATTCTGGCTCAAGCCTATCACCTTGGAAAACTACTTCCGAATCATGCTTACCAATAACGTTCAAAGTTCCTCCCTGACTAATGTATAATACAGCATTATTATGCAAATAAACTTTAGTTCCGGGCTCCATTGTGAGTTTACAACCACTATTGACAGCCAGGTAGCCAAAAATCACATGGGGCTTATCATTCTTCCAGACATCGTTACAAGTGGCAAAGGAATATGCTGGTCCGTTTGAAGGGAATACATTTGGCTTATAGAAATATGCATCTTGCCCATATGCTTGCAGGTAAACATATTGTGTGTTACCATTTGTTATAAACTGCAGTGAATCTTCAATAACAAGTGGGTTATTTTGATTGTTGGGATTAAGTGTTACGGTTACAAAAACATAAATACTGTCATTGGCGGGAATAGTAACATTGCTGAAAGATGTACCCGGTGTTCCGTCGATATTGATTTTGAATGGAGAAAGGTAATTGCCCACTAGTTTTACACTAGCTACTTGAATAGGTTGGTTGTGATTATTATGGACAAGAAATGCCTGAACAGTAGAACCAACTGTAGTAAATACAGTATCAAATTCAACTGCATTTTGTGAAAAAGTAAGCTTGGCGGAAGAATTTGTGAGCAAGCTATTTTTCTTACATGAAAAGAGAAATGCTCCTGATAAAAAGCAAACAGCCAGCAGGCCTTTTTTAAATGTGAAGTGTTGAATTTTTATGGACAAAATGCGCGGTTATATATTGAATAACGGAGTATAGGGCAACTTAGTATACAATAACCACTTACGATTTCTTTCTGCGGTTAAGCTCATCCCTTATTTTCGAGGCCTTTTCGTAGTCTTCCTGGGCAAGTACTTTTTGCAATAGCTCCCTCAAATCTTCCAAGGACTTCTTTTTATAATCCTCATCTTCTTTCGGGTCTTTCGAGCTTCCTTCTTTTGCTGTCTTGGCAAGTGGTTCTGTTATGCTGTCTTTGCCTTCTTTACCCTCTTTTTCTTTTCCGGCTGTCTCCTCATCCATTATGATGCCAGCTGAGTTAAGGATGAATTCGTATGTGGAGATAGGGCAGTTAAAACGAACGGCAAGAGCTATGGCATCAGATGTGCGGGCATCAATTTCAACTTCATTGTTATCACGGGCGCAAACCAGCTTCGCATAGAAAATGCCTTCTACCAGGTTGTAAATAATTACTTCTTTTAATTGTATTTCAAAGGTTTCCGCAAAGTTCTTGAACAGGTCATGTGTAAGTGGTCGGCTTGGCTTCATGTTCTCCATTTCTATAGCAATAGCCTGTGCTTCGAAACCGCCAATAATAATAGGTAGCCTTCTTTTGCCTTTCGATTCATTCAGTATGAGGGCATATGCTCCCGATTGGGTCTGGCTGTATGATAAGCCAATAATATCGAGCTTTATCTTTTTCATACTTAGGTTACGTGTCCTTGCTTACAAATTCTTTTTTACGAAGGTATCAAAAAATACGTTTAATGAGAAGACTTAAGCTGCTTGACTGCTTCAGTTAATTTTGGCACTATCTGGAAGGCATCGCCTACAATACCGTAATCAGCTATCTTAAAGAATGGAGCTTCCTTATCGCTATTAATAGCAACAATAACTTTCGATGAACTTATACCAGCCAAATGCTGTATGGCACCTGATATACCTATAGCTATATAAAGATTAGGTGATATGGTGATACCTGTTTGTCCCACGTGTTCATGGTGAGGCCTCCAATTCATATCTGCCACTGGCTTAGAACAAGCTGTTGCTGCGCCCAATGCATCGGCAAGTGCTTCTATCATTCCCCAGTTTTCAGGGCCTTTCATGCCCCTTCCGGCAGATACTACCAGTTCGGCTTCGGTCAATACTATCTTACCTGATGTTTTCTTTACTTCGGTAACTTTTGTATCGAAGGCTGTTTCAGGTATAGAAGGAGTAAAGGCTTCTATGATAACTGCCGTTGTGTTTGATACTATATGATGAGCATTTGGAGAAAGTCCTATTATTTTAATATCAGAAGTAACCTGCACATCAGCAAAGCCCTTTCCTGAAAAGCATTTTTTCTTTACTACAAATGGCTCAGCAGATGCAGGTAATGTGGTAGCCCCGGCAACTAGTCCGGCTTTTAACCTTGCTGCCAGTCTTGGTGCAATTGATTTACCTGAATAAGTATAAGAGAACACAATGTATTTTGCGCCTGCTTTGGTAGCTGCTTCAGCAACTGCTGTAGTATAAGCGCTGGCACCAAAGGTTGTCAGCTTGCTATCGTTTACATTCAATACTTTAGAGCAACCATATTCGCCCAATTTCTTTATTTCATCTTCGGCAACATTACCAAGTACAACTGCGGTAACGGTTCCGCCCACTTTCTGAGCCAGTTCAGAGGCATAGGTTGTAGCTTCGAAAGAAGGCTTCTTAAACTTTCCTTCCCAGTTTTCAGCAAATACAAGTACAGACATAATAAGTATATATAATAGGTTAAATTACTTTAGCTTCAGTGTGCAATAGTTTCACAAGTTCTTCCGGGTGTTCAGCGTCGATCATTTTGCAAGCCGATTTAGCAGGAGGATTCTGATGTGAAAGGGTAGTAGTAGGTCTATCAGCAATGGTAGGTTCTATTACTCTCAATGGCTTTGTACGTGCGCTCATAATACCACGCATATTAGGTATACGTGGTTCTGCCATATCTTTTTGTGCGCTTGCAGCAAATGGCAACGATACACTTACAACTTCTTTTCCTCCGTCAATTTCTCTTTCCAAAGTGGCTTGGGTGCCATTAATATCTAGTTTGGTAGCAACCGCTACTGAAGGAATACCCAGCAGTTCAGCTATAATTCCCATTACCTGTCCGCTGTTGTAATCAATTGATTCGCGGCCGGTAAGTATAACATCATATTTCTCAGTCTTAGCTATGGCAGCAATTTCACTTGCTACGAAAAGAGCATCAACTGGTTCTGCATTAACACGTATAGCATCATCAGCTCCTATTGCCAAAGCTTTGCGCAATGTAGGTTCGGTATTGGCGGTACCAACATTTATAACAGTTACTGTTCCGCTACCTTGTGCTTCTTTAATTTCAAGTGCACGGGTAAGAGCCATTTCATCGTAAGGATTAATAATAAACTGAACCCCAGCAGTGTTAAGTGCTTTACCGTCAGGGGTAAAAGTAATTTTGGTAGTGGTGTCAGGAACATTGCTGATGCAGACTAAAAACTTCATTTTTCTATTCGCTTTAAATATTCTGTACTAGGTAATTTTCAAGAGGTGCAAAAGTAATGAAATTTGGCAGACGTAAAGGGTTCATTTATGCATAGGTTTTTAATGGTGATTTATAGGGAGATAAGGCTTTTTATACCATTGGCATATTTTCAAATTAATACACCCAAGACGAAACTCAATATTTATCAGATTAATTATATATATTTGGGATATATAATTTATCTTCCAACGTAAAACCCTGTATGCCGGGAGATTCGTTCGTATTTAAGCAGTTTATTGTCAAGCAGAATAAGTGTGCCATGAAGGTGGGTACGGATGCTGTTCTGTTGGGCGCATGGGCGGAATTGCCATCAGCAGGATATGCGCTTGATGTAGGAGCCGGAACTGGTATCATAGCCATGATGGTGGCACAGCGTTCAAATACGAGCATAGATACTATAGAGATTGAGCGTGATGCTTATACTCAGGCAGTTGAGAATTGTAATAACTGTAAATGGGAAGACCGAATTAATGTTGTTCATACTTCATTCCAGGATTATGTAAAAGGCTGTGCACGGAAGTACGATGTTATTATAACTAATCCACCATACTTTAATAACTCTTTGCAACCAGCTTCTGAGCCACGCACAACAGCGCGACATACATGCACACTTTCTTTCGAGGAGTTAATTGATGGGATATCATTATTGCTCCATAAGCATGGTTCTTTTGCGACTATACTTCCACTTAAGGAATCAGAGATGCTGATTGATATTGCAAAGGAGCGTGGGCTAAATCTATCGCGGTTAATGCGTATAAAGACTACAGCTTCAAAACCAGAAAAAAGGGTAATGATGGAATTTACTTTTGGCAGAGACCAGTTCTCAGAAAGTACTATTATAATAGAGAACGAGGATCATTCCTATACGCCGGAATACAAAGAACTCACTCGGGAATTTTATCTTGGCTTTTAAACTCTATTTTTTTATGCTTAAATCAATTATCAGAATTGATTTGATGTACTTTTGTTACCCAAGGTGAGGTATTTCATTAAGATATCATATACAGGAACCGATTATCACGGATGGCAAAGCCAGCGCAATGCCGATAAAACTGTGCAACAGTTTTGTGTTACTGCATTAGAGAAAATATTGCGCCACCCGGTAAAGTTGACAGGTGCCGGGCGGACTGATACTGGTGTTCATGCTGAAGAATTCTTTGCTCACTTCGATTCTGAAAAGGACTTATTAAAAGGGAAAGATACATGGTTATATAAATTCAATTCAGTAATTCCTTTCTCTATTGCCTTTCATGATATTGTTGCGGTTAAGCCGACTGCTAATGCAAGGTTCGATGCGACATCTCGCACCTATAAGTATATAATCACAACAAGTAAGAATCCATTTTTAGTTGACTTTGCATGGCATTTCCCTCATGCACTAGATGTAAAGAAAATGAACGAAGCGGCACACAAATTAAAGCAGTACAAAGAATTTTCTAGTTTCAAGAAAACAAATACCCAAAATAAAACCGACCATTGTTCTATTAAGCATGTAAAGTGGAAGAAGGAAGGGGATACACTTATATTTACTATTACTGCCGATAGGTTTTTGAGGAATATGGTCAGAGCTATTGTGGGCACAATGATTAATGTTGGTAATGGCAGGTGCACAGTAGAAGAATTTTGTCGTATTATTGAAAACAAAAACCGTCAGCATGCAGGAGCGTCGGTTCCGGCTTGCGGGCTTTACCTTACAAAAATTGAATATCCTGCAAAGGTTTTTATTAAGGAAGAAAATGTATAAAGTACTCATACGGCCTTTTCTCTTTCTCTTCTCACCCGAGGTTAGCCATCGTATGACTATCGGGCTTCTTAAGTTTATCTGTGCTATTCCGATAGTAAATAGCATTATTAAGAGCATGCACACGCTCAGTCACCCCTTATTAGAAACAGAAGTGGCAGGATTAAAATTTCCTAATCCAGTAGGTCTTGCCGCAGGGTTTGATAAGAATGCAACCTTCTTTCATGAAATGGAATATTTGGGTTTTGGTTTCGTAGAAGTAGGTACGGTTACTCCACTTGCACAACCGGGTAATCCTAAGCCTCGTTCATTCCGTTTGCCTACAGATAAAGGGCTCATTAATAGAATGGGTTTTAATAATGACGGTATGCAAAAAGTTGCAGAGCGATTAAACAAGAGGAAAGATAAAATTGTAATAGGAGGAAACATTGGCAAGAATAAAGTTACACCAAATGAAGATGCTTATTCTGATTATGAAAAGTGTTTTGATGCCTTATTTGAATACGTAGATTATTTTGTGGTGAATGTAAGTTCACCTAATACCCCTGGGTTGCGCAGTTTGCAGGACAAAGAACCATTGATGAAGATACTAAATGGATTGCAAGCAAAGAATAAAGCCCACACAAAAAGCAAACCTATATTTTTAAAAATTGCCCCTGATTTGACCAATGAACAGTTGAATGATATAGTGGAAATAGTTAATGGATGTGGTATTAGTGGAGTAGTGGCAACAAACACTACACTTTCACGCGAAGGACTTAAATCCACCAACGTTGAAGCTATCGGTGCAGGAGGATTAAGTGGATTGCCGTTACGCAAACGTGCAAATGAGGTTATAAAGTACCTTCATGAAAAATCAAATGGAACATTCCCTATAATTGCATCAGGTGGTATACACTCTCCTGCTGATGCGTTGGAGAAGTTAGATGCCGGAGCAGTAATGATTGAGCTATACACAGGCTTTATCTATGAAGGGCCAATGTTACCAAAAAGGATAAATCGCGAGATACTTCGCAGAAGACAACAAAAGCAGAACTAATATGATTTGCTTCCCTAACGCCAAAATAAATATAGGTTTACGAATACTCGAAAAGAGGGCTGATGGCTATCATAACATTGAAAGTGTTTTTTATCCTGTTGGCTGGTGTGATGCATTGGAGGCAATTAAAATGGAGGGCTTCGGAAAGATAGAGTTACACCTTTCAGGTATTCCTGTCCCTGGCAGAACGAACAGCGATAACCTATGTGTTAAGCTATATAAGCTTTTGCTTAAGAAATATAAACTGCCTTCGTTGAAGGTTTGGTTACATAAGGCTATACCTATTGGCGCTGGATTGGGTGGTGGCTCATCAGATGCTGCCCATTTCATGAAAATGCTGAATGAGATGTGTGAACTGGGCCTTTCGATAGATGAAATGAAAGGTTATGTTGCATCTCTTGGTAGTGATTGTGTTTTCTTTATTGAGAATAAATCTGTTCTTGCCAGTGGCAGGGGGGAGCTAACCGAAGCAATAAACCTTGATTTAAGTAGTTATTCCATTGTTATTGTATATCCCGAAATTCAGATCAGTACTCCGTTTGCGTATAGTCTTGTAGTTGCAAAAAGGCAAAATGACTCATTAAAGGATTGCATGGGAAATATTTCAGATTGGAGGAAGAGTGTGGTAAATGATTTCGAAAAATCATTATTTGAAAAGTATCCAATAATTGAAGGTGTGAAGGAACAACTATATAAGCAGGGTGCCATATACGCGGCTATGACTGGTAGTGGCTCAGCTGTGTATGGTGTTTTTAATAAACAGGTTGACATTGCTTCTCAGTTTCCGGAATATAAAACATGGACGGGTGAATTAAATTCGAAATAATGAAATTTATTTATTCACTTGGTATACGGTTTTATGGCCTAGCAATTTTTATTGCTAGTCTCTTTAATGATAAAGCTAAAAAATGGAGGCTAGGCAGGAAAGACATTTTCCAAAATCTGCAAAAGGCCTTACAGAATAATAAGTCGCCAATAGCTTGGTTTCATTGTGCATCGCTTGGCGAGTTTGAGCAGGGTAGGCCAGTAATAGAAGAGTTCAAACAAAAATTTCCACAGTATAAAATATTGCTCACTTTCTTTTCTCCATCAGGTTATGAGATGAGGAAGGATTATGCTTCTGCAGATTATATTTTCTATTTGCCACTTGATACAGTCTCAAATGCAAAACGGTTTGTTGAAATTGTGAAACCATCGGTTACGATATTTGTGAAATATGAGTTTTGGCATAATTACCTGAATCAGCTGCAACAGCAAGGCGTACCAACTTATCTTATCTCAGCTGTATTTCGTGCCGATCAATACTTCTTCAAATGGTATGGTAAATGGTTTAAAGATCATTTAAAAGATTACAAAAGGATATTCGTTCAAGATACAGATTCTGAAAAGATATTAAAAAGTGCGGGTGTCAGTAATGTAGAGTTAGCAGGTGATACTCGTTTAGATAGAGTAATTGCTCTTTCTGAACAAGCGAAGACTGATGCAATTATTGAAGAATTTAAGGGAAGTGGCACATTATGGATATGTGGCAGTACCTGGGCGGAAGACGAAAAGCATATCCTTCCTGTATATAATCAACTTCAATCTTCAGGTGAGAAAATAAAACTACTTCTAGTACCACATGAAATTAATGAGAGCCACATAAGTCAGATGCTGCAACTATTCAGTGCCGTAAAATACTCCGCAGTTAATGCAAATGATGTAAAAGGTGCAAATGTTTTAGTAGTAGATAAAATGGGTCTGCTGGCTTCACTATATCGTTATGCTGATGTGGCGTACATTGGTGGCGGCTTTGGCGATGGGATTCATAGCCTGCTTGAGGCGGTAGTATATGATATACCTGTCGTATTTGGTCCCAATCATAAAAAGTTTAATGAAGCTATCGGCTTGATAAAAGTAAATGGCGGGTTTGCTGTTTCTTCCACCGAGGAATTACAAAAGCGAATCAACAGACTCGTTACAGATGACACTTACAGGGAGAATTGTGGCGAAGCTGCTAAGGCCTATGTATGGAATAGGAGAGGGGCGACGCAGAAAATAATGGCTGAACTTGAATTAATACTAAAATGTAATTGATATAATGGAAGATTTCTTTGATTTTCATTCTAGACTTGTTATGACTTATTTTAGTGTTTATCCACAAATACATTTGGATTGGGTAATAAACAAGAAATTAGTAGGTGGTGATTTTGAGAGTTTTGAATTTCCAATTGTTTTTAAGCATACCCATGGTATCAAGATGGGAGACCTGCTGCATACTCAATGGCCTAGCTTGTATCTTATTTCCAATCGAATAGAAAAACTATTAGCAGAGAATAATGTTACCGGATGGAAAACATTTCCGATAAAGATATTTGGAAAGAAAGGCGAAGAAGTATTAGGATATAATGGCTTCTCAGTAATAGGGAGAAGTAACTCTAAAGTTATATATGATAATTCAAAAATTATTGAAAAGCGTTTTGTCTCAAATGGCCCTTTATGCAGATTTTATAAGGGTATAGATATGGATATGAGTAAATGGGACGGTTCTGATTTTTTTATGCCTGATAGCATAACTACCATTTATGCCACTTCTAAAGTATATACTGTACTTTCTGAAAATTGGACTACAAATGTCTCAATGAAAAAACTATCAGATAATGAATATGATGAGTTTGTAGTCAAAAAGCTAAATAGTGATTTAAAGTGCATCATAATATAACTCTCATATCTGAAACAATTATTTGGTAAAGTCAGAGATGGTTATTTTAATTACCCATTGGGTTATAAACGGCAGGGCACTTATCCTTCTTATTCTTATCATTAAAGAATTTAACACCGATTCTAAGTTCAAAGCCCTCATAAAGAATCTTAGTTTGCGTTAATCCATTATTAGAAATATTGTTGTACGACGGTATAAGGTCGTGATTATATAAGAGTTCTATAAAAGGCCTCCACGGGCTGCTCCACATTAGCTCAGCACCCACGCCCACGCAGCCTGTTACCTGTAAAAGATTTAAAGCACCCATTTCGCCGGGATATATCTGTGGCCTTATTCTGAATTTGTATTCCACTCTAGGTCCTATTAAAATGTATGGAACAAATGTGTATTTGTTATACATAATCTTTAAATAGTTGTTCCAGGAAAAATAGTTGGTGCGGTTGGAAAGCAAAACACTTGAAGGGGGATAGGTAAGTTCTTTGGTCCCCATCAGGTTATATTCTATTTCCGTCCTCCATCTAAAAGTTGGGTGATGGAAAAACTCCGCAAGTACTGCTCCGTTAAATCTAAGCAGCCATCTTTCTTGTGCCAATGGCCCTTCCGGGGTCCATCTTTGTGTGCCATAAGTTAAGCCCCCTGCTACTCCAATACCACTCAATATCTGGGCGTGCGCAGTTATTGCAGTGAAGCAAAGTATCAGGTATGTTAATTTCAGTCTTTTCATTATACGCTCATAGCTTCAACAGCCGGAGATATTTTCTTTACCAATCCTTGTAATACTTTTCCAGGGCCTACTTCATAATATATGGTTGCTCCATCGGCAGTCATGCGTTGTATGGTTTGTGTCCACCTCACAGGAGCAGTAAGTTGTGCAATCAAATTCTTCTTTATCGCTTCTGCTTCTGTTTCAGGTGATGCATTTACATTTTGGTAAACCGGGCATATGGGTTTATGAAAAATAGTTGATTCAATTGCTGCCGAAAGTTCAATACGTGCCGGTTCCATAAGAGGGGAGTGGAATGCACCGCCAACTGGCAATAACAAAGCACGCTTTGCACCAGCTGCTTTTAACAACTCACATGCCTTGGTTACACCCGGTACACTACCAGATATAACGAGCTGTCCAGGGCAGTTATAATTAGCCGGTACTACTATATCATCAGTTATTGATTTGCATATTTCTTCCACTTTTGCGTCATCTAATGCAAGTACAGCAGCCATAGTCGATGGAGTGGCTTCGCAAGCTTTCTGCATGGCCATTGCACGTTTATATACTAAGGTTAGTCCGTCCCCAAAGCTTATTGCTTTAGCAGCAGTGATGGCTGAGAACTCTCCTAATGAATGTCCTGCAACCATATCGGGTACAAACTTATCACCTAACATAAAAGCTAATACTACTGAATGAAGAAATATAGCGGGCTGTGTAACTTTTGTCTGTTTAAGTTCTTCATCAGTTCCTTCGAACATTATATCTGTTATACGGAAACCAAGAACGGAATTGCCTTTTTCAAATAAATCTTTAGCTGCTGGAGAACTTTCATATAATTCTTTGCCCATGCCTTTAAATTGCGAGCCTTGTCCCGGAAAAACATATGCCTTCTTCATAAAGTATTATTAGTTGATAATGGGTGCTAAGGTATGAAAACAAAAAACATTCTCTAAGCATTTGATTTGGGAAATAATGCACACTTAGTGGTTGTTAAAAAACGTTAAGGCAAAGATTCTTAACCCTTTTCGCATATTCAATGCCTAAGGGTGCAACATAGCTTTGTTGTAACAAACTGCATTAGCTATCCGTCATATGATTGAAAAACTGGCAGCCAAATAGAATTCTATGAAGAAATTAATTTACTCTTTCATTTGTTTGATGAGTCTTTGCAGCGCTGCCTATGCACGGACTGAAGGAAAAATTGATGTTAGGATATTGGATGGAAACCAGAAACCTGTTGATGGAGTTTTTGCTCAGTTGGTAAATGCGAAAGATTCAGCAATGGTTCAATATAATGTTAGTGGTGCAGATGGAAAAGTAGAGTTTGTGAATGTTAAGCAAGGCAGTTATATATTGTTTATCTCCCAAACTGGTTTTGAGAATTATTATTCTCCTGTTATTAATGTGGACGATGCCCATCTGCAAATTGACTTGGCAGATGTAACGCTGCAATCGAAAATATTGAAAGAGGTAACAGTAGTTGGAAAAATTCCTGTTTTACAACACTTTGCTGATAAGACAGTTTTTAATGTTCAACAAAGCATACTTAGTTCGGGCAGCAACGTTTACGATATTTTGATGCGATCTCCCGGAGTACAGATTGACCAAAATGATAATGTCAGTCTGCAAGGTAAATCGGGAGTAACTATAATGATAGATGGTAAAATAGTGCCTATGTCTTCAACTGACCTTGCAAATATGCTCCGCGGTATGCCATCGGATGCAATAGATAAAATAGAGTTCATTACAAACCCTTCCGCTAAGTATGATGCCAACGGGAGTGCGGGCATTATCAATATTATCTTGAAAAAGGATAAGCGATTAGGTACGAACCTTACCGTAAACCTGGGTTATGGCCAGGGTATTTATCCAAGGACTAATGAAGGTTTTACGTTTAATGACAGGACCAAGAAACTAAATTTGTTCGCAAACTATAATTATTCCTACAGGGGTTTTAGTAATGCCATAGACTTCAAGACCGATTTTTATAATGGGTCAAATTATCAGGGGGGAACTATACAACACGAAAATCTGCTTTCCCCAAACATGTCAAATACAGCAAGAATTGGCGCAGATTTCTTTGCATCAGATAAAACTACTATTGGGTTTATTGCCGATGGCTCCATTTCAAAATCGCCGGTATCGGAAGGTGCTACTACTTATGTATACGATAGTTTGAGTCGTGAGCAATCGTATAATATTACTAATAGCAGCTCTCCTAATACTAGCTATAACTATGCAGGTAATTTTAACCTAAAGCATAAGTTTGATTCTATAGGCAGAGAATTACTTATAAATGTGGATTATGCCTGCTACCAAAACCAGGGCTATGAGAATATAGTTACAAACTACTATAACCTTGATAATACAGAGGCATCGAGTTCATCCATATATGGATCACTACCCGGTCAATTAAATATTTATTCCTTTAAAGCTGATTATGATGGGCAGTTGGGAAAGAAGGGATCACTTGAAGCAGGTTTGAAAACTAGCTATGTAAAGACGGATAATAGTGTAAATATTTACGATGGAGCAAATAGTTCTGCCCCTGTTGATACTATTCAAACCAACCATTTCATTTATTCAGAAAATATAAATGCCGGATATGTTTCCTATAACAGGAACATCCACAAAGCAAGCTTGCAATTGGGAATAAGGGCAGAGCAAACAATTGCTGATGGAAACCAGGTTGCTACGGGAGACCAGTTTTCAAGAAACTTTTTCCAGCTTTTTCCAAATGTGTCTATCAATGATTCTATTGCTAAAGATCATCAATTGGGTTTTTCTGTAACCCGTAGAATTGACAGGCCAACATACGAACAATTGAACCCTTTCAGTTTGTATATCAATCCAACCTTCTATTTGTTGGGCAACCCATACCTCCTTCCACAAAATTCATATACCTACCAGTTATCTGATTCTTACAAGGAGAAATATTTCCTTACGTTGACCTATACTCATACAATCAATCCAATCACTGTGGCCATACTTCCATTTCCAGGTAGACCGGATGTAGTTGAACAAACAAACGTGAATTTAAGTTCACTCGATTATTATGGTGGAAATTTTACAGCCGTTACTCAAATAACTTCATGGTGGAGTACCACTACTTCAGCCGATGCATTTGTTAATCATTATAACGCTACCCTTTCAGGTACTGCTTTAAATTCTTATAGATTCTTATGGGATGCTAATACTGATAATAACTTCACGATTACAAAGAAGTTTACCGGAGACATAAATGCATATTATTTCTCTGGCTTTGATTTGGGATATCTTACATTAAAGCCGCAATGGTCATTATCAGCAGGTGTACAAGCCAAAATAATGGATAACAGAGGCACAATCCGGTTGAATGTTTCAGATATCTTCTGGACGCAATTAACAGATGGAGTTACAACCTTTAATGGATTCAATGAAAGCGTATTTGTACGCAGAGATACTCGTATGGTTAATCTTTCTTTCTCATATCACTTTGGTGGCACTTCAACCTCACAATCTCTGCATAGTAAGGGAGGTGCTGAAGATGAAAAGAACAGAGTTAAAAGCAATTAAATTGATTACCAAATGAGCATAACAGAAATTAAGATCAGGTTCCCCGAAAATATTGATGCCATGCAATATTTTGAGCAATTGCGCTGGGGTGAGAAAGTAAGATGTTCGTATTGCAGTTCTGATAGGGTTACAGCACGACAGAGCGATAATCGTTTTCATTGCTGTAAGTGCAAAAGAACATTTTCAGTTACTGCTGGTACATTTCTGCATGGGTCGCGTATTCCTTTAAAAAGCTGGATATATGCTTTTGCAGCAGTTAGTAATACAACTAATAAGTTTTCAGTAAGGCAGCTACAAAGAGATATTCAGGTATCATACACAACAGCCTGGCTTATGTACCAAGATATTAAAGGACTTATGACAGATGAACTAAGAGAGAATGAAGCGGCTGGTAATTTATTTGAGATTTTATGTAAGAAAGCTATATTGCCAATTAAGGAGTAAGCGAGTGGCACTTTTAATGGAAGATAAGTGTGAAGAATGTGGTAAGGAATTGAGTCTTACTGCTAATGCATATATATGTAGTTATGAATGCACATTCTGCCCTGAATGCGCAACAAAAATGGAATACGCTTGCAAGAATTGCAAAGGTGAATTGGTAAAACGTCCAATAAGAATAAAATCTTCTTAAAAATTATTTAAGTGATAAGCTTTAGGCGTGCAGCCATAGTGCTCGCGGAATAGGCGTATGAATGAACTAGAGTTTTCAAACCCGGCATGCCTGCAAACATCTTCCACTTTCCAGTGTTTTTCTTTAAGCAATTTTTGCGAAAATTCAAGCCTCTTATGAATGTGGTATTGATGAGGTGTAATATTGAATAATTCTTTAAACGCTCTTTTAAAATGATGAGTGGAGAGGAATGCAACACCAGCCACCTCATCAACACTTATTCTCTTTTGCGGGTGAGCATCCATATAGTCCCTTGCTATGCAAAGGCGGCGGTAAAGTTCAGTACGGGTAGAAAGTTTGGCAGTTTTTAACTTGTCTATGTCCTGCTTTAAATGTGTATGCGTTTTTAAAAGTCTTATAAGTAATTGTGCATAAATGCCATTTAAATCAATTTCTTTTTTTGTGCCAATATCTTCATCCATCATCTTACGAAGTTGCATAAAGATGTTAAGTATTTCAGGGTCGGTATCGTAGGTCTTTTCAAAGAAGGAGACTGGTTGGCTGCTTGCTTTAAAAG
>Ga0210388_10001282_pt1 | contig 19739 bp, 17 predicted proteins | sample IncBWC19OmetaG_FD_155485 | JGI IMG/M metagenome (GOLD analysis project Ga0210388, IMG submission 155485) | Forest soil microbial communities from Barre Woods Harvard Forest LTER site, Petersham, Massachusetts, United States - Inc-BW-C-19-O ... | reverse complement strand
AGAATTCGCGAATGCCACCGGCGAGCCCGAGCCGATTGACCGCGCCGTGAGCCTGGTGTCTCAGATTGAGCTGGCTGGTCACGACGATGCGCACCGCGGCTATTTCGAGACCTACGAGCGCGATTGGACACTGGCCATGGACCAGCGCCTTAGCACTGTGGACATGGACGAAAAGAAGTCCATGAACACTCATCTTCATATGCTGGAGGCCTACGCCACGCTGCTCCGCCACCATGAAGACGCGACGGTGCGCATCCGTCTGCGCGAGCTGATTGAGGTTTTTCTGAAACACATCATCGACCCTTCAACACACCACTTCATTCTTTTTTTCGACGAAGGATGGCGGCCGCGGTCGAACAAGATTTCGTTTGGACATGACATCGAGGGGAGCTGGCTGCTGTGCGAAGCCGCGGAAGTTCTAGGCGACGCGGATCTTCTCGCACGTGTAAGGGCTCAAGCGGTGAAGATGGCGCAGGCAGTCTACGAACAAGGCCTGGACGCGGACGGCGGCTTGCTTTACGAGGCGGAAAAGACGGCGGAAGGCCCGGCCGAGATTGTGGACACCGACAAGCACTGGTGGCCGCAGGCCGAAGCAGTGGTCGGTTTCCTGAACGCGTACGAGCTCTCCGGCGAGCTGCACTTTCTGCATGCGGCCGAACGAAGCTGGGAGTTCATCGAGAAGCACATCATCGATCATGAGCGCGGCGAATGGTTCTGGCTGGTCTCGCGCGCGGGCGTTCCCAACGCGAAGCAGGATAAGGTGGGGCCGTGGAAATGTCCTTACCACAACAGCCGTACCTGTTTTGAAGTGATGGAACGACTGGACGGGCTTGGCCATCGCAGCAAAATACCGGTCTAGTTCTGCTATCGCGTGGATATGTGGTCTCCCAGGTCTCAAAATCGAGGCCTGGGGCACCCAGGATAAGGGGTTGAATTACTAAATCACACGGATGCCGAACTAGAGAAAACGTGGAGATCAGAATGAATCAGGCAGAGTTCAAGAGAGCGGTCCAGCGGCTTTTCAAACAGCAGGAAAAGCTGCTGTCGCGGCGCAATCGCAAATCCCCGGACGGCAATGGGATTTATTTCCGCTACGAGTTTCCCCTGCTGACACCGGCGCATGCGCCCATCACCTGGCGTTACGACCTCGACCGAAAAACCAATCCTCTGCTCCTTGAGCGCATTGCTGTAAACGCAGCGTTCAACGCCGGCGCCCTGCTGCACGAAGGCAAGTACCTGGTCGTCGCGCGCGTTGAAGGCGCTGATCGCAAGTCGTTCTTTGCTGTAGCCGAGAGCCGCAACGGCTTGGACAACTTCCGCTTCTGGGAGTATCCGATTCTGATGCCGGAAACCAGCGAGCCGGACACGAATGTCTATGATATGCGCCTGGTGAAGCATCAGGACGGATGGATCTACGGCCTCTTTTGCACGGAACGAAAAGACCCCAAGACGCCTGTGTGGGACACGTCTTCCGCGGTTGCCCAGTGCGGTATTGCGCGTACCCGCGACCTGAAGAAATGGGAGCGGCTCGCCGATCTGAAATCGAGATCGCCGCAGCAGCGTAACGTCGTGTTGCATCCGGAATTGGTCGATGGGAAATACGCTTTCTACACTCGCCCGCAGGATGATTTTATCCAGGCCGGCAAAGGCGGCGGCATCGGCTGGGGATTGTCGAAGAGCATTGAAAACGCCGTCGTCGAAAACGAGATCATCGTAGACAACCGCGAATACCACACCATCCAAGAAGTGAAGAACGGCCTTGGGCCGGCGCCGATCAAGACTTCGCAAGGCTGGCTGCATCTCGCACACGGCGTCCGTAACACGGCGGCTGGCCTGCGCTATGTGCTCTATCTGTTCCTGGCCGAACTTGAGCGTCCGTGGAAAGTGACCCACAAACCTGCCGGATACTTCATTGCGCCCGAGGGTCCGGAGCGCGTGGGCGATGTGTCCAATGTGGTGTTCAGCAATGGCTGGATTGAAAAGAAGAACGGCGATGTGCTGATCTACTATGCGTCTTCAGACACGCGGCTCCATGTGGCCTTAAGCACCGTGCCGCGCCTGCTGGATTACGTGCTGCACACTCCACCGGACCCGCTGCGCAGCCGCGCATGTGTCGAGCAGCGGTATGCGTTGATCGAGAAGAACCGGTCGGCACTCAAGGCGATCAAACTCAGCGGCAAAGCCGGCGTCAAGCACACATCGGCAAAGCAACGGCGCAGTTGATCGATAGCGCTGTCAATCGGACTGGCGTCTACGCGCGGCGATGGTGATGATGATGGTGGTGATGGTGGTAAGCTGCTGCCACCATCTGCGCCTGCGACGCGATCGGAGCCGCGAAGCAGAGGACAACGATGAGCCCGAGGATTAACTTCTTCATGGGTAGTTAGACGCTGAATCCTCAAGCCGGCTTACCAGGCACCCCGGCTCCGCGATTGCACGTTGAGACTTCGCCATCGCCGTTTTTTACTAAGCAATGGTCCGGCCCGAGGTCCTAAGTTGCTTATTGAGGAGCGGTCTTTGGGGCGCTGTCCGGGGCAGTGCCTTGCGTGCCGCTCTGCGCGGCTTGCCGCGCCAGTTTCTCCGCCTTCTTTTGCTTGTAATGGCGTGCAATATCCGGCCAGAATTCAATAATTTCGGCGCCGACAATGCCCTCGGCGGAAACTGTGAGTCCGTTTTCTATGGTGTTGCCGACGGTGCGCTCAGAGGCAGGGTAATAGGTGTCGGAAATAGCCGCGCCAATCAGGTTTCCGCCAATGTTGGCGTAGTTGGGACCCCATCCGCCATTGTCGCGCTTGCACCAAACGGTGCTGGATGCTGCCCACAAAAACCGCTTCATGGGCTTTCCAGTGCCCTTCTGGAAATAGCGCGGATCTTCATGCAACAAGCTCGTCAATACGGCATTCCCGAAGAAATTGCCGATGAAAGCATCGGAGTATGCGGCGCCAAAGCGCTTGCCGTAGCCTTGAGCACCCTCGCCCCAGGTTGGATACGAATCCTCTGCCATGCCGATGCCGCTAACCACGCCGGCAAGCAGAAACGGCCACGGATCGGTTTCACTCTTGAAGAAGAGCTTGAATTTTTGTCCTGAAGACAGAGGAAGCGCGTTCTGATCGGTGGTGGTGTTAAAGGTGGCCATCACGCCCATCACGCGCTGATGCTCCTGGGCCTTCAACTGTTCTTCTGCTTTTTCGTGCTGGCTCTTTTCGGCGTCAGACGCCTGTGCCGGGGCTTGTCCAGGTGTTTGGGAACTGGAGCTTCCCTGGGAGGCGGGCGTCTGTGCCGGGGTAGGCGCTGGAGTCGGCGGCTCTTGATTTTGAGAAGCGTCGTCGCTACCAGCGATCTGTGCCTGCGGGGCATCAGGCAGGTTTACTGGGGCGCTCGCTGCGATGTTGACGGCTGTCTGCTGCGAATGAAGCGATGCGGGGGTTGCCGCCAGCGCGATACACGAGAACACAATTCCAATAAAAGGACGAGAAGCTGAACGCATCATTCACCAGTAGTGGAGTCACAGCCCGCTTGATTTGCCCCATCTGAATGAGGCAATCCAAGAACAATTCTGACCCGCCAATCACCGGCTCTGAATCGCGGGAGCAGCTTTTAGGTTAAATCATTCCGACCCAAGGGCCGCCTGACCGCTCGGGCTGAGACGCAGCAAAGTGGCCGAAGGCCTGCACTTGGTGTTAGACGTGATTGGAACGGACGAGGGCACAGTATTTCCCGAAACCGCCATTGACACAACAGGTTCGATAGAATTCGTGGGAATGCTGATCGTAGATCGAGATTCACCTGGAACTCGCGAGGAGGCTGCTGCAATGTGCAATCCGGTGGTGCATTTCGAGATTATTGACGAGGATCAGCGACTGCTGAACGACTTCTACGGCAGCGTCTTCGACTGGAAGATTGGTCCGGCGATTGACGGCTATGCAACCGTCAGCACCGGCTCTGGAATCGCCATCGGCATTGGCGCCAAGGTTGAAGCGCGAAGGCATGTCATCTTTTATGTTGAGGTTGCAGACATTCACGCTGCCCTGGCGCTGATTGAAGGCATGGGCGGCAAGCTTGGATTTGGCCCGCGTGCTCTGCCCCCGGGGCCATCATCGGCGGCTTCACTGACCCTGAAGGTCACCTGATTGGACCCTGCAGCAGCCGCCCGGGAAGTAAGGCGGAATCGAAACGGAATTCCCTCACACCGCAAAGTCAATAAACCCGCGTTGCGGATCGGTGGAGATCAGTTTCACCGTCACCTTGTCTCCCACGTCCAACCCCTTGCCGCCCTGCACCAGCATGCCGTCCACGTTCGGATTGAGCGTGCGCACGAACGTTCCGTACTTGTTGACGCCGGTGACAATAGCCGGAAAGCTCTGCCCGATGCGCGGCTTCAACACCACTGCGGCAACGCGTTTCTCCATGTCACGTTCCACCTTGCGGGCATTGTCTTCCATCAGTGTGCAGTGGATGGCAATCGTGTTGAGATCGTCTTCGGAATAAGGCTGCGCCGTATGAGCCAGAAAAGCCTTCATCAGCCTCTGGGTTACGATGTCCGGAAAGCGCCGGTTGGGCGCAGTCGAGTGGAGGTAGTCCTGCACTGCCAGGCCAAAGTGGCCTGGTGAAGGCTCGTTCGGCTTCACCAGCACATATTCCCCGGGGCCCATCAACTTGATCATGGTGAGCGATAGATCAGGAAAGTGGTCGGGGTCTTTCTGCTTTTGCGCCAGAAGAAAGTCATTGAGCGCCTTGGAATCAGGCTGGGCTGGCAGCGTGGTGCCCATTCCTTGCGCCACCTCGACCATTCGGTCCCAGCGTTTGGGAACGCGCACGACGCGACGGATGGAGGCTATTCCGGCGTCTTCAAAGATTCGGGCGGCCACGCCGTTGGCCGCCACCATGAACTCCTCAATCAGCGATGTGGCGCGGTTCTTGGTCTGCCGCTCGATGGCTACCGGCTGACCTCCCTGCATATCGGGCCGGGTTTCTATGGTTTCAAGATCGAGGGCGCCGTGCTGGAAGCGGCTGCCCACCATGTGCTGGGAGGCGGAATCCTGAAGTTTGAGCTGAGCGGCGAGGTCGGCGTTGGCTGCCACTTTGGCCGGTGCCACGCCAGAACCCTCAAGCCACGCGCCAACGCTGTTGTACGCCAGTTGAGCGTTGTTGCGCACAATAGCGGAGTAGACCTTGCCGTCAGCCACAGCGCCAGCCTGGTCCACTGAAAACTCAATGACGTGAGCCACGCGGTCCTGATTCTCATTGAGCGAAGTAATGCCTTCGGAGAGCACGGCAGGCAGCATGGGGAAAACCTGGACTCCCGTGTAGACGGAGGTAGTTTCGCTCTTGGCATGGCTGTCGAGCACCGTGCCCAGGGCGACGCGAGCATCGACATCGGACACGCCGACGAGCACGCGAATGCGGCCATCCGGCAACTGCTCCGCCCACTCGATCTGGTCGAGATCTTTGGAAGTGTCGTTGTCGATCGACGACCAGAGCAGGTTGCGCAGGTCCTGCGCTCCAAGCGCCGGAGGCAGTTCCGGATGGGCCTGAATAGTGGCCAATTGCGCGGCAGCTCCGGCGGGAAAATCCGGCTGGAACCCGTGTTCGATCATGGAAGCGTGAGCGGCGGCAACAAGATTGAAAGGTGCGGTATGGCTGGGTTGCATGAAGAAAACAGCTCCTTGAGTTAGCCAAGCAAGCCTATCACGCCGCCGCCACGCGCGGTGAGCCGGAATGCTCTTCCGCGCAGCCTTCTGACAGCGCCTTGGACTGGCCAGCGGCCCGGAGCCGCAGTGTGTTGGTGTCCCTTAGAATTTTGCGTCGTTCGACCTCCGCCAAGCGTCAGATCAGAACAGGCTTGCTAAAATCGAAATCTCAAGGACGGTGCGGTTGGATTCGCAAGGCACCGCTAGAATTAGACCCAGCCTGACGTGAGCGGATCAGGCCTGCAATCTGCATTTGCAATTGTCCCGGCTCACGCCGGGAACCCAGGTTTGAAAGCAGCGGGCTCACAATAAAGAGTCCTTCAAGAAAGACTCATTGAGGATCAGCGCGTTGAAAAGCAGTGTTGGAATAATGGGTATCGTTCTGGTGGGCTTCGCGGCTGCCGGGTGCCAAAAGCAGACAGCGGCGCCGCCGGCGGGCGCCGGAATGCAGGGCATGCCGGTGCAGACGGCGACTGTGGCGCTGTCGCCCGTTCCGCAGAGCAGCGAGTATGTGGCCACCATCAAGTCGCGGCGCTCGGCTACGCTGCAACCGCAGGTCGATGGGCGGCTGACGGAGATTACCGTTCATTCCGGCGATCATGTGCGGGCGGGCCAGGCGATGATGAGCATCGATCCGCTTCACCAGCAGGCTTCAGTCGATTCGGCACGCGCCACCGAGCGGCAGAAGAAGGCTCTCTACGACTACAACACGTCGGAGATCGATCGCCAGCGCAAGCTGTTTGAGGCCGGCATCATCAGCCGCGATGTATACGAACAGGCGCAACAGGCCTATGCCAATACCAAGGCGGATTACGAGTCTGCCGCGGCGCTGACCAAAACGGCGCAGGAGCAACTGGCTTACTACAGCGTCCGCGCACCTTTCGACGGCGTAGTGGGCGACATTCCGGTGCACGTAGGCGACTATGTTTCTCCTACCACCCTGCTGACTACCGTGGACGAAAACAAGGATCTGGAAGCCTATATCTATGTTCCCACCGATCGCGCGGCCCAGGTGCGTCAAGGGCTCGATGTAGATCTGCTGGACACCGGCGGCAATCTGCTGCAGCACACCCGAATCGATTTTGTTTCTCCCCAGGTTGACCCCACGCTGCAGGGAATCCTGGTGAAAGCGCCCGTGCACGCGACGCCGGATATTCTGCGCAACGCACAACTGGTGAAAGCGCGCGTCGTCTGGAGCACCACGCCGATGGCGGTGATCCCCGTTCTCGCCGTGACGCGACAGGGCGGACAGAGTTTTGTGTTTGTGGCTCGTCAGCAAAACGGCCACTGGTCCGCGCAACAGACTGCGGTCACTCTCGGGGATACAGTGGGCAACTCCTACTCCATTTTGTCGGGGCTTAATCCGGGAGACAAGGTGATCGTTTCCAGCACACAGTTCCTGGTGAACAATATGCCCGTTATGCCCCTGCCGGGCGCGTAGATCATTGGCCGAACGGCTCCGCGCTCTTGCCGCGAGCCGCCACTGGGCGTGACTGCTCTCCGCCTGCTGAAAACGAAAGGGAAGGCTGAACTTGTTTGTAGACTTCTTCATTCATCGGCCGGTATTTGCCACGGTGTGCGCGCTGCTCATCATTCTGTCAGGAGCGGTGTGCATTCCCACCCTGCCTATCGCCATGTATCCCGCGCTGACGCCACCGTCGGTGGTGGTCACCACCAATTATGTGGGCGCCAACGCAGACACTGTAGAAAAGGCCGTCACCATCCCGCTGGAAGAAGCCATCAACGGCGTCGAGGGAATGCGGTACATCACTTCTTCAAGCACTAACACCGGCATCAGCACCATCACTGCAACCTTCAACACCGGCTACGATCTCAACATCGCAGCCGTGGACGTGCAGAACCGCGTGGCCAGCGTGACCGGGCGGTTGCCCGCGGCAGTGAATGCGACCGGCATCACCATCACCAAGGCCAACTTCAATTTCGTCTTCGCGGCAGGCTTCTTCACGCGAGATGGACGCTACTCCCCTGAGTTCATATCCAACTACCTCGACGTGTATGTGAAGGATGCCATCAAGCGTGTGCCCGGCGTGGGCGATGTGCTGATCTTCGGCGAGCGCAAGTACGCCATGCGCGTGTGGCTCGACCCGTTGAAGCTGGCCGCGCGGAATCTCACAGCCACGGATGTCGTGAATGCGCTGCTCGAACAGAACGTGGAAATTCCCGCCGGGCAGCTTGGCCAGCCTCCATCGGATGCCAAACAGGCCTTTCAAATTCCCGTGCGCGTGGTTGGCCGCCTAACCAGTCCAGCGGAGTTCGACAACATCATCGTCAAAAATTCGCCCAACGGCCTGGTGCTTCTGAAAGATGTGGGCCACTCGGTGGTGGGTGCGGAAGACTACAGCAGTTCGCTCAAATATTCTGGCCACGATGCCATGGGCTTTGCCGTCCAACTGCTCTCAAACGCCAATGCACTGGACGTGGACCGCCAGGCCAAGGTCGTACTGCAGCAGGTCTCGAAGAGCTTTCCGCCGGGCCTTGAATACGCCATCGCCTTCGACTCTACAACGGTGGTCAGCGACTCCATCCGCGAAGTAATCTTCACCCTGGCTGAAGCCGTCGCCATCGTCATTGCGGTCATCTTCCTTTTCCTCCTCGACTGGCGCGCCACCATCATTCCCGCCGTAACCATCCCCGTTTCGCTCATCGGAACCTTTGCCTTCATCAAGATCTTCGGATTCTCCATCAACTCGCTCACCCTCTTTGGCATCACGCTGGCCACCGGCCTGGTGGTCGACGACGCCATCGTCGTCATCGAAAATGTGCAGCGCCACATTGCCATGGAGCATTCCGACCCGCACGAGGCAACATCGCACGCCATGCACGAAGTCACCAGCGCGGTTATCGCCACGTCGCTGGTGTTGATCGCGGTGTTTGTTCCCGTTTCGTTCTTTCCGGGCACTACCGGAATTCTTTACAGGCAGTTCTCGCTCACCATCGCATTTGCCATCGCCATTTCCGCCTTCAACGCACTCACGCTTTCGCCGGCGCTCTCGGCACTGTTTCTGCGCGGCGAAGAGGACCGTCCCAAGCAGTTGGACTTCCTCCATATTCGTCCCGTCTCGCGCGCTTTCGCCGCATTCATCCACGGCGCCGATGCTACGGTAAGCTGGCTGGGACGCACTTACGCCAAATCCATCCATGTGGTGCTGCGGCTGCGCTACTTGATTCTGATCCTCTTTTTCGTCGGCCTGGGCGCAACATGGTGGGTATACAACAAAGTTCCTACTGGCTTCATTCCCCAGGAAGATCAGGGCTATCTGTTGGTCATCGTGCAGGCGCCGCCTGGATCGTCGCTCGCCTACACCACAGCCTTGGCTGACCGCGGGGCGGCCATCCTCTCCACCAATTCCGATATCAACGGAATGTTTTCTGTCATGGGCTTCGGCTTTTCCGGAGGGTCTTCCAACGCGGGCCTAATGTTTGTATCGACCAAGCCATCCGATCAGCGCCGCGGCAAAGGCCATTCTGCTGCGGACATCGTGGCCGACTTGTCGCCCAAACTGCAGAGCCTGCTGTTTGCTCCAAACGGCGGCCTGGTGGCCATCTTCCAGCCGCCTGCGGTGCAAGGCATTGGCAGCTTCGGCGGATTTCAATTCGAGCTCCAGGACCAGGGAACAAACACCATTACCGACCTTGACCGCATTGCCCACCAGATTGTGAACGCCAGCCACGCACGCAAGGATCTCACCGGACTGACCACCACTTTCTCCGCCAACGATCCGCAGGAACTGGTCACCATCGACCGCGAAAAAGCCAAGGCGCTGAACATTCCGCTTTCGCAGATCACCACCACGCTGGGCGTCTTCATGGGTTCGCAGTACATCAACGACTTCGACTTCAATAACCGCACCTACCGCGTCTTCGTGCAGGCCGACCAGCCTTTCCGCATGACCGCCAAGGATCTGCACAATTACTACGTCCGCTCCGACAGCGGCCAGATGGTCCCACTCGATAACCTGACTACTGTGGCGCAAAGCTCCGGCCCGCCGGTCATCAACCACTACAATCTGTTTCGCTCGGTCGAGATCGACGGCTCTCCCGCGCCGGGCTACAGCTCGGGCGAAGGTATCCAGTCCATGCAGGACCTGGCCACGCAGAATTTGATGCCCGGCATGACCTACAGCTGGACCGGCTTGACCCTCGACGAGCTCGAGTCCAGCGGCAGAGCGGTTATCATCTTCGCCCTCGGACTGCTGGTCGTCTATCTCACGCTCTCCGCGCAATACGAGAGCTTCGCGCTGCCATTCATCATTCTTCTTGCCGTGCCCATGGCGGTGCTTGGCGCAATCGGCCTGGTGGCTCTGCGCGGCTATTCCAATGACGTCTATTGCCAGATTGGACTGGTCATGCTGATCGGCCTCTCGGCGAAGAATTCCATCTTGATCGTGGAATTCGCCGAACAGATACGAAAGAAAGGCCGGTCAATTGCCGAGGCTGCGATTGAGGCCGCGGAGTTGCGGCTGCGCCCCATTCTGATGACCTCATTCGCGTTCATCCTCGGCGTTCTTCCGCTGGTCTTCGCCACCGGCGCCGGCGCGCTGGGAAGGCGCTCGGTGGGTACTACAATCGTCGGCGGCATGCTGCTGTCCACCGTGCTCAACCTGATCTTCATCCCCGTGCTGTACGTGATTCTGAGGCGGCTGTTGAGTTTTGGCGGCAAGTCGAAAGCTGAATCGGCCGAAGCATAAAATGGAATTCGATCATTCCTTATCGCGGTGAGCAATCACAAAGTCCTTGATGCGATCGTAGACCTGGCTGCTCACTACTCCCTTGTCGAACAGATCCTGCTTGCTGCGATAAGGTCTGAAGCGCACAATCCGCTCCGCCCAGCTGCGAGTCAGACCAGGCACCTTTAATAATTCAGTGAGACTGGCATGGTTGATGTCCACGCGTTGCTCCGGCGGTGGCACCGGCGTTGATATCGTCGCCGCTCCAGCGTTGTCGCGACCCTGACTCTGCGCCATCGCTCCGAGGCAAAGACACAAAAGGACAAGCGCGCCCATAGACCGAAATTTTCCTGAATGCACGACCCCTATTCTCCGCTCCATTTCATCTCGCCGCAATAGAAACATTTGACACCACACCCTGTTTGCACGTAAGGTTTCAATCAGATGCAGAGCCACCGCCATCACGATCACCACCATGATCATGGGACATCCATGCCGGCGGACTGCTATGGCCTGAAGTAATCGGCCAGAGAGATCGAAAAGATACCAAGCCCGCCGGCGACCAACGCTGGCGGGCTTTTTGCTGTGCGGACAAGAATCCAAAAACAAGAGTCAGGAAATGAATGAGCAACGACACGCCAACAATTGACTTCGGCAAAATGGACGGACTTGTCCCCGGCATTGTGCAGGACGCCGCCACCGGTGAGGTGCTGATGCTTGGCTTTCTCAACTCCGTGAGCTATGCCTGGACGCTCGAATCCGGCTTCGTCACCTTCTGGAGCCGCACGCGCCAGAAGCTGTGGATGAAAGGCGAGACCAGCGGCAATCGTCTGCGCATCGTCTCCGCATCAACTGACTGCGACAACGACACGCTGCTGTTTCGCGTCCAGGTTGAGGGCGATGGCCTGGTCTGCCACGAAGGCACAGTGAGTTGCTTCACGCGGCCCATCGCAATCGCCGAAACTTCAGAATTCAAGAAGAAAGAAGAATCCCGTGGCCAATAAACTTCGTCTCGGTATCCCCAAAGGCAGCCTGCAGGACGCTACCATTGCTCTGTTCAAGCGCGCCGGCTGGAATATTTACGCCGACGGCCGCTCTTACTTTCCTTCCATTGACGACCCCGAGATCGAGTGCATGCTGATTCGGGCGCAGGAGATGGCTCGCTACGTCGATCACGGCGTGCTCGATGCCGGCCTCACCGGCATCGACTGGGTGGTCGAGAGCGGGCTCGACGTCACCAGCGTCACCACGCTCACCTATGCCAAGCAAAGCCGCAGCAAGGTGCGCTGGGTGCTGGCCGTTCCTGAGGGCAGCGGATTTGAGAAAGCCGAAGACCTGGAAGGCAAAATCATCGCCACAGAATTGGTTGAAGTCAGCAAGCGCTACTTTGCATCGAAGGGTGTGAATGTGAAAGTCGAGTTCAGTTGGGGAGCTACGGAAGTGAAGCCGCCCATGCTTGCCGACGCCATTGTTGAAGTCACTGAGACCGGCAGCTCTCTCAAGGCCAACCACCTCAAAATCATTGACACGGTGCTGGAGAGTGAGACGCATTTGATCGCCGGCAAGGCCACGCTGGCCGACGCATGGAAGCGCGAGAAACTTGACCAGATCGCGTTAATGCTGCGCGGCGCCATCGATGCGCAGTCGCAGGTGGGCCTGATGCTCAACGTCAAGCGGGAAGACCTGCAAGCCGTGCTTGCCGTGCTGCCCGCGCTCAATTCGCCAACTATTTCGCAACTGAGCAATTCCGAGTGGGTCGCGGTCAATACGATCGTCGAAGAACGCGTGGCGCGCGACGTAATACCACGTCTGAAAGCAGCGAAGGCAGCGGGCATCGTCGAATATCCACTCAACAAGGTCGTGCTCTAAGAAGCTTTCAGCTCGACATCGCATTTGCGGCACATAAGAACCAGAGAGGCACTCAATGCAGTCAAAGGAATCACGAAAAGAATCGATCAGGAAATTCAAGGAGCAAAAACCGCTCCTCGGCGCGTACGCCGTGCGATGTACAGCGACTGGGCGGGTCTGGGTAGGCGTATCCCGAAACCTGAATGCCACAAAGAACGGATGTTGGTTCACTCTGCGGAACGGTTCGCATCAGGAAAAGTCGATGCAGGCAGACTGGAACGCGCATGGAGAGTCCACTTTTCAGTATGAGATTCTGGACGGGCGCGAAAATGATTTGCACCCATTGGAAATCGACGACCTGCTGAAAGAGAAGAAGAGGGATTGGATGGCTCGATTGGACGCACAGCCTCTCAGATAATCGACTTTCCAGGATCGCTTTACTCGAAAAACATTTGCAATCCGGCAGCGTTGGAAAGCGTCATCGCGCAAGTGGGAGAACGGGCATGAAAACGATCCGCACCAAGGGTCGAGGAGCACGACAGGCTGCCGAAATTCTGGCGGCACTCGAACGGCGTGGCGGCGCAGCGCTCGATGATGTGCTTCCAGGTGTCCGCCGCATCGTCGCCAATGTCCGCAACCACGGTGACCGCGCCCTCCTGCGATACGCAGCCCAATTTGACGAACTGAGCGACAGAGCGGTTTTGCAGATCACGCGCGATGAAATGGCCGCGGCTTGGAATGCGATCGATCCATCGATTCAATTGGCTCTGCGCACTGCGGCCACGCAGGTTCGAACCTTTGCGAAAGGTCAAATGCCTCGCTCGTGGAACAAGTCTTCCATCGAAGGCCTCACAACAGGTCAGCGCGTCCGCCCTCTCGCTGCGGTCGGCTGTTACGTCCCCAGCGGCCGGCATCCGCTGCCTTCTACTCTGCTGATGACTGCCATCCCCGCGCAGGTAGCGGGCGTTGCGCGCATTGTCGTTGTCTCACCTAAACCCGCGCTGGAGACTCTAGCCGCCGCGCACCTTCTCGGGATCACTGAGTTCTATCGCATTGGCGGTGCGCACGCGATTGCTGCTCTCGCTTATGGCACCGCGACAATTCCGCGCGTCGACAAGATCGTCGGACCCGGCAATCTCTATGTCACCGCTGCCAAGCGTCTGGTCGCCTTCGATTGCGCCATCGATATGCTCGCCGGCCCAACCGAAATTGTCGTAACCAGCGAACGCGGCCGCGCGGCCGACATCGCCGCAGACCTTGTTGCGCAAGCCGAGCATGATCCTGAAGCTCTCGCCATCTTCATCACCACGCGCGCCGATCTGGCGAAGGAAGTAGTCGCGGACGCAAAGCAACGGAGCCGCAACAATCCGGTTGCGCGTGAAGGACTCGATCGCAATGGACTTGTTATCATTGCTTCCAGCATCGATGAAGCGCGGACTATTACGAATAGCATCGCTCCCGAACATTTGACCGTCGATTCGAAATCCGATCTCGATTGGGTGCAGAACGCGGGCTCGGTTTTTATTGGCCGATGGTCCGCGCAAGCCCTTGGCGACTACATCTCCGGACCCAATCACACGCTTCCCACCGGCGGCATGGCGCGCGTGCGCGGCGGGTTGAGCGTCAACGACTTCGTCAAGCTGATCACCGTGCAGGAGTATTCCGCAAAGGCAGCCCGATCCCTCGGTCAGCCCGCCGCCCTGCTGGCCGAAGCGGAAGGTCTGCTCGCGCACGCGGAGGCCATTCGCATGCGCTTTACGAGGGGGCCGCGTGGTTGAATCCAACAGAATAATCCGGCCGCAACCACGAGCCCGCGTGCAGGCCATGAAGGAATATCACCCTCCACTCGGCAACCGTGACTTGCTGCGCCTGGACTTCAACGAGAACACACTTGCCTGCTCGCCGAAGGTTAGAGAAGTGCTGGGCAGCATATCCGCGGGCGCGCTCACTCGCTACCCCGAGCGCGAGCCCATCGAGGCCATCGTCGCCGCCCATCTTGGCCTTTCTGCGCAACAGGTAGCCCTCACCAATGGCGTCGATGAAGCCATTCACGTACTCTTCGAAGCCTTTCTCGAAGCCGGCGACGAACTGCTGCTCCCTGTGCCCACGTACACCATGTATGAGGTCTACGCATCCGCGACCGACGCGCGCATTGTTACCGTTCAAGCCGCCGACGATTTGCAATTTCCCTTCGACCGCCTTCTTGCGGCCATCACGCCGGAGATAAAAATCATCGCCGTCGCCAATCCCAACAGCCCTTCCGGTTCTGTGGCCACGCGCGCTCAGCTTATCGAGATCGCTCAACGCGCTCCGCATGCCGTGCTGCTGGTCGATGAGGCGTATTTTCATTTCCATGGCGAGACACTGATCGATCAGATCGACAAGTTTCCCAACCTGGTTGTTGCGCGTACCTTCTCCAAAGCGTACGGACTCGCCGGTTTGCGTCTCGGAGTGCTTGCGGGGCCAGTCGAACTTATGCGCTGGGTGCGCCGCGTGCTCTCGCCTTACAGCGTCAACTCGCTGGCGCTCGCCTGTCTTCCGCCCGCGCTCGAAGATGCTGCATACATCGAGTGGTACGTGAGCCAAGTGCTAGCCGCGCGCGCAGAATTTGAAGCAGCTCTCGACGCAGTAAAACTCCGCCGCTGGCCCAGTCGCGCCAACTTCATTCTTGTAGATATTGGGCCAAAACATGCGGAGTTTGTGCATTTCATGCGTACTGCCGGTGTGCTGGTGCGCGACCGGTCAAACGATCCAGGCTGCGATGGCCGAGTCCGCATCACAATCGGAACTCGCGAGCAGATGCGAGAGGCTGTTGTGGCTCTCAATCAGGTCGTCGTTTCCTTGAATCTTGGAGCAAATTCAAAATGATAAGAACAAACAAAGCCACATCTGAAGCAAAGAAAGCGGCGCGAACTTCGATCGTCGAGCGCAACACCGCGGAGACGCGCATCGCAATCCACCTCATTATCGAAGGCCGCGGTCAATACAAAATCAGCACGGGCATCCGCTTCTTCGATCACATGCTGGAACTGTTCGCGCGGCACGGCGCATTCGATCTTGAGCTCAAATGCGATGGCGATCTCGACGTGGATCAACATCACACCGTGGAAGACGTAGGCATCGCGCTGGGCGAAGCGTTCGACCGCGCTCTCGGCGACAAGCGCGGCATACTGCGCGCTGGATACTTCCTCATGGCCATGGACGAGACGCTCGCAATTGCAGCTGTCGACCTCAGTGGCCGCGCGGCATTCGCCGTTGGTACGAAAGTCCGCACGCGGCTTGTCGGCGATCTCCAAACTGAACTCGTCCCCGATTTCTTTGAGGGCTTCGCACGCGGAGCCCGCGCCAACGTTCATGTGAAGACCATGTACGGGCGCTCCAATCATCACAAGATCGAAGCCATCTTCAAAGCATTTGCCCGAGCGCTTCGCGTAGCCTGCTCCAAAGACAAGCAACTCGGAGACATGCTTCCGTCTACAAAGGGACTACTCTAATGCGCGTAACCGTGATCGATTACAAGGCCGGCAATCTGACCTCGGTGCTTAAGGCTCTGCGTCATCTCGGCGCAGAACCCGAAACGACTGATGGCGATCTGGCCGCGGTCGAGTCTGCGGAGCGCATTGTGTTGCCCGGCGTAGGCCATTTTCAGGCCACGGAACGTCTTGATGCTGCCGGTCTCACGCCTGCCATTCGTGCGGCCATCGCGCGTGGCGTTCCGTTTCTTGGAATCTGCGTAGGCATGCAATGGCTCTTCGCGGGCTCGAGCGAAGCTTCCGGCCAGCGCGGCCTCGGCCACTTCGCTGAATCCTGCACGCACTTCCGCGACGGGACAGAGAAAGTCCCACACGTCGGCTGGAACTCGCTCGAAGTGCGCGCCGGTTCACGCCTCCTCTCCGGCGTCGAACCCGGCGAGTTTGTCTATTTCACGCATTCGTACAAAGCACCGGTAACCGCGGACGCCGCGGCAATTACCCATTACATCGATCCGTTCGCGGCGGCCGTGGAGAGCGGCAATGTGATGGGCGTGCAATTTCATCCGGAAAAGTCCAGCACGACTGGACTCAAGATCCTTGGCAATTTTCTTGCGTGGAAGAGTGAGGGAGCTGCGTGATCACTAAGCGTATCATCGCCTGCCTCGATGTCCATGCTGGCCGCGTCGTCAAGGGCGTGCAGTTCATTGACATCATTGACGCCGGCGATCCTGCTGCGCTGGCTGCACGGCACGCTCGCGAAGGCGCCGACGAAATTGTGCTGCTCGACATCACCGCAACGCACGAAGGCCGCCAGACGCTTCTTGACGCCGTGCGCCGCACCGCCCGCGAGCTATTCATTCCCTTCGCTGTCGGTGGCGGCATCCGCTCTGCAGTCGACGCAGCACACGTCTTCGAGGCCGGCGCGGACAAAGTGAGCGTGAACTCCGCGGCCCTTGCCGATCCAACGCTGATTAGCGCCATTGGCCGCAGCTTCGGAGCGCAGGCCGTTGTCGTGGCGATCGACGCGCGCCGCGATCCCCAAGCCGCCGATCCTGTTCGAGACGCGCAAGTGTTTGTGCAGGGCGGTCGCAAGCTTGCGGGGCGACGTGCCGTTGAGTGGGCACGTGAAGCCGAAGCCCGCGGAGCCGGCGAGATTTTGCTCACCTCAATGGACGCCGACGGAACACGGGCAGGCTTCGACTGCGAACTGACCGCTGCTGTCAGCGAAGCCGTGAGCATCCCCGTGATTGCCTCGGGCGGCGCGGGAACCGTCGATCATTTTATCGATGTATTCGGACGAGGCAAAGCGGATGCGGCGCTCGCGGCGAGCATCTTTCATTTCGGCGTGTCGAGCGCGCGGTTGCTCAAAGAGGAGTTGGCGCGCGCCGGCGTTTCTGTGAGGCTGCCATGCTGATTCCGTCCATCGATCTACTGGGCGGCCGCATCGTTCAGCTCGTTCAAGGCGAGAAGCTCCGCCTGGCTTTCGACGATTTCGAATATTGGATTGAGAAGTTTTCCAGGTTTCCTTTGGTCCAGTTGATCGATCTCGACGCGGCCATGCGCCAGGGAGACAACTCAGAACTTGTCGCGCAAATTGCAAAGCGGCTTCCGGTCCAGGCCGGCGGCGCACGCCAGGTGCTTGACGCAGGCGCGAAGCGGGTCATTATTGGCTCCGCACTCTTCTCTGAGAGCGGCGCGGTGAACATAGATTTTGCGGCTGAGTTGGCTGCCGGTATTGGCGCGGAACGCGTGGTCGCAGGCATCGACACAAAGAACGGGCGCATTGCCGTGAAAGGCTGGAAGGCGCAGGTCGCGCTTACTCCCGATGAAGCGATTCCCCAGCTTGAGTCCTACGCGGGCGCTTTTCTTTACACCCACGTCGACGGCGAGGGACTGATGCAGGGTTTTCCCACCGAGACCGGGGCACGCCTACGCAAACTGACGCAGCGGCAGTTGATCGTCGCAGGCGGCATTCGCAGTCAGCAGGAAGTGGATGCGCTGCACGCGTTGGGCGCCGATTCGGTGGTAGGGATGGCCGTTTACACGGAATTGTTATCGGTGTAATGCGTTCGGCCTTTGTTCGAGATCATGCGGCGGCGTTGAAAGGTCGAAAAGACAAAATCGGATATGCTGGAAGCAGAGACTTTTCCCAACGCGGCAAGAAGAGGTCTGCAATTATGACGAAGAAACAAAGTGGCTTGCGGTTGGCGAAGAGGCTGGACGAGGTTGGATTCTCTGACATTGTGCAGATCCGCAACAAGGTGATGGAGCTGCGCGCGGAGGGCGTGGATGTGCACGCGCTGCACGGCGGCGAGCCATTCTTCGAGACTCCTCCCGGCATCAAATACGCGGCCATTCAGGCGCTGGTTGAGAATCAGACGCACTATGCGCCGTCTTCCGGATTGCTGCCACTTCGCAAGGCACTGGTGGAAAAGCTTGCACGCAAGAATGGCATAAAGGTGAGCACCGATGAAGTCATCGCCACGGTGGGCGGCTCGCAGGGGTTGTATGCGGCTTTTCAAAGCGTGCTTGATGCGGGGGACGATGCACTGGTTTTTTCTCCATATTGGACGCCGATCGCCGACCTGATCACGGGAGCACAGGCACGGCCTTTGCGCGTGCCCACCAGCACTGCGCGGCGCAATGGCATTCGCAATACGCTGGAGCAGTTTTCGACCCCGCGGACGCGCGCCATTTACTACAACACGCCGCAGAATCCGAGCGGCCTGGTCTTCACGCGCGTCGAGGCGGAAGAGGTTGCAGCGTTCGCCGTGGAGCGCGACCTGATCGTGATTGCCGACGAGGCCTACGAAGATCTGGTCTACGATGGCGAGCATGTGTCGATCGCCTCGCTGCCGGGGATGGCGGAGCGCACGATCACCTGTTTCACTTTCTCGAAAACGTACGCCATGACCGGGTGGCGCGCCGGATATGCGGTGGCCCAGGAACCGTTCATGACTGCGCTGCGCAAGATTGTGCTCTACTCAACCAACGGCGTCGCCACATTTGTGCAACACGCGATGATCCATGCGCTCAAAACACCCGAGGCGGAGATTGCTGCTTTGCGCGAGGAGTATCGCAAGCGTCGCGATCTGCTGGTTGCCGGCTTGAATGAAGTGGGTCTGGAGTGCGCGTCGCCGGCCGGTGCTTTTTATGCGTTTCCAAATGCGGAAAAGATCCATAAGGGAAGCCGCACGGCAGCGAAGATGCTGCTTGAAAAGGCCCACATCGCTACCATTCCTGGATCGGTATTCGGCGCGCAGGGAGAGGGCCATCTGCGCTTCGGCTATGCCATTACGCAGAAGGAGATTGAGGCCTGTGTGGAAGCGCTGCGCCGCTTCTTCGCATGATTTTTATCATCATACTTTTGACTCGCCTGTAGCGAGGCTTGTTTCCACGCGTGCGCCGCGCAACAGCCGGGCAATCTGCTTCAGATGCAGCTGCAATGCATAAGCACGCAGAATTTCGGCTTGGGAGAATTCAACGCCGGTGTGCCTCACCTGGTCCATGCGCGCTTCGAGTTGTTTAATATCCTCTTCCAGATTCATGTGCTGTGGCTCGACATCGAAACTCCATTCATTGATGCGGGCGGCGACATAATGAAATCCGCTCAGAATATCCACCGCAAGCTTGCCCAACTCCGGCTCCAGTTGCTGTGCAAACGCATCCTGATGGCTGTCCTTCACTGAGAACTCAAGCGCCACCAGCGCATCGAAGAGAGAGCGGCCAAACTGCGACAACATGTTCAGGCCCTCGCGCCAGCCAGGACCTCCAGAAGGCTCATTACGCGCAGCATCGAGCAGTTGAGAGTTGGCGCGAAGCATTGCCAGGGAATCCTCGCGCAATGAAACTAGATTCTCTGGGGGCGCGCTGCGAAAGCCCTTCAAGATAGCCTCAAAGAACGAACCCAGCAGCAGAAATTCCTGCGCAAGTCCATCGCGCAGGCGTAGTCTGGCGCGATCGGGAAAGACGAGGACGGTCACAGCCAGCGCAACCACAATTCCCAATACGACCTCGCCCACACGAGCGAGCGCCAGTGT
>Ga0210388_10001281_pt1 | contig 19753 bp, 14 predicted proteins | sample IncBWC19OmetaG_FD_155485 | JGI IMG/M metagenome (GOLD analysis project Ga0210388, IMG submission 155485) | Forest soil microbial communities from Barre Woods Harvard Forest LTER site, Petersham, Massachusetts, United States - Inc-BW-C-19-O ... | reverse complement strand
AGCCAGACGCTCTATCCAACTGAGCTACGGGCGCGCAGCGAAACACTTCACTGTCAACAGTTTACGGTAAATTCTTCTTCGATTTCAACCTCGAGTTTTAGCCCGTTCTGAGCACTTGTGAGAAATCGCAGGGTGCGTTATCTATTTCATATGAAACAACTTAAATAAATTGACTTCATGCATGAGCTTCTGGCGGGCTACCAGAAGCTCGACTCGCGGGGCGCAATCGGACGAGGGCGTTGAAGTAGATGAAAAGAACGCCCAGATTGCGCGTCGAAGAATCGCGAGGACTGGGTGTAAAATCCGAACCGGCCGCGATCATCGCGTTCTCTTCGGAATTATCTGCGGCCGTATTGAGTTTTGGCGAGAGACAGGTCGTCGTTGGTGCCAGTTATCTTGAAATGACTTCCCTCGTAAGTTTTTACCGCTTGGTGATAAATTTACGGAGCGATTTCCTACATCGTAAGCGCGCGCACACACGAGATCGGGATTCGCATAGCGCTTGGAGCGCAAAACCGGAGCATCCCGCAGATGGTCTTGCGTCAAGGATTGAGGCGCGCCATTGCTGGTGCTGCGGTTGGACTCGTTGGTGCGCTAATCGTGTCGCACTTAATGCGCGACTGCTTCACGGCGTCAGGCCGACAGATCCTCTGACGCTTGCAGGTGTCGCCCTTCTTCTCATCGCTGTCGCTCTGCTTGCTTGTTATATTCCGGCGCGGCGCGCGGTGCGCGTCGATCCGCTGGTCGCGCTGCGGCACGAGTGACTGCGTGCGCGGACGAATTCTGATTGAACCCCACAATTACCTTGTACGGGTTAGTGCTTGCTCGCAAAAACACACAAAGGAGAATGAACCCATGCAGACGAACCACAAACTGGCAGTGCTCAACGGCTGGAGATTCAAGAGGTGGACTGTCTGCGCCATCGCTCTGGTTTCCTTCGCCGCCGGATCACTCATTACTGCCCGGCTGGTGCAGATTAACCAAGTGAAGGCCGATAGCAATCGCGTCTTCGAGCTTCGCGTTTATCATACTGTTCCGGGCACAGTGCCGGAGCTGGAGTCACGGTTTCGCGACACGCTTTCAAAGCTGCTCGCCAAACACGATCTGAAGGTTGTGGGTTACTGGGTACCCGAGGGTGCTCCCGCTTGGGACAACACGTTCATCTTTATGGTGGCTCATTCCAGCCGGGAGGAAGCGAAAAAGAACTGGGATGGGATGCGGGCCGACCCAGAATTTCAAGAGGTGCTCAAAGCCGAGCAGGCCAACAAAACGGTGGAAAAAATAGACGAGACGTACATGCGTCCGACGGATTTTTCGCCGATGAAGTAGTGCCGGATTTCGCAGGGTTCGATTTGTCACGGCAGTCGAGTTCAACACCGGCGGAACCCTGATCCGCGGGTTCTTATCTGCCCGAGGGCGCTCAATGCGCTTGGCTTAGGAGGATGAATTCCATGCTGTGGCTGGCGAATTGTTATTTCTCCAGTCCTGGGGCATGTAACATTGTCCTGTCGCCGGGTTAGCGCCGGGCTGGTCGCTGATTTTAAAGGCACTCGCGACGGATAGCATTTTCGGCAGGGACACGTTCGCCACATAGCGTCCCTCGCTCAGGCCGCGCTGCTCAAGAAGTTCGGCAAGAGCGACGTTTGCAACTTCTTCGCGGAAATCGACTTTCGGCATGGGAGCCGATTTCGCAGATAACCGCCCAATTGTCGGAACCGGAGTTGGGACAACGGTTGGGCACGGGAACGGCGGGTTTTGCAGACATTGTCAAGAGTTTAGAAACGCAGGCCTTTCATGTGCCCTTTTGAGGACACCTTCAAGAAATCGTGAAGCCATCTGCTTCTCGCGGCCATCATCATGACCTCGTTTTGTAGTAACCCATTCCTTCTTGCGGCTGACGGAATGAACGAGACATACGCAATTGCTTCCTCAGAGTTTGCGGCTTGTGCGTCAGGACACCATGCTCCGAAGGAGCGGGTTCGGCTCCACTGTTGCATCTCTAATAAATTTAGATGATTAGCCAACTGGTAATCTTGTTTGACGCCAGGGATTGCTGGAATTTTCAATACAAGCAGTGCGCCGTTTCCAATCTTTGGATGTGACTCGTCGGCATGGATCCTAAGCATCGTTGACGAGGGCACACAACCGGGAAACGGAAACTCCACCGTAGCTCCCTTTTTGTCGGAGTTGGCCATCACGATATCGCACAACTCTGGACGCATTTTTCTCACGTTTTCGCACTCGGCTCCCAAGAAGTGTGATGGAGCATCGCCCTTCTCCTTAAATAAATGCAGAATGTGGAGCATAGCGTCGGGAATTGTGCGCACTCCGACCGGCGCAAGACTTTCGTCTGCTTGTGCGCCCGACATCTCAACCAGATGGTCGAGTTCGGCATGAGCCTGAGCAACCTGAATCGAAACAGCTGTTGCAAAATGTGGCTTCAGCCAGCTCTCAGTGCCGTTATGTATATAGGCGCTGCACTCCAAACTCACTTTCATACTCGTGGGATCATATACGTACCGGCTCAAAATAGCGCATGCATTGAGCATTGCCAGAATGGCGTATGTCTTTTCTGCCGGCGGGACATTCTTGAGAACATCGGTCCTGGCATGGATCTTGCAAACAGCATGTCCTACATCAAGCTGCATTGGATCTGCCCAGACCGTCACGGCCAAACGAAAGGGCCACCAAATCAACTTCCGCGATTCCTTGACACTCCAAATGTCCTCAACTTGAAACTGCTCAATGACGAAGCGTATTACCTCGGGCCCAACATCAATCCCCGGGTTAGTCATATGAAGTCCTCTTTCAGCACCCCATCTCCCGCCATCGACGGTAGCAGCCTCCGCGTTATTCTTAACCCACGCAGCCTTGTCTCGCATTTCTTAGCCAACTTCTCCGCATCACAATCTTTGAGATCGTTCATTTTCCATTGCCCCTTAGCTTTGCAAGTCGAGCGGTTTGCCGCTAATTCCGGCCCGAAGAACCAACCCGCCAGGCGCTTATCGAGCAATCCGGCGTTGACCTTTGCCTCGGTGATGGAACTCCTTGCCCCAGGGCGCTAGTGGCGTAGCACGCGTACGCCCAGAGTAAGATCATTGCGAACAATTCAAGGGGGATCGAAATCTTCCAAAGCAGATGCTACTACGTCTTCGGTGTCGTCCGCCTGCCAGGCGCGGGTAAGCATACAGAAAAGCTGTAACCGTTGGACGCTATCCTCCGATGCTGTAAAGAAAGTCATCAGCTTACGTCTCCAGGTTCTAGATTGAGGGCCCAACGACTCGCTTTCTCACGAAACGCATTGACCCGGCCGTGGTCGTCGATCCCGCCGCTTTGCGGCCAGAGTCAGCCGGTACGGGCGTCTTCTTCGGCGCAACCGTGACCTACAAAGGCGCCGCCGGCCTCGAACACGTCGTCTCGATCGTCCTCATCGACGAGGTGGACCTCGACCGCGGCTACATCAGCAGGTCGAAGCCTGGAGAAGAGGTCGCGAGTTCAACTCTCAGTAGAACATCCCTTTCCCATCGACCACGTTCGCCACCTAGCGACCCTCGCTCAGGCCGCGCTGCTCAAGAAGTTCGGCAAGAGCGACGTTGACGACTTCTTCGCGGAAATCGACTTTCGGCATGGGAGCCGATTTCGCAGATAATCGCCCGATTGTTGGTACGAACTTGGAATGATGGTTGGGATGATTGAAACGGCACCGGATGCGCCAATATCACGCTTAAATGACGCAAAGGAAACGACTTAGTTTTTGAGAGTCGCTGGTTCGTAGCCAGATGCTCTATCCAGCTGAGCTACGGGCGCGCAGCGAAACACTTCACTGTCAACAGTTTACGGCAAGTTCTTCTTCGATTTCAACCTCGAGTTTTAGCTCATTCTGAGCACTTGTGTGAAATCGCAGGGTGCGCTATCTGTCTCATACGAAAAAACTTAAATAAATTGAATTCAGGCATGAGCGTTTAACTTCTAGCAAGGCGATCCAAATTAACTAAGTGCCGCTGCTGGTGTCGCTTACGCGGAAGCGCACGGTGCAATCACGCCCTCGAATTGCACCGAAGTTGAACCGAGATGGCCCCCAGCTTCTCAGAAGTTGGGAAGTTGGCTCCTTATCCATCCACGGCTCGCCAACTCATCTGGGGTCGGTTCACGTACCGGATCAAGGACTGCTTGTTGGTGATATTTTGATATTTTGCTCATGCCGCGAGCTTACGGCAGACTTTTTATTTTGCCGGACGGGAATTCAGTGGGGTTTCTTCACAGCTTCTAACCCATGTCTCCGGACTGGACCGAGTGACAGTGGCGGGGAGCGACGGGACTCGAACCCGCGACCTCCTGCGTGACACGCAGGGCTCTATCCGACTTAAACTCTCATCGGAGACGCGCGTACTGCTTGCCTTCCACCCGGAACGCTAACAGCATCGAATGCCGCCGTGCGAAAGCTCCAGGAATCCGAGCAACCGAGTATCGTCGTGGATGATCGATTTCAAGTTTGCCGGAAGGCTGATTTGCTCTCGCTCGGTGTGCCAATGACGATGTTGAATTGAACGTTGCGGAAATCGTCTCTGGATAACATTTGCGTCTGAGCCCAATCCGCGTTACAGATCCCAGCGCCTCGCTAACGAGGTTTCAAGCCAACATAGATCAAGCCTGAACCTTTCAGACGGTCGTTGTACGCGGGGACATCGGTGCCAATAAGTTTGTCGAGGATCGCTTTTTGCGACGTAATTTGTTGGATGAGCGTCTCCGAAACATCAAGCTGCGCAGCCGTGGGCTGGTAATCAGATTCCATTATGTCGCGCGCCACATTCAGAAGCTTGGTATAAAGCCTTGGAGCATAGTAGAATGCGTCTCCGGAGCCGGTGATATGCGGATCGAAAAATGTCTCCTCAACCCCGAGCAATTTGCGATCAAGTTGTTCTCCTTCGTCCACTAGTGACTTCAAATCTTTGTCGCTCTGAAGTGAGGGCTTAACATCGGCGATTTGCTTCCTGATGGTCTCGGCCTGATCGATCATTTCGGTCATTTCATTCACTTCATCACGCAATCGCAGTATTAACTTTGTTTGCCTTCGGACACCGTCTTCGTTTCCAGTCGAATTTGGATCCTTGATGACGGTGAGATTTCGCGTCAGCTCAGTTTGTCCAGTCTTTAGCGTGATTTTATACGTGCCTGGCTGAACCAAAGGATTTAGGCCAGCCGCAGCACCAGTCGCGACACCGCCTTCGATTGGAAACGGACGCCAACCTTCTGCACTCAGGCCAATTTCCGGGTGTCCGATTGGGCTGGTCTTAAGCTGCGGGGACTTCGTGGGTTCATACTTCAGGTCCCACCAGACGCGATTGATTCCGGCTTGTTTGCTCCCTTTCAGGGTCCTGATCAGATGTTCATCTGAGTCAAAGATTTGTATTTGAACGTCCTCAGAAGCGCTGGAACTTAGATAGTAGTTAACCGAGGCTCCATACGGCGGGTTGTGTCCGACCGTTGAAGGCGGGTCGTGTCCCTCACCCATATACATCGGAAGGCGTGGATTCTCGAGGATAAGAAAACGATACGCGGCACGAGGTTCGAAAAGGTATGCGTTTGAGGCTTGAACTTGTTGGGTAAGTTGTTCGAGCGGCGAAATATCGTCAAGAATCCAAAAGCCACGACCGTAGGTCGCGACGACTAAGTCGTGAAACCTCTCCTGAACTGTCATCCATGTGACCGGAGAATGCGGAAGATTGGTCTGCAACGGAATCCAGTCGTTCCCATTGTCAAAGGAGACGTACATAGCATTTTCCGTGCCTAGGTAGAGCAGGCCCTTGCGCACAGGGTCCTCCCGGATGCAATGCGCGTAACCGAACAAGTCCCGAGGAATGCCTTTCGTAATAGGGATCCAGGTAGATCCGTAGTCCACCGTCTTGAAAACGTATGGATTTCGATCATTCATCTGGTGCAAATCGATCGTGACGTATGCTGCGCCGCTAGCGTAGCGAGAGGGTTCGATGTTACTGACCGTGCCCCACGGTGGTAGATTTGGAAAGTTCTTGGTAACGTTGATCCAATTCTTTCCGCCATCACGGGTTACGTGCACCAAGCCGTCGTTCGACCCGGCCCAAATCACATCCTGATCGGCAGGCGATTCAGCGATCGCAAACAACACGCAATAGAACTCGACGCTGCTGTTATCGGGTGAGAGGCCACCGGACGACTGTTGCTTGGTCTTGTCGTTCATGGTGAGATCTGGACTAATGACGGTCCAGGTCTGTCCGCCATCGGTAGATACATGGACGTACTGACTACCCACATACAGCTTGTGCGGGTCGTGTGGTGAGAGCGCTACGGGGAATGTCCACTGAAGGCGATACTTCAAGTCCGCAATGGGCCACCCGCCGCCAGGAGAAGGATTTACTGACCGAGATTGGCCAGTGCGAGTATCCAAATGCTCCAAATACCCCGCTTGTCCACTCGTCCAGACGTAATTGGGATCTGTCGGGTCAGGATATGTGAACCCACTCTCTGATCCGCCGACCCAGAGCCAGTCCCCCGGTAGAATCTGGGCAGTGGCGAGGCTGTTGCTTGGTCCGCGATGTGCGGGGCCGTCCTGCCGGTTTCCATAGACGTAATACGGGATCCGATCATCGGTCGCCACGTGATACATCTGCGCATTTGGAAGGCCCGCCCGCATCCACGACTGACCTCGATTCGTCGAAATGCTTACATAGCGATCGTTCGCTACGATAAGGCGGTCCGCGTTCAATGGGTCGATCCACATGACGTGATTATCCGGATAAACAGCGCGGACTTCAGTGGACGTGACGCCACCATCAGTGGATATATGGAGCTCTAGCTGCGTAAGAAAATAAATCTCATTCGGATTGTCAGGCATTACTGCCAGTCGTGAATAGTAATGCGGACGTCTGTTCAGAGTTCGATCGCGGTTAATCATCGTCCAATTGGTACCGCCGTCGTTCGACCGCCATAAAACCCCTTTATCATCCGTTTCGATCAGAGCATAAACTCGGTTCGAATCGCTTGGGGCAATCGCGAGACCAATGCGCCCCAGGGGTGACTCGGGCAGTCCGTGACCGGTAAGGTGCTTCCACGTAGCGCCGGCGTCGCTCGAGACGTAAAGCCCGCTGCTTGGGCCACCGCTTTTGAGATCCCAAGGACGCAACTCAACCTGCCACATCCCAGCAAAAAGCACGCGTGGATTGTGTGGATCCATCACGAGGTCTGCAGCGCCGGTGTTTTCATCGACAAACAGTGTGCGCTCCCAAGTCTTACCACCATCCATAGTGCGAAACACACCGCGTTCCTGTTGGGGACCATAACAATGTCCCATTGCAGCTGCGTAGACAATATTCGGATCAGTGGGATGTACAACGATTTGAGAAATTCGGCCTGTCTGATCGAGACCCATGTGGTCCCATGTCTTACCGCTGTCCGTAGACTTGTAGATCCCATTCCCGATGGAGACATTCCCTCGAATAAACGATTCGCCCGTTCCCGCCCAAACAACATTCGGGTCGGAACGCGAGACCGCCAAAGCACCGATGGACGCCACAGTCTGATCATCAAACACGGGCTCCCAGTGCACGCCGCCGTCGGAAGTCTTGAAAATTCCTCCTGAGGCGGTACCCGCGTAGATGAGATTTAGATTATTGGTAACACCGGCTACGGAATCGACACGGTTACCCTGTGGTCCGATGTAGCGGTAGTGCAATGATTGGTAGACATCAGCCTTGGGTTCCTGAGCGCTCAGAAGTAAATGCGGACCGCACAATGCGATGAGTAGGAATGGTGGAACAATCCGCGCGATTAGGTTCCCCTTCGCTTCTGAAACCAACATGTCGTCCTCGCCGTTCAATGAAGCCCAAGCCGAGCGGTCCGCAGCTCGCACTTGACCGACAACTCAAGCCCGGCTGTCCGCCGCTCCTGTATAGCTCACGCCGATGCTGCTCCCAATCGGCTAGAAGTGAATTTTCAGAGCAAGCTGTATCTCGCGCGAAGTTCCGAAGCCGATCTCCTTGCCTACGGTGCTCAACAACTGACCGAATGTGGCGTCTCCTACAAAGTTGTCAGGCAAATCGAAGTTTGGATGATTGAACAGGTTGAAGATTTCCGCTCGAAATTCGACTTCCTTACCCTCTCTGAAGGTAGTGTGCTTGATGAGCGAAAAGTCGGTCTGAGCAAACCTCGGGCCGACAACGGGGCTATTCGGGCAAGTGCCGAACGTGTTAGCCGGCGGGTTAACAAACGCGGCGGGATTCCAAAAATCCCCAGGTGAGCGGTTGCCGTACAGCGGTAAGCCGGTATTACAGTCCGGGCGTTGGCTGACAAAGTTGCCGTCGGGTCCGTTATCAAACGTGTATACCGAAACTGCCAAGCCTGTCCGGAAGAAACCGAGCGCGGCAATTTCCCATCCACTGACGATTTTGTTGACTGGTCCAGTGCTACCGCCCAGTATTCTGTGGCCGTCACCCATTGGCACGTTCCACAGAATGTTGTAGGAAAGCTGATGGCGAGCGTCGTTCGAGCTGTTGCCCTTCTCCGCATTGAAATTAGTATTGTCTTGCGGATACGAACCAAATTGGTCAGCCATTGGTTCATTAGAGATGCTATGGCTCCACGTGTAGGAAATGTCGTACAAGAGCCCTTGAGCCATCCGCCGCTTGAACGAAACCTGGAGGGCATTGTAATTCGATTGGCCGTTCCACTCGACGATGGTATTCGTCCCGTCCGCGGGAATGGGTGCGATACCGGTCACAGGGTTGGGCCAGTTGTTTATCAGATCTCGCTCCAAATCGAGTGCGTGATTGCCAACATAGTTGACGAGGATGCCGGTGGTGCCGTTTATCTGCCAGCCCAGACCCAAATTCCACTGCTCAACATAAGTGTTCGGAGCGTTCGCCTGAAACCCATACAGCGCCGGCGGTGGCACGGTAATCTGCGAGAGAAAGGGTGCGTAGGGATATGACAGGGGTTGCGTCGCTGAGCCAAACAAGTCGAAGTTGCCGGGAAGCGTATTGCCTGCGGGACTGCCAAAGCCGGCATCGCCAAGGGGATAGGCATTGTAGTAAATTCCGTAACCCGTCCGGACAACCCACTTGGAATTCGTAGGCGCCCAGGCAATAGACAGGCGGGGACCAAAATTCTTCTTATTTGAGTTGAAGTACGGGGCCCCCGCAGGGTTCAACATGCCTGTAACCGGATTGAAGCTTTGTGTCCGTTTGAATTCGTCGTACGGTACCGTGTCATAGTCCCAGCGCAAGCCGGCATTCACCGTGAGTCCAGGACGAACCTGCCAAGCGTCTTGAACAAACAGTCCGAGTTCGCGCTGATAAGTCACCGTGCCTGGATTTCCGGCAGTTTGCGCGACCTGGTGGAGATTATTGTTGATGAAGTCCTGCTCGGAGAGATACGTTAACGTATCGACGGCGTCGGCAGTGTACGGCATATCAATCAGCCACACCGTCCCTCCCAATGTAAGAGTATGCTTGGCCTTGATCCATGTAAGGGTGTCCCCAATTTGCCAACTGGTGGGTGTGCGCGTGTAATGGCCGAAATTCCCCGGGGTGATTCCCAAGCCCCTTATTATCAGCTGCGGTAGATTCCCTAGGCTTTCATCGATCGTGCTGGCGTATCGTTGCACGCCAGCGAGGAAATTGTTGGTCAAATGGGGTGAAAAGATGTGAGTTTCGCTTATCGCCCCGTTGGTGGTCCTCGTCGGAATGGCTTGTCCATCGGACAGACCGAACGATCCCGGAAAGATCTGGAAAACCGCTCCGGTGACGTCGGAATCGTTGATGTTCAGGCGGATGAAGGCAGAGTCGTTGTTGGAAAAGGCGGCGTCGATGCGGAAGCTGCCAGTATCCTCTCGAATTCTCGACGTACCTGCGCCAGTGAATAACGCCGCATTGGGATCGTTGGGCAACACGTTTGTGCTGGTCGGCATTTCATTGATGAACTGCATCAACACGGGCGAGGTTGCCTGAACGGCTGCACGCATCGCATTGCTGGGCACGGTGCCGTTGGCTATGACCCCGATTCCTTGTCGGGATCCCTCGTAATTCAGATGATAAAATAAGTGGTTCTTCTTGATGGGACCACCCAAATTGGCCCCGAAATCCTCATAGTGAAGGGGCTGATTGGTGGTTGCAAAGTAATTCCGTGCATCCAACGCAGTATTGCGAAGAAAGTCCCAGACTTCGCCGTGGATGTTGTTCGTACCCGACTTCGAGACGATGTTGATGTATGCGCCTCCCGAGCGTCCGAATTGTGCTCCATAGTTTCCGGTCTGAATCGAAAACTCGCCAATGGAGTCCAAGCTGCCGGTGAGAAGCCGTGCGCCGCGCTCCGAACCGTTTGACATGTAGGGATCATCAATACGCGTGGCATCGATGCCGTCTATGGAAAACGTGTTGCCCACGTCGGACAAACCGTTGAAAGACAGATCAGCGATGTACCCCTCGCGAACCGTAGCCCCCGGCGTAAGCAAGCTGAACCGCCCATAGTCGCGACCATTGATGGGCAACGTCGACACCTGCGCGTTTCCCATGGTCGAGCCCGTTGTTGCTGTGGTTGTCTCAAAAACCTGGGAGTCGACCGTGACTTCCACTTGCTGCGAAACAGCACCAATTTTGAGACCAATGTTTACCGCAACCGTCGCGCCCACACTTAGCACGAGGTTGTCGATCACGCTCTTCTGAAAGCCTTCGTGCTCCGCAGTAATGCGATACGTTCCCACCGGCAACTGGGCGATGAAGTAGTGCCCGGCCGCGTCCGTCGTACCCTTCCAAGTCTGGCCCGTCTCGACATCGAGTGCGACGATCGCGACTCCCGTCACGGAGGATCCTGATGGATCCGTCACCTGACCGGTGATGTTCGCCTGCACCTGGCCCTGCGCGTAGACTGACCCGTCGACCGTCAGTAATAGTGCGAAGCCTAGCAAGCAACAAGCGACTACCAACGTACTCCCCACGACCCTCCTCGACTTGTTCACGATCACCATTTCTTCCTCCTCGAGACCCCAGGCCGGGACCTCATGCTGATAGGTAAATCAGTGCTTATGGTTCTCATCGAGATATTTGGCGGAGCGTTCACGAACTTGCATGTGAGTCTCTCTCGTTCTGCGTGCCGTCACTTGGTCGATGGCGTGGGGATATAAGGGATTTTCGCTCTCGCCATTGCCGCATTTAGTTCGGCAAGGTCGGTGTCAATGAGCGCTTTGACTTGGGAAACCTTGCCCTCGACATCCGTAGAAAGCTCCACAAGTTCCGTTCGCTGTGCAGAGGTCGGTGCTTGGCTAACATTATTGAGACTGAAGAGCAAACGCCCCGTTTCGTCTCGCAAAGGTGGTGGGATGTAGGCCAGCGGAGTAAACATCTCCTCTGAAGGACCCACAATTTCCTTGTGAAGTTGATCGACGCGCTTCGCAAGATCCACAATCTGAGCCTTCAGCTCCTTTGGCAAGTCGGGATATGATTTCTGAATTTCATCCAAGGATTTCTTCAGCGACACGACCGTCTTGCCCGCCTCGACCGCGTGTTTGTAAATGTCGTAGACCTGCATGGTCAACTCATGGCGTGCCTGCCGATCCTGAGAACTCATTTCAATGGTTGGGTCGTCCAGAACTTCCACTGACTTCGAGACCTTTTCGTCGCCGACTGAAACTTGAACCGAGTAAGTTCCTGGGACGACAAACGGGCCCAATATGCCATTGTAAAAAAATCCCTCATATTGAGGGTCCAGATGATCCTGAGTGGGTTTCAGAGGCGTCGAGTATCGCAAATCCCAGGTTACACGGTTCACGCCAACTTCATCAGTGCCCGGAACTTCCTGAATCAGCTCACCGGTCTTGTTCGTAACTCTGATTTGAACCTGCTGTCCTTTCGAAGGCTTGCTCGCCAGATAATAATCGATGGTGGCGCCGTTAGGCGGATTCGGTGCTTTAAATAGCTGGTCGCCGGTGTATCCGTTGCTGTGGTCAAATAGTTTCCATTCTGTGGCCTGTTGAAGATCGAAGAGATAAAGTTGCGAAGAAAGTACGGCGGGACTAAGTGCCTCCAATGGCCGAATATCGTCGAGCACCCAGAACGCACGACCGTGGGTGGCGAGAATCAAATCGTGTGACTGCGGCTGTACAGTAATGTCATCTACGATGACGGAGGGAAAATTCAGCTTTAGCCCGGACCAGCTCTCGCCGCCGTCAAACGTAACAAACAGACCAAACTCGGTGCCGACGAAGAGAAGGTTTTGGTTGTTTGGATCCTGGCGTATTACCTTCGCTGTTCCTCGATCATTCGGAAGACCCTTGGTAATTTTCTTCCAAGTTTTCCCATAGTCGCTCGTGCGAAAGACATAAGTTGCGAAATCGCCATTGCGGTGTCCGTCGAAAGTGACATATGCCACTTCTGGTGCGGAGGCCGAGGCGGTTATGGAACTGACGTAAGTCCCACTCGGAAGAACCGCCGATCCGATGACGTTGGTCCACCCTTGACCTCCATCTCGGGTGACCTGCAAATTCCCATCTTCTGTGCCCACCCAGATCACCTTTTCGTTCAGCGGCGAGACACTCAATGCAGAAATGCACGGATAGGTTCCCTCTCCATAGTCGCGCTCGAGAGTTTTGTCGCTCGGTGCCTCACCGAGAATCGACAACTTCGTCGGATCAGCGTTGGTCGTTAAATCAGGACTGATTCGAGTCCAGGAATTCCCCTGATCCGCTGACATGAAAAGATAGTTAGCTGCGACATAGAGATGCCCCTGGGGGGTTGCCAACAACGGGGCGTTCCACTGCCATCGATACGGAGGTCCAGCGAGCTTTTCAGGCAGCGGAACGATCAGCGCCCACTCGTTAGTTCGCCGATTCAGGCGAATCAAATTGGCGTTCTGCCCTTCAACAAAAACGATATTGGAATCTTTTGGATCGGGAATCACATGGAACCCATCACCATCCATGACGCGATACCAGTCGCCATTCACAATCCCCTTCGGGTTTCGCGTTCGAACTGGACCGCACCACGATCCGTTGTCCTGAAATCCGCCGCAGATGTGATACGGATTATCTGTATCGGTGGCGACCTCATAGGCCTGCCCCACCGGAATCGTGTTTACGTAGTCCCACTTTTCGCCACTATCGTGGCTTATGTAAACGCCTCCATCTGATCCAGAGATCATGTAGCTTGAGTCTTCCTGATCAATCCAGACCGCGTGGAAATCTGCATGAATCGTCTGAAGCCCCTGGACCTGTTCGGGGGAAAATGTCTTTCCTCCATCATCCGAATGGGAAAGCGCCGAGCCGGGAATCCAAACCCGAAGATAGTTGTTCGGGTCCACCAAAATTTGAGCAAAATAGGATGGTCGAGGGTTGATGTTGCTTCGCTTTTCCCAAGTTTCTCCACCATCTGTACTTCGGTACACACCACTGCCGTCGACATGTTCCACTCTGGCATAAACGATTCTCGGATCCCGTCGATATATCGAAACACCGATTCGTCCCGTGTTTCCTCCGTGCTCGTACGGCAGACCCTTGGACAGTTTTTTCCAAGTCACACCGCTGTTCGTTGTCTTGTAGAGTGCACTGCTGGGGCCACCACCATTTAAACCAAACACTGTCCGGCGTCGCTCGTACGCAGATGCAAAGAGTGTTCCGGAACTCTGCGGGTCCATTTCTACGTCAGCAATTCCAGTGTCTTCATCGACGTAGAGAACTCGCTGCCAAGTCTTGCCACCGTCTTCCGTCTTGTATAAACCGCGCTCGCCGCCAGATCCCCACAGGTTTCCGAGCGCAGCAACATACACAATTTGTGGGTTAGCAGGATCGATGACAATTCGGCTGATCTGAAAACTGTTGGGGAGACCCATATTGGTCCAAGTAGCGCCGGCGTCCGTCGACTTATAGACACCATTACCCCAAGAGGATGTTTGCCGATTGTTGGCTTCTCCAGTTCCAACCCAGATGATAGAAGGATCGGAATATGACACCTCGATCGCTCCGATGCTGGAGACCGGTTCTTCATCAAAGATCGGCGTCCAGGTTGTTCCTTGATTGGTAGTCTTCCAAACACCGCCAGTTGCTGTGGCTACATAGATTGTGTCCAGCTGGTTCCGAGGCACAGCAAATGCATCGATACGCCCATCCATAGTGGCTGGACCTATGGAGCGAAAATTCAAGTGCTGGATCGCATCTTGGTACGCCTTGTTATTATTTGAATCAGCTGATTGTGGGAACGAGGAAGGAACAATTAGGCAAAGCACAATTACCTGCATTAACAAAAATAATATTCTTCTCATGACTCGCACCTCCGAATGACAGCGGCAGTCAAATCGCGAACTGCCGTTCACTCGATGCATAGCCTACGGACCCGAAGAATATTGTCTCGCTACACCCTCATATCGCCGACAAAACTTTGAAGCTAGAAATTGAACGAAACAGACTGATGAAATCGAACGAATCATTTGTTTCATATTTGCTGTACTGGGGCCCACAGCCGGCGATGATAGTCAATAATTCTCCCTTGTCAACACCATTTTTCGAATTTTACGACAGAATTTTACGAATTATTGAAGCGAGGCAGAATGCAAAACCAATGTTTCGGTGCGTCGAAATGACATGCTCAGAATAATACTCGCGTACTTGGGTGACAAATCCGTCTCGACGATTAGCAAATCTTACGTGGCTCCGGAACCCATCGGCAGCCCCTTCGGCTTCACGCCAAGGAATCCATGCAAGAATTTGGTCTTAGAGCAGCTATGAACGAGAGTTATTTTGCCGCCTTGAAAGCAATAGAACGCCTCTTCAAGCAATACAGGTTCGATGCACAGTAAAAGAAAATCTTCTTCACCACAGTGTTCATCGTCAGTGCCGCGCTTGCGCTGGTGGGCGCACTCCTGGAACCGCATGACGACAACAGGTTCACGATTGCAGTTGAGGGTTCGGGTGTCGATCTGACGGCCCTGAAGAGCCAGACCACCGAGTCGATCACAATCGGCAATAATACGGGCACGACAACTACCTCGGCTCGAGAAAAGGGTGAAGGTGAAAAAGAAGACCGGCGCGAAGATTTTGAAAGTAGGCCGGCCCGAAACCCGTGACAGGAAAACAGGCTTAGACAAGTTCTAGCAACTCAGCGCAATGCGGCACGAATAAGTCCGTAAACAGCCATTGAAACTATAAAGACACGAACCGCTAGATGCTCGTAAGCCTTGAGCACTTCTTCAACGTCATTGGCTGTTTGGATTAATCTCTGCTTTAGCGATATATCGGGAGTGCTGCGGGATTTAGAAACCTGCTTCCTATTCTTTTTCTTTCTCTTTTCCGTGATCTCCCGCCGAACACCAGGATTTGGCCCACTGCGTCTTCACGCGGAGCCTCCTGTTCTTTGGCAAGAGTGATGACTTCAAGATGGATAACTTGGTCCTTCGCTGCGGTTTCTAAGCAAACTTGACGATGGCGAGGAACAAGGAAAAAAAGATGGCCCTCTTTAGAAACTGCGCTGGACCGTACGAGCCTGCGGGAAAGTTTCTTCCACGACTTGAAAGCAGTCCGCGTCGCTGTGGAAAGATAGTCGGCAAGGGCATGCCGCGCATTTGCAAAGACATAAGAAACCTGGATGGGACGCCGGAACCTATCTTGGAATCGACGCAGAAAATCAAGCAAGCCCGTGAGCACTCCCATGCCCCACTTCCAAAAGCGGCTACACATCTCCACGAAGGGCGAAGTTTTGTCGGTGAGCCACATCACAACACCAGTTTCGTCGCACGCTCACAAGAGTGTCTGTACAATTCTGTACAATTTGGCGAGTACGGTGCAGGGTGTATGATTCCAGCACTGAAGGAAGGTTGCCGAGGCAGATCCGTCCCTCAAAATTCAGCTGCACGCGTGGGAGGTAGTCGCTACGGATGGCCGGAAGCCACCCGCAACATTGTCGAATTCGAGGCATCCTCGTCGCTGGCGTAACGCACTCCCCTGTCTCCGACGAAACGTATCCGCTGGCCGAAGCTTCGAAGACATATCAGCGCGTTGTGGATGGCGCTCCGCGCCGTCCTGACGATGTAACAGCGCCCTCGCCGCCGCTGAGTAATCGGTGCGGTTGTGGGCTCTAGGTCGGAGGTCAATCACCCTGCCCATAAACCAGCTGGGGATCAGATAACTGCCGCGGAATGAGGCAATTCAAGCCGGCGAAGCAGGCGCCCGCGATTCATATGTTTTTGGGCCGGCTGCGAACAGCCCGGCGAGGGGTACTTTATTCGCGCATCCCGACTCTGCTGTCTCGGGCAACGATGTTTTCGCCGATGATGAAGGGCTAACAAATCCGGTATTACGCCCAGGGACGGCAACCCTTGATGGTGCACATTTTCGCTGAGCAATTGGGGTCATTCGGCTGCTCCTGGCAGGGCGTACTCAGAACACACGATACGATTTCCTGCATACTCGACTTAAACGACAGTATTGGTCAGATCCCGTGCGCCGACATGTTCGAGCGCCGCGCTGAAGAGTTCTCGCTGACGAGCAGGCGTAACGCTGGGAACAATGATGATCACTCCGGCATGCAACGGTTCCTGTCCGTGAAGAGCAAGAAAATCGGAACGGTTTGTTGGTGACAAATGTGTAGTCCTGTGCGCGGATGGCGGCCATGAGTTGCCAGTCTTTCGAACTGCCGAGCCCGAGATAATTGACATGATCTGCCAGGTGACCCGCCGCGTGTGCTACTTCGACCAAGGATGTGTGTAGGCATTCATCGATCAAAAGCTTCACTGTCACCCCACAAGGGCGCGGCCAGGCCGGGTTGCACGAATCGGTTTTCGTTTCGCCCAGGGGCGAAAAGCCGGACGGCCTCGGCGCGGGAAGGCTTGCACGTAAAGCGGAGCGAGCTCGACCTTCTCGCGATCCAGAGCTGGGTAGCCGGCGAGAATCTCCTCTGGTGTCGCTCCTTGGCTTAACATATCGGCAATGAGGTCGACTGGAATACGAGTCCCGCGATAGACAGGCGTACCACGCATTATCTCGGGGTCAGAAACGATCATGTCCTCTGCACGCTCGAGTTTCCGCAGATCCAGGTCGAGTTCCAGCCGCACTGACTTCACTTGAATCACCACGGCTGAACCCTCCGTAAGAACCACGGCGTCAATTTCGGGAGACGATTCAATCTGCTTGGCGATCGCTCGGCGAGAGGCCAGCGGCAAGAGTCGCACACCTTCCGCTTCGAGGCGTAGATACAGTACTTGCCCGCGGCTGAGCATTCGTTGGACGGAACGGCCGGTGCGAAGCCGTCTCGGCCGAATGAGGCGACGTTCGATAAGCTTATGAACGGCGGGAAGCGGCAGATTCGCAACTGCCGAAGCCTGTGCCGGAGTATATTCTGTAGTGTCCATTCCATTATTCTACCCCAAAGGGGACAGAATTAACAGTGCCTATTCTCACGGGACTGGAGGGGAAAGAAGCAGATAATAACGGCAGGCGAAAACTAGTCGTCAATTCGTCGGATCAGTGCATTCAACCATTTCTCATGTTTGCGGTCCGGCCTAACATCATCCGAAGTCCAGATTGAGCAAAGCGCAAAAGAAGCATGCTTCTTGATTAACTCTCGGAATGAATTTTCATCGTAACCGTTGAAGAACCGGCCACCCTGCTCCCACTCGCCATCGCGCAGCTTGAACGAAAGAAACATTACGCCTGTGGGCTTTAGTGCCCGAGAGAGCCTCTGGAGCACCGGATCGATGCGGTCGCGGCCTATGTGCAGCAGTGACGCACACGCCCAAACTCCATCGAAAGCTGAAAGAGAATCCACCTCCCCAAAGGTCTTCTGCGGTACAGTCTGCCCGATGAGGATCGACGCCAAGCGGCACATCTCAGGGGAGGCGTCGAACGCTTCTATTTTATATCCTTGTTGGAGGAAGTAGCGGCTGTCGCGGCCTGAGCCACATCCCGCATCGAGAATTCTCCCGGACTTAGGGATGTGCGCCAAAAATGGTGCATATAGAGCCGACATCTCTACCTCTACGGTATCCCTAAAGAACTGCTCGGCATCTCGGTCGTCATAGGAGATGGTGCCACTCAAAATATCGCCTCCAATTCCTCAACCGGGGCCCACTCATGGACAAGTAACGATTTGGCCCCTGAATACTGCTGCTGTAGGAACTGCTGCCGTGAGAATTCCGTCACTCCGGTTTGAGATATCAGTGTATCTCGAAGAGGGTGGTGACTCGCGATGAGATGGTTATTTCGTGAGCGCTACGTGAACCGCATCTTGCGGAAGATGGTCGTCGCATAGCAAAGTTGCGCGATGACGCAACGAAAACGAAACAGAAATGCATGGACGAAGTGGCGCAGACTGATTTCCGAACAGATGCGGAGCGGGAAGAGTGTGGCGAAGTTCTGCCGAGAGCAGAAGTTGTGCGCGCCGCATTTCTACTGATGGAAAAAACGGCTGCGGGAAAACACATCGGCGAGATTCGTGGAAGTGCAAGTGGCGGAGTTCCCGGCCAACTTACCGGGGGACTCGTGGATCGAAGTCCGGCTGCGGAATGGCCGAAGCCTGATGGTGAGGCCAGGATTCGATGCCGAACATGTGCGGGCATTGTTGGCGGTGGTGGAGGCGGTGGAGTGATTGGACTGCCGAGCCTACAGGCGATGGATCATGCGCAGGGAGCGCGGATCTGGATGGCCAGCGAAGCAACGGACATGCGCTGCGGATTCGATCGCCTGGCGGAACGTGTGCGAGCGGTCATTGGGGAGAACCCGCAAAGCGGCCACCTGTTTGTGTTTCGTTCGCGTCGTGGAGATCGTTTGAAGATTTTGCTGTGGGACCGGGACGGCTTCGTACTTTGGTACAAGCGCCTTGAAATTGGAGTTTTCAAAATACCGCGAGTGGAACAGGGCGCGCGATCGGTGAAATTGCGCGCCAGTGAGTTGGCGATGATTTTGGATGGGATTGATGTTTCGAAACTGAAGCGTGTGCCGCGCTACCAGCGAGCGATAGAAAGCTGCGAATAAAATCGTCGCAAAAAAAAGGACAAAAACAAAAAAACTGCAAAAACAGATCGCGATGTGTGTAACTAGTTCGGTGGAGGCACGTCTACATGAACGTGCTCACCAACGAAATTTCTGTGAACAACCAAAGAAGTGGTGTTGCCTTATGCCCGTCACAGCCATATGCAGCCGGCCGAGCACCTCCGCACCTTGCGAAGGCGGGCGTGCGTAAGACTCCGAATCACAGCACCCCATGCCCGTCTCTGTCATTACTAACGGTTTGTTCTCTCCACTTCGCCTCCCACTCACCAATCAAAACCCATAGCCCACACACCTTGCACCGGTTTAGCCCAATACATTTTTAGCTCACCGGCACGGCTCGGATCACATCGCAGTTCCGGCTACACCTACTGTCGCCGTGCCGCTAAGCTAAAAATGCTCTGCATTATCGCGTTTAAACAGTGCGGGCAGGGTGGTGTCAGATCTCGTCCTATTCGTAAAGAAGCGTTAACTCCCGCCGAGTTTCAGAAACTCACCGAGCGCAAAACCCCGGCAAGGCCTACGAATAGATCCCGGGCGCCTCGTGTCCAAGCTTCTGGACATATTCAACATAGGAGCCAGGATAAACAGTGGGATTGCGGTCGGTGCCGCTCTCACCGCCCAGTTCCAGCACACGTGAGCCGAGACCGCGAAGGAACATGCGGTCATGCGATACGAAGATCATGGTGCCTTCAAAATCCTTCAGGGCGTCCACCAGCATCTCCTTGGTCGCAAGATCCAGGTGATTGGTCGGTT
>Ga0210388_10001280_pt1 | contig 19761 bp, 16 predicted proteins | sample IncBWC19OmetaG_FD_155485 | JGI IMG/M metagenome (GOLD analysis project Ga0210388, IMG submission 155485) | Forest soil microbial communities from Barre Woods Harvard Forest LTER site, Petersham, Massachusetts, United States - Inc-BW-C-19-O ... | reverse complement strand
TCGAGGGGGAGAATCTCGAGACCGTGGCGGGGAAGATCGAGGTCGCGAATAATCTCCGGCCGGAGCAGTGAGACGACGTAGGAGCAGACGGAGAACTTGAAGCCGGGCACAATTTCTTCGGTGCAGGCCGCGCCGCCCAGGACGTGCCGGCGCTCGAGCACCAGAACTTTCTTGCCGGCCTTCGCGAGGTAAGCGGAATTGACCAGGCCGTTATGGCCTCCGCCGATGACGACAACATCGTATTTCGATCCGCTGGACATATTTGCCTTCAAATCTCAACGTGCCTTTTCGATTCGCACGGATTGTAGCAGTTGCGTTATTGGAGGATGGATGGAATTGAGTGCGCCGAAGACGGCCGCCGGGATGGCGGCGGCACACTTAGAGTCCGCTGGTGAGAACCGTCCAGTTACGAAGGGTGCCGCACAGAGATGGAAGAATCGATCGCATGGCCGCTATGGTTGAATCGACATTCTATCGGGAAGTGCGCGTTTTGTCTGCATATTTACGGCGCCGCTGACTGCAAGTCACGCTGTGGGTAGTGTCCTAAACTTGCGTTGAGGCGAGGCTAGTGCTTTTTCTTTTTCTTGGGCTGTCCAGGGGGCAAATAGTTAAGCGTTGAAATAATCATCTGCTGGGATTGCTCGAATTGTTCGACGACTTCTTTCCTGCCATGTTTCAGACCTTGCTGATAAAACGCATCCATGAGATCTAACATCTTTATTCCTTCGAACGCGGCCATCTCTTTGATTGCCTCAATCGCAACCGAATGCTTGGGGGATGCGTAGAGGGCGATTTTGCCACTGTTCGGCAGCTCAATGTCGTGTCGCTTGTATTTGGGCTTTTTGGCCATTTTAGCAATCTCCATCTGGGACGGCTTTTCGCGCCGCAATTTTACTCCGCGCGCAGCATCTCATCAACGGTCCACAAATGGTCGGTCAAGCCAGCTTCCATAGCAGGCGTCACTCTCAGGCTCTTGTGTATCCGGCAGAAATTGTAATAGGCGAAGTGAAGGGCGCAAGCCGCTTTCAAATTATCGAGCTTCTTGGAGAACGCATTAGTCAGCCGCGTGAATCGACGGATGGCCATTCGCATTGTTAGGTTCTGGCGTTCGATAAAACTGGTCGATACATGGCGACGATCAGGACGGCCATCGCGTATTTTTATTATCGTCTGAGTCATTGCAGCCGGGGAGTAGCGCCCCGCCGCATCGTGTTGGCCGTAGTCGCCGAATATCTTTATGATCTGGGCGAAGTCAGCCTGTCCCGCGAACACGTCCTCGACACCCTTGCGGTAGAAGTGGAAACCATCGGTCGTAAGCTGAAAGCGATGCTCTTCGGCGAGTCGGCTGCGAAGATCATTCAAAAACTGGTAGGTCGTGTCGCGGTTGCGCTTTCCGACTGTGTATGCAGGAATCAATTTCGATTCGGCATCAATCGCAACGAACACCCATGCATCGCCGACCTCTGCGGGATCGTCCGCTTTTACATGTCGCTGCTTCTTGGCGACGAACGTCCAGATTTCATCGCTTTGGATATGTTCGCAACGAAGGCCGCGCATCCGCGTATCCATCAGAGCTATACAGCGTTCCCCGGCAAGAACAAGCAAGCGAAGGATTGTGTCCCGGTGCAGTTGCGTGATGCGCTCAATGGTGCGAATGCTCGTTCCTTCGATCAAAAGCTGAATCGCCAGCAGAGCTTTTTCTTCGGGGAGAATCATAGGTGCAAACAGGCGCGTATGCTCTTCCGTGAATGTCCTGTGGCATTGTGGACAGCGAAACCGCTGTAAACCATTGCGGTGCTTGCCGAAACGCTGACATTCGACGTTGCACTTAGAGCAATTCATGCGTAAAATGTACAGCAAGCGGTTGCTGTAAGTCAAGTGAGATTTCTCTTGATTTTCACAGGGGATAAAGGAGTACACTTCCTATAATTCAACCTCAAATGAGGTTGGTTTTTAGGAAGTGCGGAGAATAGGAGGTCAACTTGGCCTTAGCAGATCGAAAGATTCATGTGGAACCACACCACGTACATGCGCGTTTGGCGCAGCTTGCCCTTGAGGAAGATTGGCTTTGGAATGCTGTCCGAGTCGGGCAGCTACAGCGGAACAGTTGCACACCGCATCACCCGCCGTCGTTCCCTGGACTCTCCGCGTGGGCTGAAACCATAAAAACGCTCCGAGATATTCTTGTTCCCAAGGACTGGCGAATAGACAATCCGCGTGGCCTGCCAATCGTGTTTCACCCCAAGCGGAAAATAGCTCTTACTGTCGCTACAGGAGACGAAGCTACTGGGCGAGAAGAGTTTGATCCTTGTACGAAATCTCCCAAAGGCCCACAAACCAAGAGCAATATCTCAAACAATCAATACAAGCTCTTCCCTGAGGAATACATCAACGCCGCACGTGAGCAGACTGCTGCCAGAACAAATATCACGTGGCTTCTGCTGATGCATTTCGATGAATTTACCCGCGAAGTCAGGTCCGAATTGTCGCTTCCTGTCGGGATGAACGAAGAAGGCCGAGTTGACGGATGGGACGAAAGAATCATCTTAGGATCAAAGCCTTTCGACGCTGACACATTGAAGGTTCCGACGAATAATGACAATCCACCACAGTCACCAAACATTGTTGTCAATGTCAAACGACGGGCCTGAGGGTTTCAACCCTTCGCGCTTGACGCTGGTTCGGGAGCGGAAGGGTCTATCCAAGGGCGAACTGGCAAAGCTCATTGACGTTGATCTTCGGACGATTGTGGCGTATGAATCCGGTCAGTTTTCACCATCGCCTGAAGCACTGCGCCGTATTGAACGAGAGCTAGGCTTCCCGGCAGATTTTTTCTGTGGCGAGGACTTAGAGAGGCCGCTGCCAGATGCGGCTAGTTTTCGTTCGTTTTCAAGGCTGAAGCCTACACGGCGTGATATGGCACTAGCGCAAGGCGCGATTGCGTTGTACTTGAACCGCTGGCTTGAAACGAAGTTCGAGTTGCCGGACGCCGATTTGCCGGACCTAAGCCGCGAAAGATCGCCAGAGGAAGCAGCGGTTGCCGTTCGACAAATTTGGGGCATCGGCGAACTGCCGATTCGCAACGTGGTTCACCTCTTGGAAGCCAAGGGCATTCGCGTTTTTTCCTTGGCGATTGATACGCGCGAAGTGGACGCCTTTTCGATGTGGCGAGAAAACACTCCGTTTGTTTTCTTGAATAACAACAAATCCTCCGAGCGTAGTCGCTACGATGCCGCCCACGAACTCGGCCATTTGCTTCTGCACCGTCATGCTTCGCCGCAAGGACGTGAAGCGGAGCGAGAAGCAGACGTATTTGCTGGGGCGTTCTTGATGCCGAAGGCCAGCGTCATTGCTCGTACACGGCGCATTCACGGTATTAATGATTTGGTTCAGCAGAAGCGTCTCTGGAACGTGTCGGTTGCGGCGCTCAACTATAGACTTCATGAAGTCGGTATGCTGACGGACTGGGAGTATAGAACTCTCAGCATTCAGATTGCAAAGAGAGGATACCGAACATACGAGCCGGATCAATCTCCGCGCGAGACTTCCCAGATGCTCCCGGTTATGTTTAATGCGCTTTCCGAAGAGGGAGTCCCACGATGGCAGATCGCGCGGAGTCTCAGACTGCCACAGTCGGAGATTGAGCAACTGATGTTTGGCCTAACAATGACACGCATCGAAGGAAGCGGACGGACAAGCTCGGCTTCCTACGTGCGTCCCGCCTTGACGTTGGTTAAGAAGGAATAATTGGAGGGCGTCTAGCAGGTGCTAGGAGCGGCCTTATAAACCGCAGATCGTGTCGAGCGATTGGGGTCCGATTCCCCCGCCCTCCGCCGTTTTCAATTCTACCGCAAATGTCAATTCGGCTTCGGGCGTCCGCCCCTCTTTTCCTTCCGCATAGCAGCGATCTTGCGGAAGTACTCGGAGCCTCGCTTCGCTGTCGCACTACCGCCTTTCGCGCCAAGAGTAGCAGCCGGGGACGTTTCTAGGAGATGATCAGCCAAGTGCAGGGATGCGCTTAAAAGCTCATATGCCCTTTGGGAGCGCTCTTCGGGAAGCTCGACGGTGCGGAGAATATCGTGCGCTTCGCTTATCATGTCGCGAAGCGCTTTCAAGTCGTTGTTCTTGCGTGCCATGAGCCACACCGTAGCACCCTGAGAACTCGATTGCAACCGCTTGCTGTTCGCTCATCAACGCAAGTTTAGGACACTACCACGCTGTGCAATGGTTGCCGCATGAGCGCGCCCATGAATATAATCCGACTTCGGCAATTCGAAGTCGAAGTCGAGGAACCCACTTGCCCATTGGAACTGCATTTCACGAGCGCACGTTTCCCCTTTGCCACAGTTTGAACTATCGCGAATGGTCCGGCTATTACACGGTGAGCGTGTATGAAGTTCACCACGAGCACGAGTACAACGCCATTCGCAATGCGGCTGCGCTCATCGATATTTCGCCGCTCTATAAATATTTGATCACGGGCAAGGATGCGACCCGACTGGTGAACCGCGTGATCACGCGCGACATCAACAAGGTCAAAGTGGGCCAGGTGATTTATTGCTGCTGGTGCGACGAAGAGGGCAAGGTCATCGATGACGGCACGATTTCGCGTCTCGAAGAAAACGTGTATCGCTGGACGGCCGCAGACCCGAGCCTGCGCTGGTTTCGCCAGAACGGTCTGAATATGGATGTGCAGATCGAGGATATTTCCGAGAAGGTCGCCGCGCTCGCGCTGCAGGGGCCCACGTCGGCGAGGCTGCTGAAGGCGGTTGCCGAGGCTGATATCGCCAACCTGAAATATTTCCGTGTTACTCGCGGCAAAATCGCAGGAGTTCCCGTCGACATTTCTCGCACCGGCTACACCGGCGATCTGGGCTACGAAATCTGGATTCCGTGGAATGATGCGGTCAAGGTCTGGGATGCAATCGCCGAGACGGGCAAGCAGTTTGATCTGCACGCGGCGGGCATGCTGGCCCTGGACGTTTCCCGCGTGGAGGCTGGGCTGCTGCTCATTGAAGTCGACTACACCAGTTCGAAGAAGGCGCTGATTCCGTCGCAGAAGTTTTCGCCTTACGAGTTGGGCTTCAGCAAAATGGTTCATCTTGACAAGGAGAATTTCATCGGCAAGCGCGCGCTGGAACAGGATGCGAAGAATGGCGTGGCGCGACAACTGGTTGGACTCGAAGTGGACTGGACCGATATTGAGCAACTTTACGATCGCTACGGTCTCACTCCGGCCGCCCCAGCGCAGGCCTCGCGCGTTGCGGTGCCGGTCTATTCGGGCGACAAGCAGGCGGGCAAAGTGACGACGACGAGCTGGTCGCCGGTCTTGAAAAAGCTGATTGCGCTGGCCAGCGTCGAGACGCAATATGCGAAACCGGGAACGTCGCTGCAGATGGAGATCACGATTGAGGCGATGCGGCTGAAGACGAACGTGAAGGTGACCAACCTGCCGTTCTTTAATCCTCCGAGGAAGACGGCGACGCCGGTGTAGATCGTGTAGGGGCGGACGCCTCGTCCGCCCGGCGTTGCGAAGCGAGCGGTGTGAAAGCGCGCGGCTCCGGACGAATGCGTCCGGAGCTACGTGGTCCCGCCTAGTTCTCGATCGGCCCGCCGTTTTCCTGCTATGTAAATCCAGGCTCCGATCAGCACCAGCGCTACGGTGCCTCCGGCAATCTTGAACAGCGCGAGTGCCTGGTTGGGCTCGTCCGGCTGCGGGATGAGCGACAAGGCGATCGTGGCAACGGTGGTGAGAAATCCGAGGGTTGCAACCAGCTTCGCGACTGTCGATCCTCCCGGCACGCGAATCACTTCCGGTCCGGCAGGTTCGCGCTGCAGTTTGATCATGGCCGCGAATAGATACAGATAAGGAATGAAGTAGGTAATCACTCCCATACTGACGAGCACGTCGTACGCGCCCTTCACACTGGTCCCCGCTTGGCCTAGAAAAATAAATACTGCTCCCAGGACAAACTGAGTCAGCAGCGAGACCCACGGTGTTTTCCAGCGGGGATGCAAGGCTCCGAAGGCTGGCGGAAGAAAACGATCGAGGCCGGCGACGAAAGGAAGGCGCGCCACCGCCGCGAGGTATGCGCCAGCCGCGCCGATGTTGCTGAGCGCGATCAGAAATGCGGCCAGCGGCAGCACTCCGGGAAAACCCACGCGGGACGCGGTTTTCGACACGGCCTGCACCAGTCCCTGCAGGCTGTTGACTTCGCTCGACGGCAACGCCAGCAGGACGCAGACGGTTCCCAGGATGTAACAGATCGTGACGGTCACGCCGCCGGAGAGCAGCGCGAGAGGAATGGTGCGCCGGGCGTTCTTGATTTCTTCTCCCATAAAGGACGCGGTTTCGCAGCCGCCGAAAGCAAATGTCAGCACCGACCAGAAAATCAGGTCGTTGATGTGTGTGCTGGGAATCATGGAATGCAGCGTGAATTGAGTCGCCGAGCCGTAGCGATGCCATGCCACGAATCCCATGACGATGACGATGCCTACCGGGATCCACATGGCGATGGCGCCGACGTTGTGCAGCCACTTGCCCACGTTGAGTCCGACGATGTTCAGCAGTGTGGCCGCGGTCAACGTGAGCAACGAGAAAACGATGTAGAACGTTGCGTTACCTGAGAGATGCTGCCACGCCGCCTCCCGCATAAACAGTACGTTGCTGGCGGCGAAGTAGAGGACGGCAGGGAAGTAGGGCAGGTTGCTGGTCCAGTAAGTCCACGCAGCCATGAAGCCGGAGAAGTCGCCGAAGGCGCGCTTGCTCCACACATATAAGCCGCCTTCATTCGGATAGCGGGACGAAAGCTCCAGCACAGAAAGCGCCAGCGGAGTGTAGAAGCACAGCCACGCGCCCACCCAGATCACGATGGAACTCGGTCCGGCCGCTGCCGCAGTTGCGATCCAGCGCAGGCTGATGCCGGTGATCACGTAGAACAGGACGAGATCGCGGAAGCCCATTACCTGGCGCGGGCGGTTGGGGTCTTCGGCTTGCGGGTTGGAAATCGCGGGAGAAAGTTTCTGCAGCTCAGTCATTGCGCGTTAGACGAAGAGGGAAGTTGCTTCCGGTGGCTGCGCTTCCAGTACAAATATCCCGGCACGCCGATCAATACGATGGCCATGCTCCAGAAACTTTCCATGGGCCGGCGGAAGGTCGTGTTCAAAATCCACGCTACGCCAATCAGAACGTAGATTGCGGGCAGCCACGGATATCCCGTGCAGCGATAGGGCCGTGGAATTTCCGGCCGCTTCCAGCGCAGCCAGAACATGGCGACCACGGTGAGTGTGTACGACAGCACCATGCCATAGATCACGTAGGTATAGAGCTGGTCGTAGCGCCCGCTGAGCGTGAGGGCCGCGGCCCATACGCCCTGGCCGATCAGGCTGAAGGCCGGCGTCCGCCACTTGGGATGGATCACCGCCATGCGCTTGAAGAAGACGCCATCCTGCGCCATCGCCAGATAGACGCGAGCGCCGGAGAGAGTGCAGGTCGCTGCCGCGCTGAAACAGGAAATTGCGATCATGAGCGAGAGCCAGACCGCGGTTCGAGGCGAGAACAATGCCGCAGCGGCCGCGTGCGCGATGGTTTCGTGCGCCGCAATTTCGTTGAGCGGCAGCGCATACATGTAAGTCAGGTTCATCGCGATGTAGATCACGCCGACCGCAAGGACGCCGAGAACCATGGCCAGCGGCACATTCCGCCGAGGGTCTTTGACCTCGCCCGCCACCCACGTGATGTACACCCATCCGTCATAAGCCCAATAGACGGCGATCAATCCCACGCCCAGTGCCGAGATCAATTGTGCCGGGCCGAGTCCCATGGTCAGGCTGACGCCATGCGAATGAAAATTCGACCAGTGGCCTTTGCCGATCGCAAACCCGAGCACAACAAATGCCGCCATTGCCGTGAACTTGGTCCAGGTGGAAACGTTTTGCAGAAGCGCGCCCCAGCGCAGTCCCACTACATTCACATAGGTGAGCAGCGCAATCAGGAGCAATCCGAACAAGTGCGCCCGCGTAATCACGACCGGAGCGGTTGACCACAGGATCTGCCAGTGGAAGTGCGTCTCGATCGCAAGCGAAGGCCAGGGAAACTGAAGGGTGGTTACGATGTGGTCCTGCGAGATGGCGGGGAATATTTGCCCCATGTAGGCGGCTGACGCTACTGAAAGCGCGGCGATGGTGCCGCCATTAGCCACGCTGAACAGCATCCAGCCATAGAGAAAGGCAACCAGATCGCCGTAGGCCTCGCGGAGATAAATGTACTGGCCGCCGGAGTCGGGGAACATCGAGCCCAATTCGGCGAAGGCGAAACAGGCACAGAGCGAGATCAGCGCACCAAACACCCAGACCAGCAGAAAGAGCGCTGGCTGGGGGAGCGGTCCGGCAATATCTTTCGCGGTCAGAAAGATCGACGACCCGATAATGCCGCTGACCAGCAGCAAGACGGAGTCGAGCAGGCCCAGCCCGCGCACCAGTGTGGGTTTTGATTCAGAGGAAGGAGCGTCAGTCGCGACCGGGGCGGGTTCCATTTATCCGATTCCCAGTTCGTCCGACGATTCCAGCGCGGTGCCGCATCGCCGGCAGATGACCGAAGAACAATCGCCGCAAGTGAGAGGATCATTTACTTCTTCGGCGCAGTTCGGGCAGTACAGCGACGGGCCGGGTTCCGGTGGAGGATTCTGGGGGCGTGACGCCATGAGGAGGGAACTGTAGCACAAGTCGCTGCCTCGGTGTCCTCCGTGTCCTCTGTGGTTATAGAATTTAGCTTGCGAGGAACTCATGCCCGAGAAGCCACTAACTCCCGACGAAAAGTTGCAACAGGAATTCAACCGCTGGGCTGCTGCCGGTGAAGGCCCGAAGATGGAAAACCATCATCTCGACATTACCGAGAAGACGATCCGGCTGATGAATCTTCGTCCCGGCGAGCGCGTGCTCGACCTGGGCTGCGGCTCGGGATGGGCGACGCGTCTGCTGGCGCGGCTGGTCGGCGAAGGCCCGGAGGGATTCGGCCAGGTCGTCGGACTCGACGTCTCGGACGAAATGGTGCGCCAGGCGCGCGAAGCGTCAAAAGACTTCGACAATATTCTTTACGTCTGGGGATCGGCGCAGCAGATTCCGTGGGAAGAAAACTTCTTCGACAAAGTTCTGTCGGTCGAATCGTTTTATTACTATCCCGACCAGGATCGCGCGCTGATGGAATTATTTCGAGTGGTGGCGCCGCGAGGTAAGTTGTTTATTCTGATCAACCTCTACAAAGATAATGTGTATTCCCTGCAATGGGTTGACAAGTTGAAAGTGTCGGTCCATGTGCGTTCCGCGGATGAATACATCGAACTGCTCAAGAAGCATGCGTTTGAGAACGTGGAAGCCCGCCGCATCCCCGACGACACGCCGACGCCGGATGACTACAAGACGAAGTCATTTCATAGCCTGGAAGATCTGCGGGCGTTCAAGCGAGAGGGAGCACTGTTGTTGACCGCGACCAAGCCTGATTTGCGGACTCCGGCGCCGGGTTACACGATTTATTAGGTGCAGGGGGACGAGCGCGGGTTACTGGCCACGGATTTTCTTCAACATGGCCACGGCGTTGGCATTATTCGGATTCAACTCCAGCGATTTTTCGTAGTTTTTGATCGCCAGATCATTTTGGTGATTGTTCATGTAGGCTTCGCCGAGACTGTCGTAGGTATTGGCCGACGCCGGATGCAACTCGACATTTTTCTGAAACACCAGGATGGCATCATCCATTTGCTTGGCGTTCATCAAGTGGTAACCCTCTTGATTGAGAGCTCCTTCTGAGAGCGATCCATTTGCGAAATCAGAGGAGAACTCTTTCAGTGCAGTCGCGGTTCCTTTTCTGCGCACTGCAATCGCAAATCGGATCGCCGGCGAATTGTAACGGTCGTATTTCAGCCACCTCAGCGCCGGTTGGTCTCCTCCGTCCGCATCCCTAACAACGTCTTCGGCAATGGAGAGACCGTTCTCGCTGCTGATGAATATCACCACGCCAGATTTCCTGTCGATGTTCAAGGCAACATATGCCTTGTAGACGCCGTTATCGCCCCAATGCCACAGCGACTCACCTTGTGCTGTCTTTTCGATTCCCCATCCCAATCCCCAGAACAGATCCTTCGAGAGCTCCTTCGGCGACTGAGTGGTGCAGTTCGTGCATTCGGGATTCACCGCAATCTGCGGAGTTTCCATCTCATGCAGCGTCGCCGCCTTCAGACCTGTTCCTGCCAGAACGGCCGCGAGAAACGTTGAGTAATCGCGCGCCGTAGTCTCCAGACTAGCGGCTGCATTTGCGTCATTCGGCTTCAGCACCGAGGCTTCGGTGCCATCGATCTCGTGACCACTTGCCGCGTGGCTATCGAAGTCTTTACGCCAGACGTAACTGCTGTTTTTCATTCCCAGGGGCGAGAATACGCTTTCCTGCATGAAATCATTCAGCGGTTTCCCGGTGATCTGCTCCACGACCTTCTGGAGGTAAACCATGCCTTCGCCGGAATAGCTGAAGCGTTCTCCCGGCGTAAAGTAAATCTTCAGGGGATCATCGCCACGCCAGTTGGGGAATCCCGTGCGATGGCTCAACACAAAGCGAGCGGTAATTTTCTGGAGCCGGTCGTCTCCCTCGATATATGGCTTGGGCAGATAGGTCGAGAGTGGAACATCGAGACCAATCTTCCCCTGATCCACCAGCCTCAACACACCGTAGGAAAACACGGTCTTGCTCAAAGATGCCGCGTTGAAAATTGTGTCTTCAGTGACGAGATTATTGGTTTTCTGGTCAGTCACGCCGAAGCCATGGACCCAGGTTTGTCCGTCCGCGATGAATCCAATGGAGAGCCCTGGAATCTCGGCTTCCTTCATCAGTGTGGGGATGTTTTTCTCAAGACGCGTGATCGAAGCGCTGGCTTTCGTGCTGCCGTGGGCGGCGTTCGAAATGTGCGCCGCACCCGGTATGACAGGCACAGAAGCCAGAGCCAACATCAGGAGAACGGTCTTACGGAAAATGAGAGGCGTCGGCGTGGCAGAGCGTGCGCAAAAATTCATCGGCCCTCGAATTGCGTTGCCTGAAAGAAGTCGCGTTGCATTGTGCATGGACCGAGAGGCCTTCAGTGCGCCTCTGCCGTTCCGCTAAATGCTGTCGTCGTCATCCTTTTCGCCGTGATTCAAGTCTTTCACTGGACTCAGGGCGCGGCCGTCCTGGGCATGATGAATCGCGATGCGGCCGTTCACATTTTCCAGCTTGATGTGCGTCCCGCCGTTGCCCAACTCTCCGCGCAAGTCATGTCCGACGAAGTGGTGATTGTTTACATGTAGTCCGAAATCGTTGTCGATGCCGCCGGAAACGGTGCTGGCTTCGACTTCCGCTTTGGAGTCCGATGGAATGGTTAGATCGACGGAACCGTTCACCGAATTCAGTTCAACGCGCGACCCGGCGAGCTGGTCGAAGCGCGCATCGAGGCGGCCGTTGATGGTTGAGAGCTCGGCGCGTCCCGCCAGATTGTGCGCTTCCAGCCGCCCGTTGATGCAGGAGGCGTGGACCTCACCGCTCACTCCGCTTACGTCGAGCGAGCCATTGATCAGCTTGATTTCGTCGAGGCGGGCGTTGCGCGGCACAGTCAACGTGTACTCGACGCTCGCGGGATTGTTGTGCGAACCCCAGTTCCAGGTATGGTCGTGATCGGGATACTTGGTGCGGATGGAAATGTGGTTCGCACCCGAGTCGACCTCGATCTTGGCTTCGTCGAGCCGCTCTTTGGAGTCGGCATACTTGACGGCGTCCAGTTTTATTTCGCTCCGGTCCCAGCTTGAAATGTGGACGGCGCCGTTGATGTTATCGAGTTCAATCCGGCCATCCGCCGTCAGTTCGTAGGTCTTGTGAAACTCTTCGGTGACTTTTCCCTCATGGTCGGAGGCATGCGCGGCGAGAGCAAGAGCGAACACGGCGGAAACAGTTCCCAGGAAGGTGGCGGATCGGCGATAGCGGTTCATGAAATCCTCCGTTTCAACGGTTTAGACGTAGCCAGGGGGAAATGGTGAGAGGCCGGGGTGGGCCTGAATTTCCCCGCTCCTGCTGATACGAAAGTCGTTGTGGCGATGTTCCCACGATTTGCTGGCGGAAGCGTTCGCGACATCTTCAGCCGCATTCACGTTCAGAAGATCGACGTTGAAACGGGGCGGTAGGGCTCGATCCGGTTTCAGAAAGCAGAAACACGCACAGGATGGTTATCTCCGGTTCGATGGGCACCCGGTAACGCTCGCCCGGATAAACGAAATAGTAGATTGCCGGGAAGAATAGGATCAGGCAGAAGAGTAGCCACGCGCCCGGTTTGCGCAGCCGCAGAGCACGGGACAATCCCCAGAACATGAGCACTGACGACAGCGTGAACAGAGCGTTCTTTGCCGGGCTTAGCCACCAGGGCTGTGTATCTTTCGGCGAGCCGCCCCAAAAGTAGATGAGTCGCTTCACGCATAATCCGGCGAATCGTCCATAGTCGGCTTTGATGTAGGAGATGGCCTGCTGCTTGCGCATCGCGATATACGGCAGTTCACCCAGTGCTTGAAACTGGCGCATGGCGTAGACATCCTGCGTCGGATGCAAATACAACATGAACGTGCCGTCGGCGCCGGGACCGTTGCCCAGGCGAAGCTCGGCGCCGAAGTTATCGCGGATGAAAATGAATTTGCCGAAGGTCTCGTAGTTGCGGACGATCCATGGCGTGATGCCGGCGATAAAGACAGCCGATGCCAGGACCACGCCGGCGAATGAATGCTTGCCACGTTTTGCGCGACGAACCCAGGCCCACAGTCCGGCAGCCGGTAAAAACGACAGCAGGGAAGTGCTGCTCAGCGCGGTGATACCCCAGAGCAGTCCGAACTGCAGCCAGGGCAGCCATCCGTCGCGGTCTTCCAAAGCCAGAGCCAGCCAGAAGATCGTGGCCAGCAGGAGCGCTGCCAGGCTCGTCTCCCACACGGCGCGAGTGCACCAGAACATCACGTTCGGGAGCAGGGCCCAGGCCCATGCCGAGCCCACCGCGATCTTTTCGGAGAAGATCCGCTTCGCGATCAGAAAAATCGGAATGCAGGTCAAAGCCGAGAACACGCTGTTGATGGCGAGCAGTACGAACGCCGATGCCTTGGAATAAATGCCGAACATCTGAAACACGCGCGCAATCAGGTAGGGATAGAGCGGCGGTTCCCAGGCGGTGGGGCCAGTCGGGGGACCGAACGGATTGCTGAAACCTTGTCCCGAGGCAAGGGACGCGCCGATGCGGCCCATCTCCCAGCCAAAGCCGAAGTTGTTGTCCGTGCTTTTGAACCGGTAGGTGTGGCCGATGATGATCCATGCGACCCGCAGAAACAGGGCAATCGTGACGATCCAGAACAGCGACGTCCGAATGTGCGCCCAGCCACTTAAAAGCGGACCGAACTTCGGTTTGCGGTTCGCAGCCGCCGAGGTTGCTTCCATGGATGGCTCTATTTGTAGCTGAGGGATGCGGAGTGAGCAACTCGGCGTGGCTGAGGACGCTTCACACGAGAATGCGTAAAAATGAAGCCGCATAGTTCCGTCGCAGCGTTTGGTGATACAAGGATGAACGAGGCGGAATCCGGTAGAATAGAAGTTTCCACCGGTCTCTCCGTTGATCTCAGACTCCAGCCTGACTGCGTTAATGGCCGTGGCCGCCGCCCCCAAGGGCATTGGGCCCTACATCCGCCAGCATTTCCTCGACACCACGTTTCGCGGGCTGTATCACGCGAACGCGTTCGATCTCGCCCTGCTGATTCCGTATTTCATCGTCCTGATTTTGCTGGCCGGGTATGGAGTGCACCGTTACGTGCTGGTGTACCTCTATTACAAGCACCGAAAGAATCGCACGACCGAACCTGCTGCACGCTTTGATGATCTGCCCCTGGTCACGGTACAGCTGCCGATCTTCAACGAGCAATATGTAGTGGAGCGCCTGCTCGAGTCCATCTGCAAACTGAATTATCCGCGGGAAAAACTCGACATCCAGGTGCTGGATGATTCGACCGATGAAACGGTCGAGGTGGCGCGCGGATTGGTCGAGCGCTACGCCGCGTTGGGCAATCCGATTAGCTATCACCATCGCACCAACCGCGAGGGCTACAAGGCCGGCGCTCTGGCCGAGGGGATGAAGACGGCGAAGGGCGAATTCATCGCCATCTTCGACGCGGACTTTACGCCGCCCGAAGATTTTCTGCTGCTTACCATCCACCACTTCACCGACCCGAAGATTGGCATGGTGCAGACGCGCTGGACCCACCTGAACCGCAACTATTCCTTCCTGACCGAGGTCGAGGCGATCCTGCTCGACGGCCATTTCGTACTGGAGCATTCCGGACGCGCCCGTACCGGACTCTTCTTCAACTTCAACGGGACGGCAGGCGTGTGGCGACGCACCACGATCGAGGAAGCCGGTGGCTGGCAGCACGATACGCTCACCGAAGATACCGACTTGTCGTATCGCGCCCAGTTAAAGGGATGGAAGTTTATTTATCTGCAGGATGTGGAGTGTCCGGCAGAACTGCCGGTCGAGATGACCGCATTCAAAACGCAGCAGGCGCGCTGGGCCAAGGGGCTGATCCAGACGGGGAAAAAGATTCTACCGCGCGTGCTGCAGAGCGACGCGCCGCTGCACACCAAGATCGAAGCCTGGTACCACCTGACCGCGAACATGAGCTATCCGCTGATGATCGTGCTCTCGGTGCTCTTGCTGCCGGCCATGATCATTCGCTTCTACCAGGGCTGGTTTCAGATGCTCTACATCGATCTGCCGCTTTTCATGGCGTCGACATTTTCGATCTCGAGTTTTTATCTGGTGTCGCAGCGCGAGTTGTTTCCACGAAGCTGGCCGCGCGCTTTGCTGTATCTGCCTTTTCTGATGGCGCTCGGCATCGGGCTGACCATCACCAACACTAAGGCGGTGATTGAGGCGCTGATCGGGAAGAAAAGTGCGTTCGCGCGCACGCCCAAGTACCGCGTGGTGTCAAAGCTGGACAAGATCGGGGCGACGAAATACCGCAAGCGCCTGGGCTGGGTACCGTGGATCGAATTGGCGATTGGAACCTACTTCGCGACCACCGTGTATTACGCCATCGACAACGAGAACTACATCACGGTGCCTTTCCTGCTGCTGTTCGTAGTCGGCTACTGGTATACGGGATTGATGTCGCTGCTGCAGGGCAGGTTCGGCGGGGCGGGAGTCAGCTCAACCACGCACACCAAACCATTTCCGGTCGGCGTGTAGCGGGTCGTGTTGTAACTTTTTCGCGACCCAGGCATCTCTTTCTCACGAAAGAGAAGATCGTCACTCGTCAGTGGTGGAGACAGGCATGAGATCGTTCACGAGATCCGTTCTGGTTCTATTCGCTCTGGTGCTGCCGGCGTTCGCGGGAGACAATCTCAAGCTGAATCCCAAGCTTGACTACAGCAGCGATAGCCAGGATGGGCCGCTCATCACCGGCGACAACATGGAGGCTGGTGTGTCCTCCGGCAAACCGGCGTACGTCATCCTGTATGGGGAAGGCTGCTACAACTCCAAGCGACAGGCGCGGCGAACCGTGAGCCTCTACGAAAAATATAGAGGGCGGGTGCAGTTTGTAGTGATCGATCTCGACCATGCGCTGCCGCTGGCCCAGCAGCAGCTACAGAAGACGTACTATCGTGGCTATATTCCGCATGTCGTCGTGCTCGATGCGTCTGGAGTTGCACTCTACAATTCCTCCGGCGAAGTCGAGGAGAGCGTGATTTCCGGAACGCTTGACAAGGCCTTGCGCTGACCCCTCTGGCCTTCGCTTGACCGCTCGTTTACAATCCTGTCGCTAAACGCTGGTGCCTGCCGCTGGGCGGTGTCACCGGCGTGATCATGGTTCGAAGGAGGATGCAATGTTCCTCTCACGCAGGATTTTCCGCTCGGTTGCCTTGGCTGCTCCCCTGATATTCGTTCTCAGTTGCGGGTCTGCACACGATTCCGACGAATTTTATGTCCTGATCTCCGCCAACTTGCAGGTGCCTTATTGGAAGGCGGCTGGCGCAGGCTTTTCGAATGCCGCGGTGCAGTTCAAGGTGCGATCGGATTTCGAAGGGCCGCAGAATTACGATCCGAAGGCCGAGCGTGATGCTCTGGATGAGGCCGTGCGGAAAAAGGCGACCGGAATTTTGCTGGCCGTGACCGATCCGGCGCTGCTTAAAGACAGCATCGATAAAGCCGTGGCAGCGGGTATTCCGGTCATCACCATCGATTCGGATGCGCCCGCCAGCAAGCGCCTGTTTTTTATCGGCACCAACAACTATCAGGCAGGGTTCACGGGCGGACAGCGTCTGGCACAGGAACTCAAGGGAAAAGGAAATGTTGTTGTCTTTTCCATGCCCGATCAGTCTAACCTGCAGGATCGGCTGCGCGGCTACAAAGAGGCGCTGGCCAGGACTCCGGACATCAAGATAACGCGCGTGGTCGATATTCAGGGTGATCCGCGCATTGCCTTCGACACGACCACGCAGATCGTCGGCAAGGAGCGCGACAAGGTCGATGCGTTCGTTTGTCTCGAAGCGCAGTCGGGCAAGGAAGTCGCGGGCGTGCTCAACAGCTATCACGTAACGGGTAAGGTGGTAATGGCGATGGATACCGACCAGGAGACTTTGGATTTGATCCAGAAGGGATCAATCGTGGCGACCATTGCGCAGAAGCCCTACAGCATGGCGTTCGTCGGCCTGCAGATGCTCGACACTTTGTATCATCACAAGCCGTCTTCTCTGGACACAGATTGGTCAAAAGACAGCTACGCGCCGATTCCAAGCTTCATAGATACCGGCTCCGCGTTGATCGACAAGAGCAACGTGGACGCGTTCGTGCAGGCGGGAAAGAATTTGACCTCGGCAAAATAAGGAAACTTCTCAAGCGACTCACCGTTCAAATCTATGTTCGACAGGAGCCTGATGCGGAAAGCATTCGTTTCTCTTTTTCTGTTCGGTGTGATTGCTGCGACTTGGTGCGCTTCCTGTGGCGCGCTTGATCGCCAGCCAAATGCGGACTATCGCGGTCGCCGCCAGGCACTGGCAAAGAAAGCCCAGGGCGTCATCGTGTTGTTTGCGCCGACCGAGCACTCAGCCGGCGATGCCATCTATGGTTTTCGCCAGGAAGATAATTTCTACTATCTTTCCGGCCTGACCGAGCCCGGAACGGCGCTCGCGATCGCTTCTGCGGAGGACGCCAAGGGCGATGTTCCGGCGCGGCCCTATACCGAGATTCTCTTTTTGCCGGCGCGCAATATGATTCAGGAGAAATGGACCGGACCGAAACTCGGGCCCGAAAATGCCGACGCTGCCAGGATCACGGGATTCGATCGCGTGGCGGAGATGGGCACGTTGCCCGAGGAAGTGGCGAAACTGCTACCTGCGGTGCGCCCGTCCGTTTACACCGATGTTTCGACACGTGGAGAAACTTCCGCCAGCGCTGAACCGATTGCATTTCTGAAGCGGACGAATTCCTACCTGTCCTTCCAGGACGTGAAGCCGATGTTGATGTCCCTGCGCACGGTTAAGGACGCGGGGGAAGCGGCATTGCTGCGGAAGGCGGCAGACGCGTCAGTGGCGGCACATTTCGCGGCGTTCAAAGCGGTGAAACCGAATGTGAGCGAGCTTGAGATTGCAGCGCTCATGCAGTACGAGTGGGGCAAGCGCGGATGCGAGCGGCCGGCCTACGCGCCGATCGTCGGGTCTGGATACTTTTCGACGGTGCTGCATTACTCGGAAAATTCCAACATCATGAAGAGCGGGGATGTGGTGGTGATCGACGCGGCTGGGGAATATTCCATGTACGCGGCCGACATTACCCGCACTCTGCCGGTGAATGGCCACTTCACGGCGCGGCAGCGCGAAATCTATGACATTGTGCTAGGTGCGCAGGAAGCGGCAATCGCAGCGTTTCAGTCAGGCAAATCCACGCTCAACGGCCCGGACGAAAACTCGCTCCATAAAGTCGCCAAGGAATACATCGCGTCGCATGGCAAAGATCTCCATGGCAAACCGCTGGATCAATATTTCATCCATGGCCTGAGCCACTACATCGGCCTCAACGTGCACGACGCCAACGATTACAAGGTGTCGCTTGGTCCCGGCATGGCCTTCACGATTGAACCTGGGATTTATATTCCGGAAGAGAATATTGGCGTCCGCATTGAGGATGATTTCTACGTCGATGCCGACGGCAAGCTGATCAAACTGAGCGGAGCCCTGCCGTCAAAGGCGGAGGATGTGGAGAAGGCGATGGCGGGCAAGTAGAAAAAATTGAGTAATTGGGGAATTTAGTAACTGAGTAATTGCAGGAACCAAACCTTCTCGGGGCTGGTTTTTAATTGCTCAATTACCAAATTTCCCAAATACTCGATTTCTGTCTACGAGATGTATTCCCGGATGTACTCGTCGCGTGAGTGTGTGAGTTGGTGCACGTCGCCGTCGAAGAGCACTTTGCCATCGCGCAAAATCAGAAAGCTCATGGGGACTTCGCAGTAGAGCCCACGTGGCAACGCGCGCACCTGGTTGGCTTTTGTGTCGAACTGGTGCGTGGCCATGGTGAAGGCGTCCTGCAGGCGATGGGTCACGAGCAGGGAACTAGTCTTGTAAACGTCACGCTGTTTCATGATCAGTTCGACGATCGTATTCGACGTCACTGGATCAAGTCCGCCGGTGGGCGAATCGTAGAGCAGCAATTCCGGATGAGTAATGATGGCGCGAGCGATGGCCACGCGCCGCCGCATGCCCCCCGACAATTCTGACGGAAACAGGTCAAGAGTGTGTTCCAGTTCGACGAATCGCAGGGCTTCGCGCACCCTGCGATCAATCTCTTCGTCATAAATGCCATGTTCTTCAGTGAGCCGGTAAGCCACGTTTTCGCGTACCGTGAGCGAGTCGAAGAGCGCGCTCTCCTGAAAAACCATTCCCAGTTTGCCGCGCATCGGAAATAGATCCTGCTCGGGCATCTGCGTGACTTCGTTGCCCAATACTGTGATTCGTCCTGAGTCCGGGCGCAACAGTCCAAGGGATAGCTTCAGGATCGTGCTCTTTCCGGCTCCGGCCACACCGAAGAGAGCTTTGGTCTCCCCGAAAGGAAGGTGGAAGGAAACTCCGCGCAGTACGTGATTTTCCTCGAAGGAGAGATGCACGTCTTCAAAAGTGATGGCCGAACTCGTGGGCCGTTCGGTGGGAGAAGCCCGGTCGATAGGCAAGGTAGGAGTCGACATGCAATCACTTGCTGCGAAATTACTTATACGAACTTACTTATACGACAGGATCGAGATCAAGAGCTTGGTCACAAAGAAATCGGTCACCAGGATCAGCACCGAGGAAGCCACTACCGCCTGAGTCGTGGCGCGGCCCACGCCCTGGGTTCCGCCGCGGGCGGTCATGCCGTAGTAGCAGCCCACGGTCGCGATGATGAAGCCGAACAGAGTCGGCTTCAGCAGTCCCATGAAAACGTCCTGCAGCACCAGCACCTGCCAGGCGTTGTCCCAATACTGACGCGCGTCGAGCGAAAGAAAAAGTTTCGCCACCATCAATCCGCCGGCGAGTCCGACCAGATCGGAAATGATGCTGAGAAAGAACAGCATGAACACGGTCGCAGTCACCCGCGGCGTGACCAACTTCTTAATGGGGTCGGTGCCCAGCGCGCGCATGGCGTCGATCTGTTCGGTCACGACCATGGAGCCGAGTTCGCTGGCCATGCCGGAAGA
>Ga0210388_10001278_pt1 | contig 19787 bp, 19 predicted proteins | sample IncBWC19OmetaG_FD_155485 | JGI IMG/M metagenome (GOLD analysis project Ga0210388, IMG submission 155485) | Forest soil microbial communities from Barre Woods Harvard Forest LTER site, Petersham, Massachusetts, United States - Inc-BW-C-19-O ... | reverse complement strand
TGTCCTGGGCGCGGCGCGCGACGATCTGGGCGACGTGATCCTGGACGTAGCCGCGAAGACCTTCCCACCCTTCACGGGGCCGGCTCAGCGTGGAGATGTAGTGGAAGTTGTGGTGCTCGGCGGCGAGCTTTTCGAAATACTTCTGATAGTAGATTTCGGTCTCGTGGCGGGTTCCGTAGACGAGCCAGAAATGGCGGCCCTCGCTGCGATCCTCTCCGCTCTCTGGGAAGAGGTATTCGGCGAAGCCGCGCATGGGCGCGACGCCGGTGCCGGTGGCGATGAAGATGCCGTCGGTGAGCGGCCTGCGCAGGGTGAAGAGGCCATGCGGGCCGTGGAAATGGACTTCGGCTCCCACCTCGAGGTCGCAGAGGAGATTGGAGAAGAATCCGCCCTCGACTCGATTCACGCAGAGATCGAAGCAATTGGCGCGGGGCGCGGAGGCGATGGAATAAGCGCGGGTCTGCTGCTTTCCGTTGCCATCTTCGGCGACGGTGGAGACGAACTGGCCGGGAATGAAATCGAAGGACCCCATTTCAGGCGCGGAAAATTCGAGGTGGAAGCACTGTGCGCGCTCCGAGAGAAGCAGCTTTTGTTCGAGACGGGCGATATAGAGTTGACGTGCCAAGACGCGATCCCGCTTTCAGAGGAATTCGTAATCAGTGTACGGAAGTGAGGGTTTTGATCCAAGGGTTTGAGGCCGCTATTTGCCCGGAGATTCGTCGACGAAGGCAATGTGGCAGGTTTCTCCGCTGCCCATGGCATTTTTGTTGCAGTTTTCGACCGCCTTCCTTGCGGCGTCCTGCGTGGTCATCTGCGCCGTGACAAAGGCGAAGTGGTGCTCGGACATGGCGAAGGCCTTGTGGGGTCCCAGAGTGAGATAGGTGTGGAAGCTTTGCTGGCCGTGCTCGGAGAGGCCGGCAGGAGGCGGGATGTTGGGCGGCGTGGGCTCGGGAAGGGGGTCGGGCAGCGGCTGGAGGTCGTGGGACTTGAGGAAAGCATCGACCATGGGGGTCCATACTTCGATGCCTCCGCCGAAAAGGTGGTGGCCGTCGTCTCCGAAGGCGGGAGCGAGGATGAATTCATCCTGACCGCCGGCGGATCGAAAGGCGGCGTCGAAGCGCTGGGCGAGCTCGGGCCAGAAATACTTATCGTTCTGGGAGTAGATCCAGAGCATGGGCACGCGCGAATGCTTGCCAAAGTCGTGATACGCGGAGATGAGCGAATCGGGATTGCAGACGTCGTGGTCGGCCTGGGAGCCGCGTCCTCCGGCGAAGTTGATGGCGGCGACGAGATTCCTGGGGGCATCGGCAGTGAGGGCTACGGTGGCAATGCCTCCGGTGGAGATGCCGATGGCGAGGGCGCGCGCGGGATCCACCTGAGGAAGCTTGCTGCCAAATTCAATGGCCGTGCGCAGATCTTCGGCGGCATTGCGCGAGGCCTGTTCGTAGTCAGACGCCGGGCAGCGGCCGGTGTGCGCGCCGTCCTGCTCGCCGCCGGAGTTGCCGTAACCGCGGCGCACGACGACGAGGACAACGAAGCCGCGCCGGGCGAACCAGACAGCCTGTGGGAGAAGCGCCCAGGGGCTGACGGTGCGATGGGCCTCGGGATCGCGGGAGCTGCCGTGGGTCATGACGACCAATGGGTGTTTGCCGGGAAGATCGGCGAAGACCAGCAAGGCGTCGAGGCCAGCGGGCGCCGCTTTAACCCAGGGGATGCGAATTTCCTGCTCGTGGATCGGGACGGCCCGGGCCGCGGTTGGGAGCAGCGCGCAGAGGACGGCTAAAAGAGAGGCGAGCTTCGCGGGCATGCGGTTCTCCCGTACGGGATGATTGCTGACAGCAATTTACTCGACGGTTACGGATTTGGCCAGATTGCGGGGCTGATCCACGTCGCAGCCGCGGCGCACAGCGATGTGGTAGGCGAGGAGCTGCAGCGGGATGACGTCGAGGACGGAGAGCAGCAGCTCGGATGCAGTGGGCACGTAGAGGACGTGGTCGACTAACTGCCTGATCTCTTCGTCGCCTTCGATGGCTACGGCGATGACCTTGCCGGAGCGGGCTGTTACTTCCTGGATGTTGGAGAGGGTCTTTTCGTAGCGTTGTTTGGAATCGCGGTTGTTGTCATCCTTCGTGGCGAGGACGACTACGGGGAGGGTTTCGTCGATGAGGGCGTTGGGGCCGTGCTTCATTTCGCCTGCGGGGTAGCCTTCGGCGTGGATGTAGGAGATTTCCTTGAGCTTGAGTGCGCCTTCGAGGGCGATGGGGTAGTGAATTCCGCGGCCGAGGAAGAGGAAGTCGCGGGCGGTGGAATAGATCTTTGCGAGCTGCTCGCAGACGGGGTCGGCGGTGCGGAGGATTTCTTCTACCTTGCCCGGCAGCAGGCTCAGCGATTCGAGGAGTTTGCGGCTTTCGTCTGTCGAGATGGTTTCGCGCTTCTGCGCGAGGTGCACGGCGAAGAGGAAGAGGGCTACGAGCTGGGCGGTGAATGCTTTGGTGGACGCTACGCCGATTTCGGGGCCGGCGTGGGTGTAGATGGTGCCGTGGGCTTCGCGGGCAATCATGGCTCCGACGACGTTACAGATGGCGATGGTCTTCATGCCCTTGGCGATCATTTCGCGCTGGGCGGCGATGGTATCGGCGGTCTCTCCGGACTGGGTGATGAGCAGGCCGAGCGCGGATGGGTCGGCGATGGGGTCGCGATAACGGTATTCGCTGGCGTAGTCGACTTCAACGGGCACGCGGGCGAGACGCTCGATCATGAACTTCCCTGCCGTGGCGGCGTGCCAGCTCGTACCGCAGGCGGCGATATTGATTTTGGTCGCGCGACGGAATTCGTCTTCAGTGATCTTCATCTCGCTGAGGAAGACTTTGCCGGTGTCGAGCGAGATGCGGCCGAGGGTGGTGTCGCGGATGGCGCGGGGCTGCTCGAAGATTTCCTTGAGCATGAAGTGCTTGTAGCCGGACTTTTCGGCCTGGATGGGATCCCACAAGATGCGCTGCACGGGGCGCTCGATGCGGTTCCCGGCGAGGTCGGTTAACTCTACTCCGGACTTGGTGATGATGGCCACGTCGCCATCGGCGAGGAAGTAGAGATTGCGGGTGTGGTGCAGGATGCCGGGGACGTCGGACGCGACGAAATATTCGTTTTCGCCGAGACCGATGACGACGGGCGGACCATTGCGGGCGGCTACGATCTTGTCCGGGTCGTCGGCGGAGATGACTCCGATGGCATAGGCGCCGGTGAGACGGCGGACGGCGCGGCGCACGGCGTCTTCAAGGGACATGGTCTTGCCGGATTCGGCAGCAGACGAGAGCTCCTGCTCGATGAGGTGGGCAATGACTTCTGTATCCGTCTCGGTGACGAATTTGTGGCCTTCGGCAGACAGCTCCTGCTTGAGGGCGAGGTAATTTTCGACGATGCCGTTGTGGACGACGACGAGGCGTCCGCTGCAGTCGCGGTGGGGGTGGGCATTTTCTTCGGTGGGACGGCCGTGCGTGGCCCAGCGGGTGTGTCCGATGCCGAAGGTGCCGTGGAGCGGGTTTTCGCGGATGACCTCTTCGAGGTTGCGCAGCTTGCCGGGGGCTCGGCGGAGCTCAAGTTCAGGGCGGGCTCCGCCTACGGCGATGCCGGCGGAGTCATAGCCGCGGTATTCGAGGCGGCGAAGGCCTTCGATGATGAGGGGAACAACCGGTTTATTTCCGACGTAGCCGACGATGCCACACATCCGCCCATTATAGGAGGCGTGAGGCGATGGGGATTTCTGCGAAAGGGCCGGGGGGAGCTCGTTCTGCTTGCGATTGAAATCAGGGCTTCATAGGCCCAATGGGGGAAAAGAACCAACTGGTAGCAATCTTGTACGTCACCCAGGGAGCGACGGCGAGCTCCTCCATCTCATACCTGTGCGGTTCGGGATCTTCTACAGATAGCGTTCCGTGCTCGTATTCGATCCAATACCGATGGTCCGCCTGTACTTCCAATTCCGCCGCCTGTCCGTTTTTCTTATGCGCGCTGATCGAGTAGCGCCCGGGTTTCAACTCAATCCGCAAGGGCAGAGAAACCTGACCGGTCATAGCTTGTTCTGTAGCTTTGTTCAGATATAGATCGACAAGTTTGCCCTTCGGTCCATTCACGAAAACCTGGGCAGGCCCTTTGTAAGGAGGCGGCTCAAGGCTTGCCAGTGCTCGACGTTCGATGGTCAGGGGCCCGTTGAAATAGACCGTCGTCCAGGACCCCGCCTTATACACCCATTCCCGGCCTTTTTCGGTAAATGCTCCGACGAGGATAGTAGGAGGGACGACGGCTCCGGCATTCACGGACGTGTCTGTCCACATGCTGGAATGCTTTCCCACTTCCTTCGCGTTGTTCTTGGGATTTTTGTTCTCCGATTTCTGTGCCCGCAAGGTCGCGGCCTGGCCATCGGGGAGAAGAATTTTGCCGATCGCCACATACACGCGGGCGTCTCGCGAAGCGCGGCGCGGCGGAAGAATCTCCGTCACCGTCCCCGAGGCTGCCGCGTCCTGCGGCACGACAACCGTCCCATTGATCCGTACCGGATAGGGCGTAGTGAACTCGATGGTGTCTCCGACCTTCACCTCCGCAGAATTAAAGTCCTTGCGGAGTTTTAAGGAGAGCAGCGTTCCGTCCGGAATCGTGACGATATCCGCCGGAGGGACACGTTGCCCAACCGCGGTTTTTATCGGCGTATCACTTTGCTTTTGAGGCGGCCGCGGCTTGGCGCTCAAATCCTGAGTGCAGAAATTCATTGAAAGTACTGCCAAAACGCCGAATCGGGCAATTCTCGCGAATGGAGTTCTCATTTGCGAGTTTCCGGTTTCCCCAAAAACGAGAACGACGCTGGAAAGCCGGTGTTGACGGATGTCAGTCGGCGTCTTCAAGATGGAAGGTGAACTCTTCGATGACCGGGTTGGTCAGCACTTCTGTGGCGATGCGCTCAACCTCCGATTTTGCCGCTGCGGCGTCGAGAGAATCGCTGAGTTTCAGCACGAAATATTTGCCCTGACGGACGTCTTCGATTCCACGGTATTGCATCTTTCTGAGGGCGCCGTGAATGGCCTGCCCCTGGGGATCGAGGACGGTTTGCTTGAGGGTTACATAGACATGAGCCTTCATCGTGCTCGATTATAAATGCTGTAGCTGTATGAAATGCGGCTCCCGGTCTGCGATGCCGTTGAATTCCTGAGCCGGGCAGGTCAACTTTAAAGACAGGAAACCAATGGTCAATTATTTAGAACTACCGGTGGGCGAGAAGACACCTGAAGTCGTCAACGCCGTCATCGAGATTCCTGCTGAGGGAATCAACAAGTATGAGTACGACAAGCAGCTCCATGTATTCCGGCTGGATCGCAATCTTTATTCGCCGGTGCATTATCCCGGCGATTACGGATTCATTCCTTCCACGCTGAGCGATGACGGCGACCCGCTGGATGTGCTGGTGCTGGTGGATGCGGCGAGTTTTCCGGGCTGTGTGATGCAGGTGCGTCCGATCGGCCTGCTGGAGATGCTGGACCAGGGAGTGCTGGATGAGAAGGTGCTAGCGGTTGGCAAGAACAATCCGCGGTACACGGATGTGTGGAACTACTCGGAGATCTATCCGCACATGCTGAAGGAGATTACGCACTTCTTCTCGATCTACAAGGACCTGGAAGGCAAGCGCGTGGAGATTCATGGCTGGCATGACGCGGCTTATGCGCGCGACCAGGTGCTGAAGGCGTCCAAGAACTTCGAAGAGAAGAAGGCTGCGGAAGCAGCCAAGAAGTAACTGAGATTCCCCGGTAGGTTTTGTCCTGCCGGGGATTTTTCATGCGTGTCGCATAGATTGAGTCAGGTGGCGGAGTCGAGATGGAAGGGCTTGTCGTATGGCTCGACCGGATATCCTCTAGCCTTCCAGGCTTCGAGTCCTCCCTTTAGAAATTTAATGCGAAAGAAGCGGTTGGCGAGAGCCCGCTGCAGGATGGATCGAGCGGTTTTGTCACTGGGACAGGTGCAGTAGACGACGATTTCTTTCTCTCTTGGGATGAGAGACGGGTTCGCGATCACATCTTTCGGGTCCATGCGCGTTGCTCCGGGGATGATTTCGGAGTCGGCCAAGAGGTCGAGCGGCTGGCGCACATCGTAGACAAGCACGTCCTGCCGCGAAGATAGAAGGGCGCGGAGGTCCTCGGGCGAGATGCTGTGCTGCTTCAGCTCGCTCCGCTCGCGCGCTCGTTTGATCCAGAACGCGATCAACAAGATAACCACGCCAGCCGCAACCAGGGTTAGAGTCATTTTCCGCCTCTCCTCTCCCTACGATCCCTACGCTTGAGTACCGGATTCACTTGCGGGCTCAGAAGATTCAAACGGTGGATGGGCGATGCGCCGGTTTTAATCGCCGGAGGATGTCGCGGGCAGCGCTTTGGGGGTTGTTCTTCCCGACCAGACGCTGCGGGAGATCCAGTAAAAAACCGGACCCGCGGCGGCTACCAGCAATCCGAAGAGCAACGCGGGCATGTGGCCCATATGCTCGTCGCGCGAAGTAAACGCGGCGTAGATGATGAGCGCGGTGGGCATGACCCCAAGAGAGATGGCGAAGGCCAGGTTTCCGGCGCGGAAGGGGCGCTCGAGGTTGGGCTCGCGGAGGCGCAGGACTACGAGGGCGACGAATTCCAAAATCAGGCTGGCGCCGTAGAGCATTAGATCGATGGAGATAAGGCGTTCGAAGCTGAACTGCAGTGCGAGCGCCCAGGCCGTGCCGCAGACCAGCAGCGCTACCCATGGCACTCCGTAGCGATTGCGCGCGGTCATGACGGACGGGAGCATGCCGTCTTCTGCGAGGGCTACGGGCAGCCGGGCGTAGGACATCATGAGGGCATTGAACATGCCGAGGCCGGTGATGGTGCCTCCAAGGACGATGGCGATGCCCAGCCATGGTCCGGCAAGCGAGGTTGCCGCGTCGGCCCACGATCCGGTGGTGAACTGCGCAATGGCGAAGCCGGCAAAGGCCATTGCTGCGAGGGGAAGGACGTAGCTCAGGGCGACGACTCCGGCGCTGATGAGCATGGCGCGCGGGTAGTTGCGCTGCGGATTGTCGACTTCCTTGGCGACGGTCGAGGCGTTGTCCCACCCCATGTAATTCCATAGAGCGACGAGGATGGCGGTCGAAAGCCCTTCGCTCCCGCTCGATGTCGATTTCCAGACTATGTTCGTGTGCAGGTGCCATCCATGCCACGCTGCAGCGGCGATGAGCACGACGAAAGGTGCGAGCAGAATGACGAAAAGAGCGATCGATCCATCACCGACGGCGGGCGCGCCGCGAAGGTTCCAGAGGATGCAGATCGCGATCAGGGCGAGTTCCCACATCGTGCCCCGCGAACCGGCGGTCCAGGCCGGAAATAGCTTACTTAGATAAAGGACGAAGATGGTGGGGTAGATGGCCATGTCGAAGATGCTGGCCGTGAGCGAGAGCCATGCTTCCTGATATCCCCAGAAGGGCCCGAGGGCGCGGCGAACCCAGACGTAGAAGCCGCCTTCATCCGGCAACGCGCTCGCGAGCTCGCCGATCATGAGCGCGGTGGGAAAGCTCCACACCAGAGGAAGAATGAGAAGGATGGCGAGAGCCTTCAGATATCCGGCGCCGCCGAGGATGTCTTCTATCCCGTAAGGACCGCCCGAGACCATGAAATACGTTGCAGCCGCAAGCGGAATGAGGCGCAGACCACGGCGGCCTTTTTGGGAGCGGAGGGCGGATTTTAAATTCGGTGTGACTTCTCTGATCTCCAGTGATAGAGATTATCGTGTTTTGACTCTTCGCATGAGCAAAAAGTCGCGAGAAAGTGCAGCAAAAAGCCCCGCCTGGCGAGCGGGGCTTTTGCTTCGAGCGGGCGGAGTCAGGAGGCCTTGCGAGTGGCTGATCCGGTGGAGGATATGTAACCGGGATAGACGCGCTGCACGCTTCCGAAAAGCTGCACTCGGGATTCGCGGTTTGCGTCCTCCCACGCGTCTTCGGAAGCGAGCGTCGAGGAGCTGGTCGACGCTTCATAGCGCACCGTGCCGTGATTGCGCTCGAAGACGCGCTCGGCGTTGGCGTTTAAGGCTCCCGCATCGACGGTGACGATGGCTCCGCCGCGGCGGATTTTGCCGGAGAGCTGACGCGCGTGCTCAGTCGGAATGCCCATGCCGAAGAAGGCACTTTCGAAGGCCGCTCCGGAGTAGGCGTAGTCATAATCGGGATAGGCTCCGAGATGGCCCTCACCGGTTCCGAAGTTGGTGCTGGCCTTGTCGGCCACTGTGTTTTCATGGGCGCGCTCGGACGAGGTGTCATTTCCGAAGATGTTCTTCAGCTTGTCCCACCAGTTGGGCGCGTCGTGCTTGCGGGCTTCATGGAAGCTGCCGGTGGCGGGATAAGCTGGGGAGACGGACGCATTGCCGGCAAAGACGGTGTTCTCAGGGTGCAACGTGCTGGGGATGGTGCTCTTGATGGTGTGAGGCAGGGTGGACGGGAGACCGCTGGGGATTTCCGCTCCGGGTATTGGACCCGGCCGGTCGGCTCCTGAGCTGACGGTGCCGGCACCGGTGGAAAGACCTGATGGCGTTACTGCGCTGCTATCTGACGCGGCTCCAGCGACGGTCGAGCCCGCTCCTGGTGCGCTCGGTCCAGTGGCCGGGTGAATTTCCATGTCCCTTCTTGCGGCTGAGGCCGGCATCGCGTCTGTGGATGCGACGGGGCCTGATGCGCCGGGGCCTGAATGGAAGGCTGCACCGATTTCGCTGGGGCGAAATCCCTGCTCCAGGAGTTCATTGATGGCGCGATGGGCGTCTTCGCCATCGGCAAAATAACCCACGACCGTGCGTCGCGAGGAGTTGGTCCAAATGCTGGTTCCCATAACGTGACCCTCACATCTGAAGAATTTTCTTCGCGGCCCAAGGGCGGGAAGGTCAGAAAAATCAATCCAGCCTTCGCGCTCCAAACCGCTCTCCTATGTACGATGCCAGGCCGGAGCGGCTGGAAATGGCTGACGGCAAAATGATCCACTTCGAAAAAGGGTTGCCAATCTCGGGGATTTTGACGGGAATCCTATATACTCGGAACTGCGACGCTGGAGAGATGGCCGAGTGGCTGAAGGCGGCGGTTTGCTAAACCGTTATAGGGTCAAAAGCTCTATCGGGGGTTCGAATCCCCCTCTCTCCGCCAGCACCTGAAAATAAAGGACTTGCGGCCCCGGTTACACCAAGGGTTACACATTCGCAAGATTTCCTAGCCCAATATTCGAGCTTCGGCATTGTTGATCGGTATTACTCCGTTAGGAGCCTATGCCGATGTCCAGTCCAGTCGTTCGCCTCAAAATCCGAGTCCGCCTTTCCGACGGTTCTCGCCCGTTTCTTGACCCAGTGTTTTCCGCAAACGGAAAGCTGAAGCCACTCTATGCGGTCGTGAACGGAACCTCGGAACACCATCCCGAAGGCATCTACCACCTCCGCTATTTGCGGGGTGATAAGCGCGTCTGGGAAGCAGTGGGAGCCGACGCCCAGCTCGCCGTCACGCTCAAGCTGAAGAAAGAGAAGTTGCTTGCCGCCAAGGCAGCCGGGGTGAAGGTCGAAGATGACGCGGAGCAGCCGCCCACGGGCCACGTCCTGGCGACAGCAATCGCTGAATATCTCGCAGAGACCAAAGAGCACAAGTTACAGAAGACCCTGGCCGCCTACACAAGGACCCTCAGGGCGTTCGAGTCATGCTGCAGCAAGCAGCAACTGGAAGAAATAGATCGTAAAGACCTGCTCGACTACATGACGTTCTTAAAGGCGCAAGGAAATGGTCCTCGCACCGTCCGCAACCGGATCGACTACTTCCAAATATTCCTCCACCATTACGGGTTGCCATCCCTTCTGAAAGGGAAAGACCTCCCTAAATTCACGGACAAAGAGGTCCGGGCCTATTCACCTTTCGATCTCGGTAGGCTTCTCGGGGAAGCCAACCAGGAAGAGGCCGACCTACTCCATTTCATGCTGTGCACAGGTCTTCGCGAGCAGGAAGTCCAGTTCGCCTGCTGGAGCGATCTCGATTTGGTCGCGAAGACATACACCGTAACCGAACACCTAGATCTCGGCTTCCGGCCAAAGGACAAAGAGGAGGGATCGATTCCCATTCCCGTCTCTCTGGTCGAGCTACTTCAGGAGCGGAGGAAACGGCATCCTCGGACCCGGCTGATTTTCCCTGGCTCGAACGGGAAACCCAATGGGCATCTCCTGCGTAGCATCAAGGCGCTTGCACTAAAGGCTGGGCTGAATTGCGGTCACTGCATCAACAAGGCGGGCAAGTCATGCGCCACCCACCCCGTCTGCCGGAACTTCGTCCTCCACAAATTCCGCAAGACGTTCGCGACACTCCATCATAAAAATGGTCTTCCTGCGCGGACGCTGATGCGCCTGCTGAGGCACAGCTCCCTTGACGTGACTTTGAGGTACATTGCCGACGTAGACGACGAGCAGACACGGAATGTGGTCGAGAGCACCTTCGCCGGAATTGGTCAGACAGAAGGTGCACGGTGATCGAGACTCTCTTCGTTGACTCTGTGTTGGGATTCCTGGAGCAATACCATCCACCCGGCAGAGGAGGAGCAGACTATGCCCACTCCTCTGTCTACGCCGGGAATGGAGCAAGTACCCGCTCCCCGCCCTTCAATCTTCGTCTCTTTCATCGAGAGATCATTAGCGCGACTCAGGGCCAGAATTCTTCGCCTGTGAAGATCCGACTTAAACCTGTCTCGACCTCTTGCGGAAGCTGTGGTGGTCACGGAGATTCAAGGATTCCTCGCAACGGCCAAGCTGCGGGAGGGAAACCCATTTAGAGACCCATCGTGAGTTGATAGTCAACTTTGGACTTGAGCTGTCTCCTTCGTCTTTGGTGTATGAGGGCGATGGCTTTGTTGTTCGAATGTTCTTCGACGACCATGAGCCGCCCCATATTCATGTTCTTGCGAGAAGAGACTCTGAGAGCACATTGGCCAAATATGCCATTCTTACCCTCGATACTTTGGATGGTAAGTTTCCTCCAAATATCGAGAGGAGGGTCAGGGCTTGGACCGTTGCTCATAATGGTGAGCTGATGGAAAATTGGAACCGCGTCCGCCGAGGGGAACATCCGATCGAGCTTCGCAACTAAGTAACCACGGATGACGGTAGAACGATTGCAGCCACGATGCTTAGTAACTCATTTCGGCAGAGCTTAAGAGTCCATCAAGAAATTACGTGGGGTAGTGTCCAGACTTTTTCGCACTTTCGATGTTCGTTGTGACTTGGGAAGGTTGTTGGGTTGAGATTGATTTGCTCTGGCCCCATGGGGCCAGAGCAAGCGGTCAGGCGATGGCCACGACTTCGGCCAGTCGGTTCATCTGCAGATAGCGTTTCGTGCCCCACCGAGTAGCTGCAACGTAGCGTAGACGGGCAGCCACCAGCATCAGTGCCGACTTGCCATCCGGGAAGGCACCAACCACACGCGTTCGTCGTCGGATCTCCCGCATCAACCGCTCCAGCGGGTTATTGGTCTTGATCGAGCGCCAGTGCTCCGACGGCATCGCGTAGTAACTCAGCGTTTCTTCCACGCCTGCTGCGACGATCTCCGCGGCCCGTGCCAGTTTCATCGTCTTCAGCTTCTCTACCACCTGTGCGGCCTTCTCTCGCGCCGCCTGTGCATCTTCCTGTGCGTGCACTGCCTTCAGCATGGCCGCCACTTCTTTCACCTTACCCGTGGGCACTGCCGTCCAGACATTTCTATAAAAGTGGACCACGCAGCGCTGCCATGATGCTTCCGTGTAGAACTCAGCCAGGTTCTCCACCAGGCCCAGGCATTTATCGGAGACGAACAACTTCACACCCTGGAGTCCACGCTCCTTCAAATCGCGCAGAAACGCAGTCCAGCTGGCCTTGTCCTCCTTGGCGCCTTCGCTCACCGCCAGGATCTGCCGATAGCCGGTCTGCGCCACGCCGATGGCTATCAGCACCGAGACGTTCTTCACCTCGCCGCCCCAGCTCCGCTTCAGCCATAGGCCATCCAGGAAAACATATGGGAACTCGCCCACGAGCGGCTGCTGACGCCACTCCTCAATCTGCTTGTAAATCTTCTGATTCAAATCGCTCACCGTCGAGGCCGACACCCGCGTGCCCCACAGCGCCTGCGTGATGTCTTCCACACGACGCACGCTCACCCCGGCCAGGTACATCTCTACCAGCGCTTCTTCCACCGAAGACTCACGACGCCGGTAGCGCTCGATGATGGCGGTCTCAAACGGCAGGCTGCGCAGCTTCGGCACCTTGAGACTGACTTCGCCGGCCTTGGTCTGCATGCGAGCCCGACAGCAGCTGCTCGCCTTCCTGCTTCGCCATGGCCGTAGCTATCCGACCGGCAAGCACTGGACGAAACGTCATCGCAGCTGGCTTGTAGGTCAGACATTTCAAGAGGAAGCCCACGGCATTGTTTTCCGGGACTACCTGGAAACTGTATGGACTGCACAGGAGAGAAGAGATGCCTTGATCAAGGGAATCTCTTCGATGGTTGCCAACTGGTCATTGGGACCGCTTGTCGAAGCGTTGCGAGGGCTGCGCGGCATCGACCTGATCTCAGCAGCCACGTTTATCGCCTCCACCGGCGACCTGAGCCGTTTCGAGTCCCCACGCCTGTTAATGGGGTATCTCGGCCTGGTACCTTCAGAGCACTCAAGCGGAGGTATGATCCGTCGCGGCGGCATCACCAAAACAGGCAACCGCGAAGCCAGACGCATGCTCATCGAAGCAGCGTGGAGCTACCAGTATCCGGCTCGCATCGCGAAAGAGAAGGCGGAGGTCCTCGTCCGCCTACCCAAGAACATCCGCGACATCGCTTGGAAAGCACAAGCCAGGCTCTGCAAGCGTTACCGCTCCATGATCGCTCGGGGCAAGAAACCTACTGTCGTCGTCGCCGCGATCGCGAGAGAGCTTGCTGGCTTCATCTGGGCCATTGGCCAGGAGATGAGGACTGTCATGACCACTTGAGCGATCGGGTACTTACTCATCGGGTGGGGAACCGGGCAACCGGTCAATGGCGATCCTCGAAGGCCTCTTGGGCCGGAGTTCCATCCGACGCCCGCCCTCAGTCCGAGGCAAGCCCGCGACGACACACGTTCGTGCGGTAATCAACCCGCGTATGGAAGTTTGAGCGACTGTCGCAGAACGTTGCCCGGTTCCCCACCCGATGAGAACAAACAACAGCAAAAACAACTGCCGCCTTCAAAAGAAAATGGCTCAGTATGGAAATTCCTGCGCTTCAGACTTGCAAAAAGACATGGAAGAGGCCTCGCTCCTCCTGCTTGTACCAACCTCCCGGTCCCAACTCAAATCAAATGTGCGAAAGAAATCCTACGTTATCTTACGTGGACACTTGAGATATCATCTGACGCTGGCCGCTAGTTGGAAGATTTTGACCACACCTCATCCCGCTGACCTGCACCCTTGTTCCGCATAAGTGATTCTGTAAATTTAGCCCGTCGCCGGAGCTGTGGCAAAGTGGGAAACGCCGGAGGCGTTTTCCAAGCGGGCGGAGCCCACGTCTTTCCCATAGCTCTGGGTTAGGACCACTCGTGCAAACTCGGCTGGCGCCCTATAGCCGAGGCTGCTGTGTGGCCGTTGTTCGTTGTATTCCGTCTTCCAGTTAGTAACTTTCCTGCGTGCATCGAACAGGTTCGTGAACCAACTTACCTGTAGGCACTCTTCACGCAGTCTTCCGTGGAAGCTCTCCACATGAGCGTTCTGCGTTGGCTTGCCCGGCTGGATATGCCGCAACTCGATCTTCCACTCCAGCGCCCAGGCCAGGAAATGGCGGCTGGTCAGCTCCGGGCCGTTGTCGCAGCGGATCGCCTGCGACAGTCCGCGCACGGCGATGATCTCGTCCAGCACCCGCGTTACTCTCCGGCTGGCGAAACCTGTATCCACTTCCAGCGCCAGACACTCGCGAGTGAACGCATCGACCACACTCAACACGCGGATGTTGCGCCCGGCGGCAAGCACATCATGCGCGAAATCCAGCGCCCACTCCTGGTTCGCAGCGGTCACCACACTGCGTGCGCGTCGGATCGCCGCGGCCGGCTGCGCCTCGCTGACATCGAGCCCGCCGTACTTCGCCTTCCATGAATAGATCGTTGCCGCGCTGACGCCGCACTCCCGGGCCACATCCTCTACCGTGCGCCCGGCCTCGACCTGCTTCAGCGCAGTGATAATCTGCGCTTCCGTGTGTCTGCTCTTCGACATCCTTCGCCCCTCTCCGAATAGAAAATCACAGTCAGGCCTGTGCGGATTTAGGGGTGCAGGTCACCGCGAGCGTGAGTGAGACATTCTGTTCTAATGCCAGCCGAGTGCCTTCGTATTGCCAGCCACGCGGTTCGGTCATCTCATTGATGGCGGCAGCAGTTTCATACTTGCCCAGGCGGGGAGCAAGCCCTAACCTAAACTGAAATGAAAGCCACCCTAAGAAGTCACCCATCGTGGACCGTCACGCTAGATGAGGTGTCAGCAAACGTCTTCTGCCTCGTTGCCGTCCATGTTTCCGGAGCAAGGATTGAGCTCAAGGGCACGGATCCTGACAAGCTCTGTAAAGATGCTGACGAATCGGCTGAACTGATCGAAAGCAGCCTACTGCGGAATTCATCGTCGCGTTGACCTGTCAACACGGCGATGAGCGAACGCTTACGTTCAATAAACCTTCTCGCGGCTCGCCTCGAAGGCGACCTAGACTGCGAGGGTGCGGACTTCGCTGCCACCGGAATCTCTCTGAATCTTTCAACGGCCAAGATTCGTGGACACGTCTACCGGTGGCGTACTGCTCCATGAGGCGTGTCAATATCGGTGAATCATCGGCATCAACTTCGATGATTCGGTCGGCTCGGTTCGTTGCGATAGCCAAAGGGCGCGTGGCCCGGATAAATTCCCTGGATGCACTTTTCGCGCATCCCCTTCTTGACTTCTTCTTTGAGATTCTCCGAGTATCCGCGAGCGAGTACCAGATTGATTCCGTGCATCAAGCGTTCCTGGGAGCGCGAATTCTTGGAGATGATCTGCCCTTCTTTGGCGAGATGGACTTCGATGTCCAGATCCTCAATCGTGACGTGGTCATGGAAGTTCCGGTACAGGCGATCCGTCTTCTCAACCAACACGGCGCGGCACTGGCGGTTCTTCTTAAGCCACTTCACCATCTCCCCGAAGGCTTTCCGACCCGACGATTTTGCAGTCTCTACATCTTCAAAGACCTTCACCACCTCGAATCCATGACGCACTGCATAGTCCCGCAGGAATCTGACCTGGGCCCCGAGCGAAAAGCCCTCCTGCTGCTGCTCCCGACTCGTAACTCAGATGTAGATGATGGCTGGCGTCATGCTGCCTCTTGTTGGGTGGCGCGGAGCGGCTCGCTCTGGGATGATGTCAGCATCCTATCCCACCTTGCGAGCAGCAGTATGAAGTCTGCCAGAAGGCGCACGCCCTCCGGTGTGGTTTCAGACATGGACTGCTCGTCAGCGGGTCCGTAAAGGACTTCCTCTGACCCCGGGGCGGGCAGGTTGCGCTCGCGAATTGGCTGCTCAAGGTCCACATAAAGGGATCCCGTAGCCAAGTTTTGTGCAAACGCTTCAAAAATTCCCCGACTCTAAGCTGCCATCGGAACCGCCCATGCCTGGCGCTTATTCCGAACCGCTGCTGTGCAGGCCACTGGAATTTTGTAGTGCAGACCAATCAGGTCTACTTGATTGGTCTGCACTACATCTTCTGGCGCAACAAAAAGGTCCACGTCGCCCGTGATCCGAAAGAATTGACCACGCTCATCGGCATCAGGGGTGATGACGATTTTCTCAATCCGCTGTTGGAAATCCATCTTAAGAGCCTCGGCGGAGCCGAGCAACAACTGTTCAAGTGTGGCCATCTGTCCATTGACGAACTCCCTTACCCCCTCCAGCGTCACTTCCGGCAACGGCGGGCGATTCAGTTCTGCGAGTTTTTCATCGATCCGCTCAATGGACCTTGCCACCAGCTCCAGTTCCTCATACAGAGTCTTCATGCCGCCGCTCTCGCGCACTGCTTTGACCAGGTTTTCCTTGTGCCGGACCTGAGTCGCCCGGCTCGTTTCCAAGTCCTTGCGCCTTTGCTCAGCCGACAATTCTTCCTCCAAGCGTGTGTTCTTGGCCGTCTGAACCTGCTCAAACACCATCTGTATCAGATCGTTCCGAAGGGAATCATCACGGAGTTTCTCGCTCAGAGCATAGGTGAATTCCCGCTCAATTAGCTCCTGAGAGATGGTGGACTTGTTCGAGCACAAGCCCCGCTCCTGATACTCGAAGCATCCATATCGCGCGGGTTTGGTTGTCCTGATATTTAGTTTCCCCCCGCACAATCCGCACCTCAGCAGCCCGCTGAAAAGGTATTTTCGACTTGCCTCAGTGCGAGTCATGCCTCCCAATCGCTGTACGCCGATATTGCCGGATTTGAGCTTTCGCTTTTCCTGCACGCGCCAGAACAGGTTATCCGGGACAATCTGGAGTTCCGGATTCCGCTCTCTAATCCGCCATTCGCTTTGAGGGAGGTCCTTGCGCTCCTTCTTGCCGGTATCAGGGTGGCGGATTTCTTTGGTTTTCCCGTAAATCCGAATACCGAGGTAACGCTGGTTGGTCAAAATAGTAGAAACCGCACCTTTCGACCAAGACACTTGCGGCCTCTTATGAGTTGGCTGGGGAGGAGTGACGCCAAGCTCCTTGAGCATAAGGCAAATCTGGCGGTCGCTCTTATCTTCGTCTGCGGCACGAAACATGCGAAGCACGATCTGACTTTTTTCAGGATCAATGACCTCTTTCATGCCCTTCAGGCCAGGTTCGCCGTACGGTCCCTTCTTCGTGTAGTCATAGACCTTTTCATTGCTGTACCCAAAGCAAATTCCACCGGGATTGTAGCCAGCTTCAAATCGTCCGATTCGGCCCCGGCGCACGCGCTTGCCCAGTTTCCTAGAGAACTGCTCGTCGGCGGACGCCTTGGCAATGAATGCCTCTCGAAAGGATTCATTCCCGGACATCAGTTCATCGGTCACGAAATAAAGCTTCACGCCTGCATAGTCGAACTTATCGACCATCTTGCACACATCGCCCACATTTCTTCCCAATCGTGATGTGTCGTCTATCAAGAGAATGTCAAAAGGCCGTGGTTTCTGATTGGCAAGGGTAACCAACTCCTGGATTCCCATGCGATTCAACAGAGTGACCCCGGTTTTCGCCTCGTCGGCGCGATGATATTCCGGTAACACCAGCCAGCGATTTTCGTCCGCAGCTTCCTGGCAGTTGCGATACTGATCCTCAATGGATGCCCGTCGCTGGCGTGGGTTGCTGTAGCGGGCATAAAAGGCACAGCGCTCGCGCCCATCCACCAAATGATTCGCTCGCACATAAAGGCTTTCCGTCATATCTCGAATGGCGTTCACCAGCCATCCCTCCTAATGGAGGGCTCGGAAGTCGAAACATTGGCATTAACTTCAGAAGTGGGTGCCCGGATGGCGACATGACGACGCTGCCGCAGGAACTCTTTTGCCAGCAGCGGCGCCAGATACTCCCTCATAAATAGTCGGTGAGCATCCGGTTTGGGGCCTTCGACTGCGATTTCCAACCGAGGAGCCTTCCGGCTACCCCTCTGACCGTCCGGCAGCTGGGTAGCTGCGCTATTCGAGGTTGTAGCCCAAGGTTGAACTTGCTTTGTTCTGGAAGTCATATTTTTGGCAAAGTGCATTGCTGGTCAGGTCACCCATAGCGGATAGCACTGACCCTCTGCGTCTAATTCAAGCTATGCATCTCTTAGCGCTAAGTCAAGCATAAAGGGAATTGCTCTCCGAATTGCTAATCTTCCAAGAATGACCAATAAGACCCCAGGCAAGCCCAAGAATTCCCACGCAAAGGCTCTTGGTCGGCGAGGAGGCAAGCGACGCGCTCAAGTCCTGAGCGCTGAGCAGCTTCAAAGTATCGCGACAAAGGGGGGGCTGGTAGGGGGGAAGGCCCGGGCAAATGCCCTGTCAAAGGCTCGGCGAAGTGAGATCGCGAAGCAGGCTGCGGAAGCGCGGTGGAATAAGGAGCGACCTGATACCCCTTAGGGGACGCTAGTCGCCTTTCTCTCGGATCCCCCGGGCAGTGGCCACAATTCTCGCTACAGGGGTTCGCGAGCCGCCTTTCGGCACTGTCACAGTTCCCCAAACGAATGTCGCATTCGGCTGCAATGAGTTATGCGATGGGATGCTTTGCCTCCAGCAACTCGGCCAACACATCGAGAGCTACATCGGGCCTCCCCTTCGACTGAAGATACGCCGCCGCCGAGAACTTCCCTTCGTTCTCTTTCTCGTTCTTCATCAGGTTAAGCAGCCGCTCAAAGTCTTCGTCCGACTTCGTAATCTCCCATCTGAGCGTCAATGCGCCGCGCTGCACGGTATGGCGACTGGATGCCGTGAGGAGTTGATCCGCGATATGCAAAGCCTTGGTCTTCAAACCTCGTTTCCTGAGTTCGAGCGCTAGGAAATGAAGGCACATGCACCATTCGTCGTCGTCGAGAGCGCATTGCACTGCTCTCTCGAATAACCCGCGTGTCTCATCCGGTTCCTTATCCGCGTACTCGGCCAAAGTCATCAATGCTCGCGCATCGGTGACTTTAGACGGCAGGGTTCATTCGGAAAAGTCTGACACATCCCTTTCGAATCGTCCATGCCGACGTATGACGTATGACAAAGCAGCTTTGCCGAACCGGCGAGTCGATGTAGATGGAGTGTTCGGTGGCAGCTTCAAGAGAATTGGCAGATGGGCTCGTTTTCTACGAGTCTGGCGCGGCGGATCGCACATATTAAGCGACCCATAACCTCTTTTATGGGTCGCCATACTGATACAACGGTTCGCCGACTGTGTCATTTTCACCGAATTGTGGCAGCAAACTCTCAGAGTATTTCGGTGGCTCTGAAATTTCGCTGAAGAATTCCGGCCATTTTTCCTTGAAGACTACAGCAATCAGAAGCCGTCGTTCGGTACAGGCTGACGTGGCTTTTGACAAGCACCGTGACTAAGTGGCGACGTTAGAGTCCCGCCATGGGAGTTTGAGGAATTTTCCAGATACGCGAGTGTTGCGGTATACACTGTGCCTGTCAAAATCCACGTCCAAAAACTGCGCCCATGACCGAACTCGCAGACGAAAAACCGGTCGAGGTTCCTCCGCCAGCCTTCAAACTGGTCGTTTGGTGCGCTCTCGTCTTGAGTCTCTTATGCTTTGTAGGCTGCTTCTTCTGCACATTTTATATGACTTCAAAAAGACAGGATGCCTATGACAGGGGTAAGCCGATCACGGAAGTAAACGAAAATCTGGATGATGTTTCAAAACTGAATGAGGCTCTCAGATACTCGCTCTCCATAGGGTTCGGTGCATTAGTCGGTCTTGTAGGGGGTAATAAAACCAGCAAATGAGGACACATTCATATTTGATGACGAGGAAGCTATGCCATGAGTGAAATTCTCAAGGGTGTGCCCGACATACTACGCGCGGTGACCGACCCCTTCTCCCTGCTCGCCCTTATCGTATTGGTGTTAGGCGCAGTGGCGCATTCCACGATCAAGTCCGTTCAAGCGAAGGCAGCTCTAAAAAGTCCTCTGCTCACGTTCATCCCCCTCTCCATTGTCGCCGTGTCTGTCCTGGCGCTCGCATTCAATGTGGTCCGGGTCACGTCGCTCCAGCGCGCGAGCGGCACTGTCACTTCTTCCAGCAAATACATT
>Ga0210388_10001277_pt1 | contig 19792 bp, 14 predicted proteins | sample IncBWC19OmetaG_FD_155485 | JGI IMG/M metagenome (GOLD analysis project Ga0210388, IMG submission 155485) | Forest soil microbial communities from Barre Woods Harvard Forest LTER site, Petersham, Massachusetts, United States - Inc-BW-C-19-O ... | reverse complement strand
CATTGATTGTGTTGCTCGCCGTTGTGATCTTCGCCACGATCACTTGGGACTGGAACTCCTGGGAGGGAGGGCGGATTCAGCAGGTTACAGATGATGCTTATGTCCGCGGCGATCTGACTCCCCTCAGCACAAAAGTTGCGGGCATCGTGCGGGACGTAAAGGTCACCGATTACCAGCAGGTGCGCAAGGGAGAATTGATTGCCGAGTTGGACAGTGACGATTTCCGGGCACAGGTAGATCAGGCAACGGCTGCGGTTGAGGCTGCCAAAGCTGCAATCGAGAACAATCACCGGCAGCGCGAGCTTCAGGACTCCCGGATTGAGCGCGCGGTCGCCGGTATCGATCAGGCAAAAGCACAGATCACCGCCGCCCAAGCCGGCATACAGGCCGTGCAAGCAGACGTAGTGCGCGCGCGCGCTGAGCGTGCTCGCCAGGAAGCGCTCCTGCAAACGCGCTCGGCCACGCAACAGAAAGTCGAGCAGGCCGTCGCCGATGACGAGCGGCTCGCCGCCCAGCTCGCAAGCCGCCAGGCAGATCTAGAACAAGCGAAGACTCTGCTCCGCGGCAACGAAGACGCGGCGGAAGCCGAGAGGCGCACGAAGGTGGTGTTGGAATCTCAGGACCTACAACTCATCGCCGACTTGCATGCGAAGCAAGCGGCGCTCAATGCATCGCAAGTTAACCTCGGGTACACAAAAATCGAGGCGCCGGATGACGGCACTGTCGGAGAGAGGCAAGTGCGGCCCGGACAACTTGTATCGCCGGGAACACAAGTCATTTCCTTCGTGCCACGCATCAAGTGGGTTCAGGCGAACTATCGCGAGACGCAACTCACGAATGTGAAAGTTGGCGATGCGGCGGAAGTACGCATCGACGAATTTCCAGGCCGCGTGGTCCACGGCAAAGTGCTCGAGATCGCTCCCGCCAGCGGCTCGCAGTTTGCGCTGATACCTCCCGACAACGCGACCGGGAATTACACCAAGGTCGTGCAAAGAATTCCCGTGAAAATAGCGCTCGAGGATTCCAGCTTTGCAAACAGCTTGCGCCCCGGACTTTCCGTAATCGCCACTGTCCGGACGAGCCGCTGACCGGAGCATAAGATGTCTGCTTCCTCGATAGCCCTGCCTCAGCCCACCCCGTCACAACTTGCTCGCGGAATTGCCGGAGCCGTGCCCGGCACACTTTCCAAGAGTCCATTGCTTGGAATCCTCGGTGTCGTCACGGGCGCGGGGGTAGTCACTCTCACGAGCCGAATGATCTCGCTCGGCATGCCCGACCTGAAGGGCCACCTGGGATTCAGCTATGACGAGGGTGCCTGGATCGGCACGGCCTTCGACATCGGCCTGATGTTCATAGGCCCGTTCACTGTGTACCTCGGCGGGCTAATGGGGCCGCGTCGAATTCTGTTGACGGCCGCGACGATCTTTACGGCGCTCTGTATTTTTTTGCCGTCTATTCATAGTTACTCTCTCCTCATCGTAGCCATGGCTTTGGCGGGATTGGCGTCCGGAACTTTCTATCCTCTCACGCTCACTTTCGCTCTGCGCAACATTCCCCTCCGCTACCTTCCGTTCACGATTGCTCTTTACGCGTCGTTCGTGGATGGCGCTGTGAACATCGCCCCATCGCTTTACGGCTGGTATAGAAATCATCTCTCCTGGGAATGGATGTTTTGGAATTCGGCGGTGATCACGCCGCTGATGATGTTGTTCATCTACTTGGGAATACCAAAATCTCCTCCCGCAAAAGAGCCCGGCGAGGCGCCAAGTTTCGCGGGATTTTTATATGCGAGTGCGGGTTTCGCATTGATTTTGGCTGCGTGCGAACAGGGTGAAAGGCTCGACTGGTGGCATTCCGGGGTGTACACCGCGCTTTTTGCCAGCGGCTCGTTTCTCTTATTGTGCGCTTTGGTTCGTCGCCTGCTCGGTCCCAATCCTCTTGTCGACATGCCTTACCTCGGGCAGTGGAACACGATTCTGCTGGGCACCGGCCTATTCTTCTTTCGTTTTTTTCTAGTCACAACAATCATCCTGATCCCGCAGGCCCTGGCCATCCATGGCTTCGAGCCGGACCAGATCGGGCCGGCGGTGATTTGGACGGCAGCTTCTTTCGTTCCTCTCGCGTTTCTGGCTGGTTTCCTTCTACTTTCGAATGTGGATCCGCGCTTGCTCCTCGCGTCAGGATTCGCGGCAATGGCGGTTGCTTCGCTCATGAACGCTGGAATGACCAGCGCCTGGGCGGCAGCAAACTTCTACCGCACCGAATTTCTGATGGGCTTCGGGCAATGTTTTGCCTTTATAGGCTTAGTCGCAGCGATCATTTTGCAGGGGCTTTTCTCAGGCGGGTTGGCGAAGCCTCAGCGGATTCTCACATTTTCCGCCTTCTTTCATACCATTCGAATCTTTGGAGGGACGATTGGAGCCGTCCTTATGGGACGGTTCATTGCTGAGCGGGAAAAGTTCCACTCGAACGTGCTGGGCTTGCATGTACAGCATGGAAGCTGGATTACCGACGAAGGCATCCGCCAAATGACGGGAGGTTTCTTTGCCAAGTCGTCGGGCTTGGCTCAAGCGGCGGGCCGCGCCGTGGATATCGCGGGTGGGCGGCTTCGTCTTCAAGCCTACACGCTGAGTTTGATCGACGGATTCTACTTGGTCGCCTGGGCCTCCGTGATCGCTTTGGTCCTCGTAGCTCTCTTGCGAGAGCCGCCGCTGAAATATGGCGACCTCACTGGGATTCAACAGCAACAGGCTGCGGTGAAGGGGGAGAAGTAATGAGATTCAGCCTTAGTGGTCTGGGCCTCGCACTATTTGCAGCTAGTTTCGCTCTTTGCGCTCGAGCGCAGAAAGCAGCACCGGCTCCGCAGAAGGTTACCCTTCCTGAAGCGGTGCAGTTGGCCCTGAAGCATAACCATGTGGTGCGTATCGCGGGACTCCAAGTGCGAGAGAAACAGCATGCGAAGGAGGTTGCGCGGAGTGGATATTTTCCGAGCATAACGAACGAGAGCCGGGTTTTGCATCTTACCGACACTCAGTTCATTGAAATTGCTCCAGGGAGCTTGGGAACCGTAGGTGGCACCCCAATTCCGACGCAGCCAGCGGTTATCAATCAGGGTGGGCGGACTATTGTCACGAGTGGAACGGCGCTGGTGCAGCCGCTCAGTCAGTTGTTCACAAGAGTCAAACCGTCAAATGACGCTGCGCGCGCTGACTTGGATGCTACCCGAGCAAACGAGAAGGAGACCGAGAACGAAGTCGCGTTACGGGTTCATCAGATTTACTACCAAATTTTGGTCACGCAGCTCCACAAGAGCGCCACTGAAGCGAAAATCCGCGCTGCCCACGACCTGGAGAGTGAGCGCGTGCAGCAGGTGAAGTATGGCAGCACGCTTGACGAACAGCTCATCGCGAGCAAGGCGCAAACTCTGGAAGCTAAACAGGACTTACTCACTACCGAGTTGCAACTCTCTGACCTGACCATGCAGCTGAACGACGTGCTGGGACTGCCCATAACGACGCACCTCGAACTCGATCCTGCCGTCCCCGAAGTCCAGGAGCCTTGCCATGGGGAGGACTGCGTCCGAGCGGCGTTAGCATCGCATCCGGAAATCGTCGCGGCGCGGGCCGAAGTTGAAAAAGCCTCGGCAGGCGTTCGCTTGGCAAAGGCGGATTACTTTCCGGATGTGTCGGCTCTTGCCCGGTACGATTATTCGGACCAGGTCCCTTTCCTCGCCCGCAACTTTGGAACTTTTGGAGTGCGGCTGACCTATGATTTGTTCGACGGGGGCAAACGAAAAGCAGAAGTCGGTGAAAGCAATGCTCGCCTCGGACAGGCGCGCGAAAACCTCACTCGAATAACAGACGAGGTTGAGCGCAGGGTTGACACTGCGGCTAACAAACTGGCACGGACGCAAGAGATGGTAGAGGTGTCGCAACAAATTCTTGCGCTGCGGACGGAATCGAGCCGAGTCTCTGCACAACAGCTCGAAAGAGGAGAGGCCCTGCAATCGCAGTTGGATACCGCCGTCGCTCAGGAGTTCGACGCCAAGACCCGGCTGCTTCAGTCTCAGCTTGATTACGTCCAGGCAAGAGACGAAATGATTCAGGCAATTGGTCTCACTCCTAAATAGATGGACCTCTGAGATCGGAATTCGGCCGCCGCTTTTTTGAGCACGCTCTCGACGCACCTGCCTTGACTTAATCCCACCGATCATTTCCTGCCGCAAACCAGATCAAAGCCCGCAACTCGCCGGAAGACATTGGGCAAGTGTCAATATCTGCACACGCGTGAACATGCTGACAGAAAAGTCTTGAACCCTTTTCGCGAGGACAAGCTAAGCCGCCTTTTTTCAGCCGGTTAAACGTACGCTTACTTGGGCGATGAAATGCCTAGTGGACCTGCGCCCTGCTTGCTGAGGGTCGCACCGCCGAGAGAGGTTCGCAGAACAATGGCCACACTAGCCTTGGACCAAAAACAAACCGGGACCCAGACACGTGCATTTGTCGTCGCTTGGGGCTTCACGGTGCTTTTCTATTTCCTTGAGTATGCAGTGAGATCAAGTCCAGCCGTGATGATTCCAGAGTTGGAAGGCTCATTTCACACCACGGCGCTAGGCATCAGTTCGATTCTCGGGGCCTACTACTACACCTACTCCACAATGAGCTTGGTCGCCGGAGCCGCCCTGGATCGTTTGGGAGCCAAGCGGACTGTCCCTGTCGGCACTGCCATCTTGGCTATCGGATGCCTCTTCTTCAGCGGAGGCTCCGTGTTGGCGGGTGATATTGGACGATTACTCCAAGGGGCAGGCTCAGCATTCGCGTTCACGGGCGCCGTTTACCTCGCCGCGCACGGATTCTCTGCGCGCTACCTTGCAACGGCTATTGGAGCCACGCAATGCGTTGGAATGCTAGGCGGTTCGGCTGGGCAGTTTGTCGTGGGACCAATAATTGAGCATGGATTGGGCGTACACACAATCTGGATCGGTTTCGGAGTCATCATCCTTGTGAACGCTGTTCTTTTGTACCTGGCGACTCCCAAGGAGCAGTCTGGACCCCACGCGCAAGAAGGAGGCATTGCTTCGGTCCTGAAGCCGTACAAGATTGTTTTCTCGAATCCCCAATCGTATCTCTGCGGAATAATTGCCGGACTCATGTTCGCACCAACCACGATTGGAGACATGATTTGGGGCGTGGCCTCATTTCAAAAAGATCTGCAGGTTCCCTTTCACAACGCGGTAGTCATCGCCTCGATGGTTCCGCTCGGCTGGGTTTTTGGGTGTCCGCTGCTCGGGTGGCTTTCGGACCGCATAGGAAGGCGAAAGCCAGTGATCATTGGGAGTGCAACGGTCATGATTTTGGCGGGCCTTCAGCTCGCGCTCAAACCCTTCCCATTACCGCCGCACGTGGCGATGTTCATATTCGGCGTCGCATCGGGCGCGGCGATGATTCCTTACAGCGTCATCAAAGAAGTCAATCCAGATAACGTGAAAGGCAGCGCGACCGGCGGGATTAATTTCCTGGTCTTTGCGATTACCGCATTCCTTGGCCCGGTTTATGCAAGGCATATCGGTAAAGGCATTGGAACCTCGATGGACCTGCACTTGCATTTTCAGAAGGGCGCATTTTTTTGGGTTGCTTGCTGTGCGGCCGCGATCGTGGTGAGTTTCTTCCTCCGCGAGACGGGACCATCCGCGCATGCGCCGGTGCAAACGAAATAGCTAGGAATTTCGGCACGGCCTGAAGGTGGCTTTGCCGCTCTAGGTCGAATTTGTTTCGTTTCAAGAGTACAGAGACAAATAAGGAGGCAGAAAAAATGCCGCATAGAGTTGCAGATGAATTGGTACGCAGACTTGCCGAAGCGGGCGTGGAAAGGATTTACGGTGTAGTGGGCGACAGCCTGAATCCGGTGACGGATGCACTACGGCTGAACAGCAAAGTGAAATGGATCCATGTGCGTCACGAAGAAGCCGGCGCGTATGCGGCCGGCGCAGAAGCACAGCTCACCGGCAAGCTTGCCGCCTGTGGGGGAAGCTGCGGCCCCGGCAACCTGCACTTGATCAACGGCCTGTTCGACGCTCATCGCAGCAATGCTCCGGTACTTGCAATCGCATCGCATATTCCCACCAGTGAGATCGGCACGGGATATTTTCAAGAGACCCACCCGGAAATCCTGTTCAAAGAATGCAGCCACTATTGCGAGATGATCTCGAACCCGAAGCAGTTCGAGCGCGTTCTTCACATCGCCATGCAAAGCGCACTTGGAAAAGGCGGGGTAAGCGTGATCGTGCTACCCGGCGACGTCGGCGGGGCGGATATGCCTGCCGAGGGGACACCCCGTTCTCTGGTCAGTCGCAGGCCGAGCATCCGCCCAAGTGAAAAGGACTTGGCGCGACTGGCGGAGCTGATCAACTCCAGTAGGAAAGTTGCACTCTTCTGTGGAATTGGATGTGACAACGCTCACGATGAGGTGGTCGCTCTCGCCGGGAAAGTAAAAGCTCCGGTTGCGCATACTTACCGAGGAAAGCCGTTCATCGACTACGACAATCCTTATGACGTGGGAATGACCGGCCTGATTGGTTTCGGGATGGCCTACGAGGCGATCCACGAATGCGATCTTCTGCTGCTCCTGGGAACCGACTTCCCGTACGACAAATTCCTGCCGACAAAGTGCAAGATCGCGCAAATCGACATCCGGGTTGACCATCTGGGACGGCGAAGCAGACTCGATCTCGGAATTTGGGGCGATGTGCGCGAGACGTTGCAAGCGCTGCTGCCGATGTTGGATGCAAAGCAAGACCGGGAATATCTGGACACCATACTCCGCAAACACAAAGAAGCGCTTCGAAAAATAAATGTATACGTTGACCACGTGGGAACACGCACGCCCATGCACCCGGAGCCCGTGGCAGCGACGCTGAGTGAATTTGCGGCGCCCGACGCGATCTTTACAGCGGATACCGGCATGTGCAACGTCTGGTCTGCCCGGCATATCAAGGCGACCAAGGACCGCCGGATCATCGGTTCCTTCAACCACGGCTCCATGGCGAACGCGCTGCCCCAGTCCATTGGCGCCCAATGTGCCTATCCCGGACGCCAAGTTATCGCCATGTGCGGCGACGGCGGGTTTGCGATGAGCCTGGGCGACATCCTGACCGTGACGCAATACAACCTCCCTATCAAAATGGTGGTGTTCAACAACGGCGCCTTGGGCATGGTGAAGCTGGAGATGGAAACCGCGGGAATGCCCGACTTTCAAACCGACCTGAAGAATCCAAACTTCGCGAAGATGGCCGAAGCCATCGGCATCATGGGTGTAAGAATCGAAAACCCCGCGGATGTCACCTCGGGCATCAAGAAGGCGCTGCAGCATTCGGGGCCCGCCCTCATTGATGTAGTTACCGATCCGAATGCTCTTTCGATACCTTCTCATGCCGACCGGTCGCAAGCGGTGGGCTTTGCGCTGGCCATGGGAAAGTTGGTGCTTTCCGGGAACATCGAGGAAGTGGTGGCCACGATCGAGGGCAATATTCGACATACCAGTGAGGCGCTGGACTCGCTCTAAACCGATATTCGAGATGGTCGAGGCCGCCTTTGCCGAAGCCATCTTCATCGGACTGCGGTTTACCGCCGGATTGCCACACCCAGGCAGGTGGGAGTGTGGCAATCCCCGGCGGCTCGTGTAGCTGACGACTCTATGAGAGTGTCACCCAATTAACGAGACTGAGGTTTACAATGCGAAACCTTTTGCGAAGTGTATGGCTCTTGTTGCTAGTCCCTAGCCTTGCGTATGGCCAGACTGGCGCGCACCCGGCCGATTCTTCTAGCTCCTCGGACGTTGGCACTCAGCTAGACGCTCTCCGCGAAGCACTCTCGCGAACCCAGCAGCAAGTAGCGTTACAACAGCAAGAAATCCAAGCCTTGAAAGCGCAATTGAAAAGCGGCCAATCTGGCGCTGCTAGTGCTGCGCTGGTCTCCGCTGTTGAGGTAGTTCGGCCCAACTCGACAGAGCCCGACGCGAATACGTCAGACCTTTCGCCGGAGATCCACAGTGTTATTACCGACCCCGCGAGCCGGTCTGCCGATCAGCAGAAGGAACAGGGTGAACCGCAACCTGCGCTCGGAACCATCAAAATCGGCGACGCTGTTCTGACCCCTGGAGGATTCGTCGATTTCGAGAATGTATTTCGAACCACGAACACGCAGAGTAACATCGCCACCAATTTCGCCGGTATACCTTTCAGCAACACTGCTCAGGGACGTACCACCGAATTCCGCACCACGGCGCAGTTCTCTCGCCTCAACTTTAAGATCGAGGATAATTTCAGAGGCACTGACTTCCTGGGCTATGTCGAAGGCGATTTTAGCGGGAACAGCGCTCCCGGCGTGTATCAGAGCGTGAATGGTCTTACGAATCGTTTGCGGCTTTACTTCGGGTACGCAAAGCGCGGCAAGTTGGAGGTTTTAGGCGGACAGACTTGGAGCTGGCTGACGCCGAACCGCGAGGGCATCGGCCCAATACCCTCCGATTTGGCCATCACCTACAACGAAGATCAGAACCTCGGCGTCGGAGTGGCTTACACGCGGGCAGCAGAGTTTCGAGTCGCTTACCACCTGAACGAGCATTGGGCCATAGGCGCAGGTATTGAAAATCCCAACCAATTTATCGGCAACTACGTCGCTCTTCCGGCGGGCTTCACCTCGATTGGTTCGCAGTTCGATAACAATGCCAACGCGGGAGCGGCGAATCTTATGCCGGATATTCTCACCAAAACCACCTACGACACGAATCTCCTCGGCAGGCACTTTCATGTGGAAGCTACCGGTTTTTTTACCGGCGCGCACGCCTCGGTGCTGCCGACTGGAGCGACAGAGTTCAAGTCGCGTACTGCGTTTGGCGGAGGCGGTACGATCGCGGGGAACTACGAACTGTTGCCCAATAAACTTGTTTTCCTCGCAAACGCGTTTTGGAGCGATGGTGGTGCTCACTACCTGGTAGGAACGGGACCGCAACTCGTGGTTCGCCCTAACTTTGCTGGCACCGACGTCAGCCTTTCAATGGTGCATGCTGGAGCGGGTTCCGCCGGTTTCGAGTGGAGAGCGACCGACAAGCAGGCATTCGCGATTTATTACGGCGTGGATTACTTCGGACGCAATTTCTTTCCCGACACCACGAACACGACAAATCCCGGCACGATTATCGGTTACGGCGGTCCCGGTTCACCGAATACCAACAATCGCGCGATCCAGCAGATCACATTCGATTGGCTGCTGACTTTCTGGAAGAGCCAAAGATATGGCGCGCTGCAGTACTACACACAGTATTCCTATCTCACTCGTGCTCCCTGGTTCGTGGCTCCGGGTGATCCCAGGAATGCACATCTCAGCATGGTCTACGCCGGCGTCCGCTACGTTTTGCCGTCAACTTCGGGCACTCTGCTTCGCGTGCCTTACCCCAATTGAAAATCTCGAGGAGGCTGTCCGAACCAGCACATGCGGCAACGACTCCAAGTCGTGAAAGAGCGGGACGACTACGCCAGCCCATTTGCCCGGGTTGAGGACGCCATCGCTGCAATACGCGCCGGCAAAATGGTGATCGTCGTGGACGATGAGGATCGCGAAAACGAAGGCGATCTCACCATAGCCGCTGAGAAGATCACGCCTGAAGCTATCAATTTCATGGCTCGGCACGGTCGTGGATTAATTTGCCTGGCGATGACGCCCGAGCGGCTGGATGAACTCGAAATCCCGCTGATGGTTCCACGGAATAGCTCTCGGTTTGAAACGGCGTTTTGTGTCAGCATCGAGGCAAGGAACGGTACGACAACCGGAATTTCGGCGGCCGATCGCGCAACAACAGTGCTCGCAGCAATTGACCCGCGAACAAAATCTTTTGACCTCGTTCGCCCGGGTCACATATTCCCGTTGCGCGCACGGAATGCCGGAGTTCTGGTGCGAGCCGGGCAAACCGAAGCTGCGGTGGACCTCGCTCGCCTGGCTGGCTTGGCGCCCGCCGGCGTCATCTGCGAAATCATGAACGAGGATGGCACCATGGCACGCGTGCCCGACCTCACTTCATTCGCAAGCCGCCACAATCTGGTAATGATCACCGTCGCCGATCTGATTACTTACAGGACTCGCACGGAAACGCTGATCAAATCAATCGCCTCCACGAACCTGCCGACCGAGTACGGTGAGTTCCGGCTGCACGCCTTTGAGAATCAGATCGACAAAAAAACGCATGTCGCTCTCGTCCGCGGCGATATCGGAGATGGGAAAGACGTACTGGTGCGGGTACATTCGCAGTGCCTTACCGGAGATGTATTTCATTCGGTGCGTTGCGATTGCGGTGCCCAGCTTGACGAAGCTCTCCGTCGGATCGCTGGCGAGGGACGCGGTGTGCTGCTCTACTTGAATCAGGAAGGGCGAGGTATCGGTTTGGCGAACAAGATTCGCGCCTACGCACTACAGGACGAGGGGTTAGATACCGTGGAGGCCAATGAGCGCCTCGGATTTAAGGCCGACCAGCGCGACTACGGCATTGGCGTTCAAGCGCTGCGCGCGCTGGGTGTACGATCCATGCGACTGCTAAGCAACAATCCCCGCAAGCTCGTTGCCGTTGAGGGATACGGGCTCTCGGTAACCGAATGGCTGCCCCTCGAGATCCCCGCATCTACGTCCACGCTGCGCTATCTAACGACGAAGAAAAACAAGCTCGGTCACGCTTTGACTGGGGTCTGACTCTCTCACTTCCGAGAACTCTGGATGTTCGTGCACTTGCCTCGAGCGCGATGACAGCGACTGCACACTTGTCAGCAGGTTGACACCCGGCTATCATCACGATTCCTTAAACGCGAAGCAAGTCGCGTTTCATCAATGCGCCAGGCGTTGCTAGTTTGGGTTGAGAAGTGCCCTGTATTTTTGGTCTCACTTTGCATGAGGCTAAATATCTATTCATGGTACGTTCCGACCAAATTCGAAAGCTAGTAAGCAAAGCGGCGGGGATCGCGGTACTGCTCGCAGGAGGGCTGCTTGCAACGTCGCTCTGTTTTGGCGCTCCCGACGATACTTCGCGAGTTCCCAGCATTTCTCAGGTCCCCAGCATTTTTGACCCGCGCTCGACGCCCACGAAATCGATCTATCACCTCTCATACTTCGTCCTTTCGATAACTGGTCTGATTTTTGTGGTTGTCTTCGCTTTAATGGCCTATGTGGTCGTGAAATTCCGCAAGCGCCAAGGGGATGAAGGTCGCGAGCCTGCCCAGGTATACGGAAGCACACAGATTGAACTGGCGTGGACCGTGATTCCGATTCTGATCGTAGTCGTTTTGTTTCTGGCAACCGCACGGGTAATCCACTCGATTCAGGACGCGCCGAAGCCAGGGAATGCTGTGGAAGTCGTCGCTGTCGGACATCAGTTCTGGTGGGAATTTCGTTATCCACAGTTAGGTGTCGTCACAGCGAACGAGCTGCACATTCCGGTAAGCGAAGCCGCCCATGCTACGCCAACTTTTTTGACGCTCCTTTCCGCTGACACGGACCACAGCTTCTGGGTTCCCCAGCTCGCCGGAAAAACAGACCTGATTCCAAATCGTGTGAATCACATGTGGATGGATCCATACGAAACGGGCATTTTTCTCGGCCAGTGCGCGCAGTATTGCGGCACGCAGCACGCGAAGATGCTGCTACGCGTTTACGTTGACAGCCCCGAGGAATTTGGCGCCTGGGTCCGCCGCCAAAATCAGCCGGCAGTGCTCGACGCGAATGTAACTGCCGGCAAGCGCGTTTTCGAAACAACGGCTTGCATAAACTGCCACGCGATTGGAGGCACCGTCGCTAACGGACGCTTCGGCCCGGACCTGACGCACTTGATGAGCCGTCAGACAATCGCATCCGGTGCGGCCGAAAATACAAAAGCGAACCTTCGCTTGTGGGTTCAGAAACCCGATGCCATCAAGCCGGGTTCGCTCATGCCCGCTATGCAACTCAAGAACGCTGACCTGGATGCGCTCGTGGATTATCTCGAGACGCTTCGGTAGCCAACGGATTTGGGGAGAGTACTTATGTCGTCGGACGCGATGGCCATGCCAAGTGCAAGAACAGAGGCGCGTCCCTGGGTCGAAGTGGTGCACGAATGGGTCACCACAGTTGATCACAAGCGTCTGGGGATTCTTTATATCGTCTATGCGCTCATTTTTCTCGTGATCGGGGGGATCGAAGCCACCATCATTCGGATTCAGCTGATTCGCCCTCATAACGATTTCGTTTCACCTCAGGTTTTCAATCGCATGTTTACGATGCACGGGACAACCATGATTTTCTTCGTGGCGATGCCTGTTCTTTTTGGTTTTGCCAACTACCTGGTCCCGTTGATGATCGGCGCGCGCGACATGGCTTTTCCCAGGCTGAATGCGTTCAGTTTCTGGCTCACTGCCTTGGGAGGGCTTCTCCTTTACTTCAGTTTCTTGGGTGGGAACGGGCTTTATGGTGCGGGCAACGCACCCGATGTGGGCTGGTGGGCGTATGCACCCTTGACGGCGAAGGCGTTTTCGCCGGGACCCAGCTCGGACTACTGGACGATTGCTCTTCTCGTCTCCGGGTTTGGGAGCATCGGCACGGCCATCAATCTCATCGCCACAATTTTATGCCTCCGCTGCCCTGGAATGACGCTCAACAAAATGCCACTGTTGGCTTGGCTCAACCTGGTGATGTCCGGAATGGTTCTGATAGCGATCACCCCGCTTTCTGCGGCGCAAATCATGCTGCTGGTAGATCGGTATTTAGGAGGGCACTTCTTCGACACACAGGCGGGCGGCTCGGCCGCGATCTGGATGCATTTCTTCTGGATCTTCGGTCATCCGGAAGTCTACATCCTGATTATTCCTTGCTTCGCTTTCATGTCCGAAATCATTCCCGTATTTTCGCGCAAACCGATTTTCGGGTACCCCGTTATGGTGGGGGCCACGGTCTGTATCGCGTTCGTGAGCTTGAGCGTGTGGGCGCACCACATGTTTACGATCGGAATGAATTCCTACGCCAACAGTTTTTTTACCATCACCACCATGGTTGTCGGGATTCCCACGGGAATCAAAATTTTCAATTGGATAGGCACCATGTGGGGCGGAAGCATTCAGTTCAAGACACCTATGCTCTTTTCCGTAGGATTTCTCTTTCAGTTTTTAATCGCAGGTCTCACCGGGATCATGATGGCGTCCGCGCCTTTTGATTGGCAGCTCAGCCTCTCGTACTTTGTGGTGGCCCACTTTCACTATGTAATCGTGGGAGGAATCCTCTTTGCGCTTTTTGCCGCGTTTTATTACTGGTATCCGAAAATGACGGGAAGAATGCTCAACGAACCGCTGGGCAAGCTCCATTTCTGGCTTTTCTTCCTCGGTTTTCACATGACGTTCGACGTGATGCACTTTGCCGGAATTCTCGGAATGCCGCGCCGTATATACACCTACGAACCCCGTCCCGGTTGGGAAACCCTCAACTTGATCGTTACGATCGGAGCATTCATCCAAGGCGTAGCCATACTCGTGTTCGTCGCGAATCTTGTTTATTCGTATTTCAAAGGGCCAAAAGCCGGCAACGATCCGTGGGACGCCTGGACTCTGGAATGGTCGGTAAGTTCACCGCCTCCGGCTTACAACTTTGCTTCCATTCCTGCGGTTGCGAGCCGCCGGCCGCTGTGGGACCTGAAGCACCCAGAAGATCCGGACAGTCGCTACGAGTAATGCTATGACTAAAAGGATTGAGAAATGAATACCGTCACGAGTCCGGCTCTCGAATGGAAGCTTCCGTACAGGGGCAAAGTCGGGATGGCCGGCCTCATCATCGCCGAGTCTGCGATCTTCAGCATTTTCGTCGTCGCATACCTCTTTTACTTGGGAAAAAGTATCGGCGGACCGACTCCCCGCGAAGTGCTGGAGACGCCGATCTTCTTCACCGTCTGCCTGTTGTCCAGCAGCCTTACGATTCATCTCGCGAGCAAGGAGTTGGAAAACGGCCATCGCAAGACGTTCCTCATTCTGTGGTCAATCACAATTGCTCTCGGCGCCCTCTTTTTATTCGGCACTGCGCTGGAATGGCACCGGCTGATCTTCGAACACGGACTCACCATCTCTACGAATCTTTTTGGCACAACGTATTACTCACTCGTCGGCTTACATGCCACGCACGTCACTGCGGGACTCGTGATGCTCAGTGTTGTGCTGCTTTTCGGTCTCGCCGATCGCGTTGGAATTGACCAATCAGCCCGAATAGCAACCCTATCCTTGTACTGGCATTTTGTGGACGCAGTATGGATCGTGGTTTTCACCGTCGTTTACCTTATAGGGCGCTGAGGAGCAGAGATGGGGACGTACGTATCCATGGAACAATCCGGCGAACGGTCGGGGCTTCCTGACGTGATCGAATTGCCCGCGCCCACAGCATGGCCTCTTGCTTTGGCATTTGGCTTCACCTTAATGTTTGCAGGCTTGCTTACGAACGTGTCGCTCAGCCTACTCGGACTTGTTCTCGCGGTGGCCGGGTGCGTCGGCTGGTTCAGGGAAGTCTTGCCTCACGAGAGGGAAGTGGCTGTACCGGTGGTCCCAGAGGAACTGCGCATCGCGACCGAGCGCAAGGTTATTGAGCGTGTTCCGATCGCTCCAGAACTCGCGCGAGCCTGGCTTCCAGTCGAAACCTATCCAATATCGGCCGGCGTAAAGGGAGGCTGGGCGGGCAGTGTGGCCATGGCAGTGTTGGCGTGCACTTATGGGCTTCTGAAGACTGGGAGCATCTGGTATCCAATCAATCTTCTCGCCGCGACGGTGTATGCGCAATCGCTAACTCTCGATCCCTCACAACTGTACTCGTTTCACTTCGACAGCTTCGCCATAGCTGTGGTTTTGCACGGCATCGGGTCCACCCTCGTGGGCTTGCTCTACGGTGCCATGCTACCCATGTTTCCCCGTCGCCCCATCATCTTGGGAGGTCTGATCGCTCCGGTGCTGTGGTCTGGCTTGTTGTACTCGATCTTAGACCTTCTCAATCCACTGCTCGCAAGCCACATCGACTGGTTCTGGTTCATGGCTTCCCAAGTGGCATTTGGAGTAGTGGCGGGTCTCGTCGTGATGCGACAAGAGCGGATCCCGACGAGTGAAAATCTGCCGTTTGCAGTGCGGGCGGGCATCGATGCTCCTGGAATTATGGCGGAGAAGCGTGGGAAGGATGAGTCCAGATGAAGATCAGCCTTCTCCTTTCCGCGGCATTGCTCCTGTCCATAGTTATCTGCGGGTGCGCCAATGCGCCGGGGAAACAGCTTTCCGCCGACACGCCAATCGTCCCGAGCGAAATTTCGGATTTCAATGTTCTCTACAGTGAAAACTGCGCCGGCTGCCACGGAGCAGAGGGGCGAGGTGGCGCCGCGATCGCGTTGGGTGACCCGGTGTATTTAGCAATTGCAGACGACACGGTCCTGCGTCGCGCGGCGACGAATGGAATTCCCGGGACATCCATGCCCGCCTTCGCTCAGAGCGCCGGCGGAATGCTCACGGAAAAACAGATTGATTTGATCGCCCGCGGAATTCGAGAACGTTGGTCGAAGCCGGACGTTTTAAGTGGCACGAACCCGCCGGCGTACTCGTCCACAAGTCCGGGCGATTCTTCGCGCGGCTCGCAAGTGTACGGGACCTTTTGCTCATCTTGCCACGGCGTTGCCGGCAGGGGTGGATCGAAGGCAAGTTCCATCGTCGACGGATCTTTTCTCGCGCTTCTCAACGATCAGGAGCTTCGTACAATGGTGATCGTGGGCCGGCCGGATCTAGGTGCACCGGACTGGCGAAATAATGTTCCGGGCACCCCGATGTCGGCGCAAGATGTTTCCGATGTCGTTGCCTGGCTAGCTTCGCAGCGCTCCAAATTCCCCGGCCAGCCTTACCCAAGCACACCGAAATCGTTAGGAGAAGTTCGATGACTTTACCAACCGGCATCAGTAGGCGCGCGCTTCTCATGAAGCTGGGAATTTTGTTTAACAGCATTGTTGCCGTGATTCTTGCGGTGCCGGTCGTGCGTTACCTTCTCTCTCCGATCAGTCGCGGCCGAAAGGACGGCTACGACGCCTGGGTTCCTCTCGGCAACCTCGATAAATTTCCTTCCGGAGAGACGCGCCTGGCGACGTATCGAAACCCTGTCGTGAATTCTTGGGATGGTGATACTGCGGACATTGCCTGCTGGGTTCGCAACGTGGATGGAGCGAGTTATCAGGTATTCGCAATCAATTGCGCACATCTCGGATGTCCGGTCCGTTGGTTCCCGCAATCGAACTTGTTCATGTGCCCGTGCCATGGAGGAGCCTATTACCAGGATGGCGCGCGCGCGTCCGGCCCTCCAGAGCGTGGGTTGTTCGAATACCACTACAAAATCGACGGCGGAAAGTTGTTCATTCGAGCCAGCGAGATGCCGACACCGGGGCAGGCCTCTAATATCGTGCGAGGAATACAACCATGCGCCTGATTTCATCTATCGGCAAATGGTTGGACGAGCGTTTGCAGATTGGCGCAACGATCCGTGAGACCGCTGAGCATGAAGTTCCACGAAAGACGGCGAGTTGGTTTTACGTTTTTGGCAGCGCTGCTTTCGCGGTGTTTATCATGCAAATCGTCACCGGCATTCTGCTGGCTCTGATCTACGTGCCTTCCGCCGGACAAGCATGGAGCAGCCTTCAGACGCTAAATCACGATGTCGCGCTCGGCTGGTACATCCGCGCGCTTCACGGATGGGGCTCGGATTTCATGGTCGCCCTCGTCCTGATCCACATGATTCAGGTTTTTCTTTTTGGAGCTTACAAATACCCGCGTGAGCTGACTTGGATTGTTGGCGTATTCCTTCTGCTCGTCACACTAGGCATGGCCTTCACAGGTCAGGTCCTAAGGTTCGATCAGGACGCCTATTGGGGCTTGGGAATTGGAGCATCGATTGCGAGCCGCGTTCCCCTAATTGGCCCGCTGATAGTCAATTTGCTGCTAGGCGGCCCGATCATCGCTGGAGCAACGCTTTCGCGCTTCTTTGCTCTTCATGTGTTCGTCATTCCAGGCCTCCTCATCGCATTTATCGGCGTTCATCTGCTGATGGTAATAAAGCTCGGAATCAATGAGTGGCCGATGCCCGGACGCTTGGTGCGCAAAGCGACATATATAAAGGAATATCACGAACTGACGAAGAAGGACGGAATGCCGTTCGTTCCTGGTGCAATTTGGAAGGATCTTTTTTTCTCTGCCTTGATTCTTTTCTCGCTTGCCTTCTTCGCCTATCATTTCGGTCCTTTCGGCCCTTCAGGTCCTCCGGACCCCACGATCATTCAGACGGTACCGCGCCCGGATTTTTTCTTTCTGTGGCTTTACGCGATCCTCTCGTACCTTCCGGCCTCTATGGAAACGCCGGCTCTACTGATCGGCCCCGTCGTTGGGATTCTCGCGCTCCTTCTGCTGCCATTTTTATCAGGCGAAGGTGAAAAAAGCTGGCGCCGCAGGCCTCTCGCGGTCCTGACAGTCCTTTTGGCTGTGGTAGCGCTTGGAACATTCACGCATCTGGCTCAGCACACGCCCTGGAGCCCTGTAATGGACGCGTGGAGTGGGATTCCGATTCCCAATCAATTCCTGAAAAACCGCACAGCCCTCGAGCGGCAGGGCGCCCTGGTTTTTCAGGTCAAGCAGTGTCACAACTGCCATTCGCTCGGAAACGAGGGTGGAAAGCGTGGGCCAGCTCTTGATTCAGTGGCATTGCGGCTTACTCAGGACCAGCTCATTCGGCAGGTGATCCAGGGAGGCGGCAATATGCCCGCGTATGGCAAGAATTTGAGTCCCGCGGAAACCACGGCGCTCGTCGCATTCCTGGAGTCGCTGCATCCCGCAGGACAGCCACCAGCGCGAGACGCCTCGCGCACGATCGCGCTCGGTGCTGAGACTGGCGGAGCAGCTTCATCCTCCCCCTAGGCCTCGTTATGAATTCGTATACTCAAGTTGCCTTGCAATCGTGGTCCGCGCCACTCGCGGTAAACGTATCGCTTTGTCTCGCCGCACTGCTCTATGCAAGAGGTTGGAATCGCCTTCGGATTGTAGCCAAACGCCAATTTCCATTCTGGCGACTCGCTGCCTTCTTTGCTGGAGTCGTAACAGTCTGGATCGCAATTGGGTCACCGCTGGAAGCGTTGGACGATGTATCGCTCACAGTTCATATGGTGCAGCACTTGCTGCTGGCGGTCGTCGCTCCGCCCTTGCTTTTGTTGGGCGCTCCGGAGCTCCCGCTCCTTCGGGGACTTCCGCAATCGTTGGCCCGTGGCGTGGTGAGTCCATTGCTTCGGTTGCCTTCCGTAAAAAGGTTCGGCTATCTGGTTTCCAATCCCGCGATTTGCTTCCTAGTCGCCACGCTTGCCTTGATCGGATGGCACATACCTGCGGTGTTTGAGCTGACGCTGCGAATGGACTGGCTGCATAAATTGGAGCACGCTTCTTTTTTGGGCGCCGGCCTGATGTTCTGGTGGCCGGTGGTCCAGCCCTGGCCGAGCACGCCAAGATGGCCCGAGTGGGCCATTCCTTTGTATCTTTTCGCCGCGACGTTGCCATGCGACGCGCTTTCCGGTTTTCTCACATTTTGTGAACGGGTCGTCTACCCATCCTATATTTCTGCGCCCAGAGTGTTTGCTCTTTCTCCGCTCGAAGACCAAGAGTGCGCGGCGGCACTGATGTGGGTTGCCGTCACGATTATCTTTCTCGTCCCCGCAGTGCTTGTCACGCTCAAGCTCCTTTCGCCCGGCAAATCGGATTTGTCTGATGATCCCACCGCCGAGCGGCAGCGATTCTTAACAGAGTCTCTGCACGATTCGAAGTTGGAGGTGGGCTGATGGCAACAGAGCCGACGATTGCCATCTTGAACGGAGTGTGCGAGGCTCACCACCCGCTTTGTCGATCCTGCCGGTAAATCAGTGGCCTGCAGTGATACGATTAGCTCCATGGAGTTCACAATCGTCACGATTATTTCGTGCGTTCGTCATTCGGTATCCTTGGGCCCCCCTCTAGACCCGAGGTTGGGAGTTTGGGAGTCCCGCGACTATTCGCAACGGCAGTCGAAAAGGAGCAATTATGCAACTCGGAATGATTGGCCTCGGCAGGATGGGAGCAAATATGGTGCGGCGTCTCATCAAGGGCGGCCACCAGTGCGTCGTCTACGACAGGACGCCAAAAGTAGTAAACGAGTTGGTCCAGGATAAGGCGGTTGGAGCCTCTTCGCTCGAGGACTTTGCGAACAAACTGCAAAAGCCGCGGGCAATCTGGCTGATGGTCCCCGCTGCAGTTGTGGATAAGACCATCGCCAGCCTTTTGCCTTATCTTGAGGCAGGCGACATTCTGATCGACGGCGGCAATTCCTATTACATTGACGACATCAGGCGCGCCAAGGAACTAGCCTCGAAAAAGATTCACTACGTGGACGTGGGGACGAGCGGCGGCGTATGGGGCCTCGAGCGCGGTTACTGCATGATGATAGGTGGCGAACCAGAAGTGGTGAAGCGCCTCGATCCGATCTTCGCTCGATTGGCGCCCGGCATTGGCGACATAGCGCGCACTCCCGGACGCGACAAGATCGGTGGCACTGCCGAGCAAGGTTACCTTCATTGTGGGCCAAGCGGCGCGGGACACTTTGTGAAGATGGTGCACAACGGAATCGAGTACGGGATTATGGCTGCCTACGCCGAGGGCATGGGAATCCTGCGCTCCGCCAATGTCGGCAAGCAGGATCACGCAATCGACGCCGAGACC
>Ga0210388_10001275_pt1 | contig 19833 bp, 10 predicted proteins | sample IncBWC19OmetaG_FD_155485 | JGI IMG/M metagenome (GOLD analysis project Ga0210388, IMG submission 155485) | Forest soil microbial communities from Barre Woods Harvard Forest LTER site, Petersham, Massachusetts, United States - Inc-BW-C-19-O ... | reverse complement strand
GTACAGCACCAGCCCGCGCCGGACGAGCTCCAGGTTCGCTTCCAGCACCTCTTCGCGCAATTTCTTCAGAATCATTCGTCCCTCTCGGTGCGGCTGCAGCATGCGCAGGCAGAATAAGGAGTATTCTCGGGAAAAGGCAAGCCGTCAGTTCGGCACGAGACTTCTTCGCGTTTACGTCGTAGCTAAACATGGCGCGCTTGTGCGGGGGACAGAAGCAAGCAAGAGGTTCGCATAAGAAAGCCGCTTCGAAAGCCCGAAGTGCTCTTCAAAATAGAGAACTCGCAGGTTCAGCCTGAGGTTGTTAATTATGTAGCCGGTACGTTCTGTTACCCATGTGTCCGGGTCGAACTGGAGAAAAGTGGTCGGGGCGAAAGGATTTGAACCTTCGACCTCCTGGTCCCGAACCAGGCGCGCTAGCCAGGCTGCGCTACGCCCCGAATCTTATTTCGCACTTCCTAGCAGTTTACGCGGGATTGGCGGCATGTGCAACCGTTGCTGCCAAAACAAAAACAAAACCGCCGGGAAGCGTCAATGCTTCCCGGCGGTTATTTGAAGAGGGCTAAGCGGCCTAGAATTCGAAGCGCAATGCGAACTGCATCACGCGCGGCTGGTTCAGCAAACTGGAGTAGTTGCCAAACGTTGGGCCAGAGGCCAGTGAGAGACTTGCCGTCTGCACGTTGAAGACGGGCGTGTTCGTGACGTTGAACACTTCCCATCGGAATTGCAGGCTTTGGCTTTCCGACCAAGGCATAACCCAGCGCTTTGAGAGTCCCAAGTCGAGTCCTCGGTAACCCTCGCCTCGAATCTGATTCCTAGCTCCGGATTCGCCTGGGAAAGGCGAGCTGAAGCTGCTTATGGCGGAGACCCCGTTGGGGAATAGGTTGATGTTCGGGTTGCCGTTTCCGTCGACGATGGCATAGTGTCCGCTTTGCACGGGGCCGGTTTGCGCAGCCAAACCAGTCAGTTGCCAATCGGTCGGAAAACCAAATACGTTTCCGACGTTGACCGGGAATCCGCTCGTAATACGGAAGAGGCCCGTGAGTTGCCATCCGCCGATTATCGCGTCGACCCCTTTGTTCACGTCGTGTCCGATATAACGATTGCGTCCGAAAGGCATGTCGAAAATAAAGTTGGTGTTGAATTGGTGCCGCAGGTCGTAGTCGGAAACTCCGCGCAGTTGATAGGGATCCCATGCATTAGTGATCTGGCCGCCAAGACCGCCCCACGTTCCGATGCGCGTAGCGTCAGATGCCAAGTCGATGGACTTACTGTAGGTATAGTTCGCATCGAATTGGAAGCCATGAAGCATTCTGTGACGCAACGTCACTTGCAGAGCGTTGTAGCTGGTTGTTCCAACTGATCTCCAGGCGTACAGAGACGAATACTGCGGATTGAAGAACGTAAATGGGCCCGTAGTGGGATTGTAAACAACGTTAGGGTTGTTCGCGTCGGGAATACCGTATGGAGAGGTGTTCCCGTCCAAGATCGAAAGCGCGGTCGTTTCATTAGTAGAGAGGCAGCTAAAGAGATCATAGACCGCTTGTAGCGAGCTCGTCGTGCCACCCCCGCTGCACATGAGCGAGTAGGCACCGCCATTAGGAAGCGGTTGCACGATATCGTTCCAGTAGGACGCCGTACTTCCCACCTTAGCAGGGGTAATCTGCGAAGTCGGTATTCCTTGACGGTACAGTACGGCAAGCGCCTGAATCGCCTTGTAATAATCGACTCCAGTTTTCTTGTCGACAAGATCAAGAGGTTGCGCCACGTCTTCCTGCGCGAGCAATCGATGCCCGAGTCTTCCGACGTAGGCTGTTTCCAAGGAGAAACCACTGGGAAGATCCCGGCTGAAAGACAGATCCATTGTGTACGCATAGGGTGTCTTGATGTTGTTGTCCAGACCCCATGCAATCGCAAATCCGCCCGTGGTCAGGCTGCTTGGAAAAGTCTGGGGAAATTGACCTGGCGGCGCAGGTATGAGAATAGGGTTGCCGTTCATGTCAACGGTGGGGAGAGTGTTCATGCCCGTGACCCGCGGCGAGGATGCGACGGATTCGCTCCCTGCGGGGTTAGAGAGCACAGTGCTGAGGCCAAATGCCCCGCTGGTATCGAATGTATTGATGAGAGATTCGCCCACCCGGTCGTAAACGACTGCAAACCCAGCGCGAATCGAACTCTTCCCTTCACCAAGAAGGCTGCCAAGGATCCCACTGTTAGCTTGTGGCGCCCACGCCAAAGCCAAGCGAGGCCCAAAGTCTTTGGGATCCCATTTGTAATACCCCGCCTTGCCATTGGCTGGCCCTGCCAGGTTAAACGAAATCAGCGGGTCCCCACTCGATGGTAGTCCGGCCTCCATTTCGGCGGCACGACCGTTAAACCATGAACCTAGATTGGGCGAGGGAGCAACCTGCAAGCCGTTGGTCTCCCACGGAGGAGAGAAAAGCGAGTAACGCAAACCGAGCGTCACTGTAAAAGTCGGTTTCATCTTCCAGACGTCCTGAGCATACATTTCGTATCCGTTAAACGCGTAGTGACGCGCCACAGGAGAGCCGGGAGCCTGCGTACTACCGTTCTTGTTGTAGTTATAGTAGGCGTCTCCCTCGGAGACAAACCCGATCATGTCTGCGATCGAAAAATCGTAGTTCAAACCAAAATTACTATTTACCGCTGGCAAATTATAAGCCGGTACCCCTCCTACCTGGTACGCGGGGTTCAGCGGAGAGTTTGTGGAATTCGAAATTCCTCCGGTGTCCAACCACGCCGAATTCACGCTGCCGTCGCTGAAAGAGTTCCCCAGCGAGGCCGTCGCATCCCGGATGATGGTAACCACTCCTCCAAATTGCCAGGTATGCTTGCCGTGCGTCCAGGATAGGTCGTCTGCGATATTGTTGATTGGCCGCTGGTATTGGGTGCTGCGGGTGATGGCGCCGGTTTGATCGTTGAGGCCTCGCAGATAGATCCACTGGTCAGTCGAGTTCCCAATGAGGCCGTTGCTCTCTCGCACGAACCCGTATCGGATGCTATTAACCAAAGTGGAGGACAGAACGCCGCTATAGTTAACGATGATCCCCTTGTTGTAGTTTACGTTGATGAATGTCGGCGGCTGCCCAGGTAGAAATTCCGCCTCGGGAGAGTTGAAGTTGGCCAGTGCTCCCGATACGGAAACTCGATGCTTTCCATCCCTCGTGATGTTGTAGTCCATCTTGGCGATATACCAGTTTTGGACCAAGCTAATCGGCGAACTGAACACATAGCCCACGGTGTTCAAACCGTCTCCTACGGCAGAGCTGTTCCCTTGAGGCCAATAACCGCTATTGAGGTAGCTCTGAATAGCAGTGTTTACGCCGATATGAAGCGGGTCCATCATCTGGATGGTTGACGGGCCCAAAGCAAAGTTCCCCGCCGCGACCGTATAGCTCTTCCCGCTCAGGCCTGTGACCGACCCGCCTGGGCATGAAGCGGAGGTATCGCAGGGATATTCCACAATGCCGTCCCTCAGCGTCGCGGAGGGAACCGTGGACGTTACAACCTGCGCTTCCTCCTGGCGCCGCCCCTCATAGTTCGCAAAGAAAAAAAGCCGATCCTTCTTGATGGGCCCTCCGATGGAGCCACCGAAAATATTCCGATTCAATTTCGGAGCCTTATTCGGTTCGCCTGAACTCAGCTGCGCTTGCTTATTGAAGTAGTCGTTTGCGCTTGTGTATGTATTGCGGAGATATTCGTAAGCTGACCCATGGAACTGATTCGTACCGCTCTTCGTTACCAGCGCAACCTGAGCGCCGCCCGTGCCGCCCTGGTCGGCATTGTAGTTTGAAGTCGTAACTCTGAATTCTTGAACCGAATCCAGCGTAACCGGCAAAACCGAGGTGAAGGCATTGCCAGCCCGGTTATTCACGGATATTCCATCCAGCGTGACGTTGCTCTGGTCGCTGCGCGCGCCGTTGACTGCGCCGCTGCGCGTGTCCGTGTTCGTGTCAATACCGGGGTTGTTGCCTATGTACACCACGCCCGCCTGCAGAGTGAGCAGGTCCGGAACATTGCGTCCTTCCAGAGGAAGTTCTTTCACCTGGTTTTCATTGAAAGCGATTCCCAGCGATGCATCCGTAGTGTTCAGTGTCTGCGATTGCGCCGATACTTCCACGGTCTGCACTGTCGTGCCGATCTCAAGCGTCACATTCAGCGTCGCTGGATTGTTGACCAGCAAATGCAAACTGGCCATCTCGTACTTCCTGAAACCGTCGGCTGTTACCGTGACGGCATAGGCGCCAGGAGGTAAAGCCAGGACTTCATACTCGCCCGAGGCGTTCGTGTTAGTTTCGCGCTGAACGGCCTGGGCTGTGTTAGATACTGTTATGTGAGCACCAGAGATCGCGGCGCCGCTCTTGTCCATGACGGTTCCACGGACCGAGGTAGTCCCCGTTTGCGCCCACGCGCACGCGGACCCAATAAGTATCGCCAAACAAGAAACCAGAATATTGCGCTTCATAAAATCCCACCTCATGGATTGCTCCTTTCGCGCACCCCAACCTCTAATTGTTTTGTACGCAGGTGGGAAGTACCGAGCCGACACAAAAATTGTGCGGCGCTTTGCCGGGTCTCAACCTGGAGGAAAACTTCGACCTTGGGCAACCTTACCCCACCACTCCGCTAGCTAAACTTTGACTTAGCTTTTAGGCTAAATCGCGGTTCGGTGTCAAGGAAAGTTCTGAGGAAAATCTTTCCACTTTGATCTATCTAAATTTTAGATTCTTCAAAAGGCAAGGGAGGGACTAAACGCTCTAGTACCAGGGTGAACAGAATTTCACCCGGTTCGCAGCAAATCAGGTGTGCATGGAGGAGGCTCACCCAAGTTGCAGCAACCTGGCCACAATCGTAGGAATTCGGCGAAGGCATTCAAAATCGAGCCGCAGACTTTCCATCCAGCCGCGCGAAGAACACCTTTTCCATGGCGCGCAGTCGCCAAAAGCAAAAGCCGTGCTTCGGCGGAAAAGCCTTAGCACGGCTCGCACTTTGCGGTAACGACGCTTGCTTCCAACGTGTTAAGGAGCCTTCGCTCCCGCCTACTTTCCTTGCGGAGCCCCGGCGCTAGAAGGTGAATTTGGCTGCGAGCTGCAATATGCGCGCCAAAGGCTGGTTCGTGCTGGGACTTCCCGTGGCTATGATTTGGCCAAACTGAGGGGAAGCGATATTCGTAATCGGATCGGCAAACTCCGCGTGGTTTAAGAGGTTAAAGGCATCCACACGGATCTCCAGGTGGAGCCTTTCCGTGATAGCCGTGGCCTTCACCAGTGACATGTCAAGGTTCGTTCTTCCCGGCCCGCGGAACAACGCGCGCGACGCCGTTCCATAGGTCAGTAGTGACGGGTTCGCAATAACCTGTGCAGTGGAAGGAAAGCACGTTGGCGAAGGCACGGCACAAGGATCGGTCAAAGACCCGACCTGAGCCGTGGTGAATGCTGCCGGATTAAAGTAAAAGTTACCCGAATTTGTTCCCGAGAGGTCGCCCGTCAAGCTCTGGACGCTACGCGGGTTAAACGTCGTAAGCGGCTGCCCCGTCAGGTTGGCGCGCGCCAATACCAAATCGCCTGCTCCCGTGACGCCTGGGTTAGTGAAGCCACCCGAACTATCGACGGCGCTAAATACGCTCAGCGGGAAACCTGTCCGCCAGGAAAAGATTGGATAGAGACTCCAACCGCTGGTTAGACGTTTCGGCCCGGACGTCCACATGTTTGCGAAGGGAAGGTCCCAGCCGCCACTGAAGGTGATTCTGTGTTTCACGTCGAAGTCCGAGGACCCACGGTACAACTGAGTATCAAAAGTGGGAACGGCGGAACTGTTGTTCCGGAAGCCGGAGGCGTCGTCAATCGAGTGAGCAAAGGTATAGCCCAGTATGAAGTAAGTTCTTCCGATGAATCGAGAATCGGTCACTTGCCTTGTTAGGCTGGCTGTAAAGGCGTTGTAGGAAGCGTTCGCAACGTTCTGGAACTCCGCCAACTGGCTGTAAGTGCAATTGAAAGAATCGTTTCCATCGCTTACCGGACAGCTGCTATTCCCCGGAAGCAGATTGAGGATGCGGTTTGTGGTACCCGGAATGAAGGGATTGATATCCACTAGCGAAGTCAGGCCGTGAGAGCTGCTGCCCAGGTAGCTAACTTCAACAGAAGTGTTTGACGCGACCTGCCGCTGGACGCTGAGGCTGTATTGGTAGATGTAGGGAGTCTTCAGATGCGGGTCGTCCAGGAAAATGGATGTGCTCCCAAACGGTGTCAACCCGGCATCGAAGAAATTTACGTTGTGATCAGGAGGCTTCGAGGGAAAGGGGTTAACGGCACCGGTGCTGGTGTAGGGATCGGCAAAAAAAGCAAGATCTCCAGTCGGATTGGCCGCCAGGGGTGAAAAGTTGACAAAACCAGCGGCAAAGAATGGCGGCTGGCCGTTGTCCTGGAAGTTGTCCTCGGCCTTCAGGATATCGTAGAAAATCCCGAAGCCCCCGCGAACGCTCGTCTTGGAATCGCCTGTCGGATCCCAGGCAAAGCCAATGCGCGGCGCCCAGTTGTTTTTGTCTGGGAAATTGACGCCTCGCGGTGCATTGGCATCACCCGGGAAGACAAGTCCGGACGGTGCATTGGGGAAAACCGTGGACTGTGCATGTCCGGGAATGACGTTGAACGTGTCACCGTGAGTGTCCAACTTAGGAGAGGAATACTCGTACCGCACGCCGAGGGTCAGCACTAGCTTCCTGTTCACGCGCCATTCGTCCTGTGCGAACCCAGAGGTCGTCTTGCTTCGGGCATTGGTGTGAGCGTTCGGCCCCTGCTGGAAATTCTCTGGGAGCCCGAATAGGAAGTCAGCAAAGTCGTTCCCGGAACCAATGCCGCCAGCTCCCGCGAAAGTGAATATTCCCGAGCCAATGAAATCAAAGGCGGTATTGAACTGATACGCGGTGAAGCTTCCGCCAAATTTCAAAGTGTGACGTCCGTGGGTCCACGAGAGAACATCGCTATAGGCAAACGTGTTGTTGATCAGTGTGCTGGGTCCTACGAAGCTGGTACCCAGGAACGTTCCCTGATCGGCAAAAGAGAGACTAGCCGCCCCTGTCTCCAAATCAGGGGTGATGCCGATTTGGCCTACGTCGGCGTGCGTCGGGAGGGTTTGGGCAGGTACGTCTTGCAAAATATTCTGCCGCTGAATGGTCGCTCGGAACTCGTTTAGGACGTTAGGGGTAAAGATGTGCGTATAAGTGAAGTTCGAGAAGTAATTCTTGAAAGAAGTCGTATCTGCATAGCCCAATAAGCCAGAGCCAGCAAATGGCGCTAGTGTAGGATTGCGATCTCCACCCAGCGTGACGGAAAGCTTGTCCTTCTGCGTCACGTTGAAGTCGAATTTCATGGTTAGCTGATTGTCGTTATTCGTGGCGGGCGCCTGGACATTGAGAATTCCGCTGGGCGAACTGGGGATCAACCCCGCCGCGATGTATTTCTGAGATACACCGTTGATGGTCGTGGGATCCATTATCGCGCAGGCCGCATTTCCCGTAGCCCCGACGAAGAATGGATTCGCCGCAAGAAAAGAAGCAACTCCGGGATCTCTATCAGGACACGCCGCTGGTCCAGGCACACCCTGGTTCCCTGCTTGCGAGAAATTGCCTTGTAGTTCGGCGGGAGTGAATACAGAATTTCCAGTGGAAGATTGGCTGTCCGACTGCTGCTGCCCTTGGTAGCCCACGAAGAAGAAAAAGCGGTCCTTCCCGTTCACGACCTTCGGGATAGTGATCGGTCCGCCAAAGGTGCCACCGTACTGGTTGCGTCTCAGGGTATCGCGTGGAAGCAGGTTGTTGGGATCGTTTTTGTTGAAGAAGGAGTTGGCATTGAAATCGCCATTGCGGATGTAGTCGAAGGCACTGCCATGCCATTCATTGGTCCCTGATTTCACTACTTCCGTGATAATGCCGCCGCCGTTGCGTCCGTATTCCGCCGTATAATTGTTCTCGAGAATACGAAATTCAGCAATGGTGTCCGGATTGGGGTTATACACCACCCCGTTGCCGAGGTTTTCGTTGTTCAAGCCTCCATCCAAGAGAAACGTTACGGAGTCGGAACGGCCACCGGCTATGTTGTATCCCTGGCCGGAACCCGTATCCCCATCATTTGTGTTAGTCACACCGGGCTGGAGGAGAGCCAGACTCAAAGTATTGCGGCCGTTCAGAGGCATGTCCGTAATCGTGCGGCCTGTCACCGAATCCCCAATCGTGGGGTCCACGGTTTCCACAACGCTTACTTGATCCTTTACCTCTACGGTTTCTGTCCGTGCCCCCAGCTCCATTTTGCCGTCAATGTGCAGCGACTGATTGATCTGCAAAACCTGATTTTCAAAGACGATCTGACGAAAATCCTGATGATCCATCGTTACTTTGTAGGAGCCAATCGGTAAATCCAGAATCTGGTAGAAGCCTTCCTTATTTGTTTCTGCTTGTTTGCTGACATGCGTGGTCACGTTTGTGGCGGTAACCACCACACCCGGGATTCCGGCGCCCTGGGCATCGCTCGCCGTCCCGATGATTCTGCCGGTAGGATCCTGCGCGTACAAAAAGCTCCCGGCGCCGAACACAAAAAGTCCCACAATAAAGAAAGCTATCCAACTACGTTTCCCTAACGGAAATAACATAAGGCTCCTTTCGAGTATGCACACCACTAGTTCTGGATTTACTGTGCACCACGAGGGAGGCCGTGTACTCGACGTACACGGTATTCAGCCGCGAGAATCGCAGCTGCAGAAGGCTTCAAGCCTGGGCAACCGTGCCCACCGCTCGATTACATACAATAGCTATCTATCTTTTTTAAGTTAGAAAGGACACTAAGTCAAGCTCGCTTTGTGGGTCTCAGATCGGCGCGCTTTTCCCATACAGCCTCTGAGATCCAAAGGACTGCTCACCGTACCGGACAAGCTTCCGAGCGGGACTAGCGATAGCCAGTCAGATGACGCAAAAAGAGCGAGATAGCTCACAGTTCAGCGGCATTTACCCAAGCTGAAGCAGCCTGGCGACTGTGATCGCTGGAATCCCGCGGATGGCATTCAGAATCGAGTCGGATACCTCTCCATCCAGCCGCACCAGCGAAACCGCTTCCGCGCCCTTATGTGCTTCCCGACGTCCCAGAGCAAACGTCGCGATGTTCACGCCCAGGTTTCCAAGTGTCGAACCAACTTGCCCGATTACGCCGGGCTCGTCGCGGTTTCTGAGATAAAGAATCGTTCCAGCCAACTCTGTCTCCAGAGGGATATCGTCGATCTGCAACACGCGCGGCGAGCCATCAAACAGGACCGTACCCTCAGCGGAAAAGCCCTTCCCCGACCCTGTCTTCTCCGGTAAAGCGGCTACTTCCAACGTGTTAGGGAACCCTCGCTCTCGCCGACGCGTCTCTTCTTCAACAGAAAGCCCTCGGGCCGCCGCCACCGCTGGCGCGTTCACCACGTTGACCTTCTCGTCTAGCACCGCGTTCAACATCCCGGCCAGTACTGCGCTACGCAAGAGGTGCGTCCCCACTTCCGCGACCTCGCCCGCGTAGCGAATCCGTATCCGCGCCGGCCGGACCGCCACTGCTTGCGACACGAGCGACCCCAACCGTTCCGCCAGCGCCAGATACGGCCGAACGCGCCGGTATTGATCTGCGGAGAGCGCAGGCAAGTTCACGGCATTACGAATCAGCCCTTCCGCCAGGTAGTCCTTCACTTGCACGGCGACTTGTGTGCCCACTTCCTCCTGCGCTTCCGTCGTGGAACCAGCCACGTGAGGAGTCCCTATGACATTTACCATACCGAGCAGAGGCGAATCCTTGGGCGGCTCCTGCACAAATACGTCCAGCGCCGCTCCGGCCAGCTGCCCGCTCTTGAGCGCTTCCGCAAGTGCAGCCTCATCAATCAGCTCGCCTCGCGCCGCATTGATAATGCGCGCGCCCTTTTTCATCTTCGCGAGCGTCTCCGCATTGATCAAATTGTGCGTTGCCGGACTCAACGCGGTGTGCAGTGAGATGAAATCGCTCTCAGCGAGCAGCTTTTCCAGCGGCACCAACTCGACTTGCACCTCCCGCGCCGCCGCTTCGCTGATGTAGGGGTCGTAACCGAGCACGCGCATGTCAAAAGCATCCGCACGGATCGCCACTTCGCTCCCAATGCGGCCAAGTCCAATCAATCCAAGCGTTTTCCCGCGCACTTCCGTTCCCGCCGCAGACGATTTTTCCCACTTCCCTTCATGCATTGCTTTGTCCAGCCTGGGTACCTGACGTGCCAGGGCCAGCAACAGCGCGAAGGTGTGCTCCGCCACGCTGATGGCGTTCCCCCCCGGCGTGCTCATTACCAGCACTCCCCGGGTCGTAGCCGCATCCAGGTCGATGTTGTCGACGCCTACGCCCGCGCGACCCACTGCGCGCAATCGCGGTGCTTTATCGAGCAATTCCGCTGTGACCTTCGTCGCGCTCCGCACAATCAGAGCGTCCGCATCCGCTATCTCCGCGTTCAAGTTGTCTTTGGTGGTCAGAACGATGTGCCAGCCCGCCTTCCGCAATAGCTCGACACCCCGTTCGCTAATCTTGTCCGCAACAATGACTTTCATTGGGCCCCGTCCAAGTTGGTTTGATTTACTCTGAACGCAGGCGGGCGAAACCCGCCAAACTAAAACATTAACGGTAGCGAGCCACTCTCAAGCTGTCAAATCCTCTATTTCCGCTCTTCTCTGTGAACTCTGTGTCTCTATTGCCCTCTGCGTTAATTCTTTTTCCTTCTTTTCTTCTGCTATATTGAATTAATGACAATCGCTGAAAAAATCCAAAAAGACCTGGTCGACGCCATGCGCGCCAAAGACGAGCTGCGCCTCAGCGTCCTGCGCGGCGTCAAATCCGCCATCAAATACAAAGAGACGGAAAAAATTCACACGCTCGATGAAGCCGAAACCATTCAAATCCTGCAAACGCTCGTCAAACAGCGCAAAGAGTCCATCGACCAATTCGGAAAAGGCAACCGGCAGGATCTTGTCGACAAGGAAACCAAAGAACTCGCGATTCTTGAATCCTATCTTCCCGCCAGTGCGGGCGACGCCGAGATGGACGCCGCCATTGCGAAGGCCCTGGCCGAAACCGGTGCCAACTCCATGAAACAAATGGGTGCCGTGGTCAAAGCCGCAAAAGCCCATCTCGAAGGAAAGGTCGTCGACGGCAAAGCCCTAAGTGATCGCGTCCGCGCTCGCCTCTCCTAGGTTTTGTACTGGCGTGTCTACCGCGTAGTGACGAAACTCAATTTCCCGGGCTTCGCGCCCGCTCTTCCCTTTACTTACTTCCGGCAGGCTGCAGAACCGCCGTGTTTCGCTCGTCACTCGCGATAGTGCGATAAAACTTCTTTAAACTCTCCATTTGCGCTAGCGAGACGGTAAGCTCTTTCACTTCGATCCTGCGCGTGTATTTCAACGTATTTCCGTTGGCTTCCGTCTTGCTGTGATAGCTCGCGAACTCATAATCCACATCAACCGGCGGTGGCAAGTCGCTCACCTCATAACCGGCAGGCAGTGTAATCTCAAATGTATCTGAATCGAGCGAAGGACCTTCAAACTCCACGGGAAACTTTCGAGGATCCTTCGTCTCCAGAAGCGCGCTCGATCCACTTCCCAGCACGCGTGGGCGCACCAGCAGCAAGTTCCCCGCAGTCTTTGCATAATTGTCAACGATCAGCGAATAGTTCCATCCAAACGGCTGATCGTTGAGCTGCAAATTCGTCACGGAAGCCTGCGTGAGCCGGTAATTTGGCAGCGACTGAGCCAGCTCCTTCTCGATCGGCTTGACTTTGTCTTTGTCTGTCGCCGCGGAACGCTGCGCGTACCTTTGATACGCCGCTGGATCTCCAAGGCGAGTCTCAGTCACATCACCGGTCAGCGTACCTGTGGAACTGAGAGTCAGCTTCGCCGTTCGCCGAGTTCCGTTCATCGAAGCCGGCAGCTTCGGCAGTTCGACAAGTTCGCCCCCCGAGTTTCCTACGAGCAGCCCAAAATTTGCTTGCAGCTCTCCGCGCAAATAACCAAACGATGTCATTTCATCTGTCGGGTCGAAAATCAGAAGCCGGCCCAGCGCCTTGTTCTGCAAGACAGCCGTTAGGCTAGGATCGTTCACTCCATCGGGCAGCTTGATCGCGAGAATCACGTGATTGAACCAGTTGACTGCGGGTGTGTTTGCGTTGACCGCGCCACGCCGGGTGTTGACCACTATGTAGTACGAATCGACGCCGATCTCCTGCAGCATCGTGCTCATCAGCGTTGCTTTGTCTTTGCAGTCTCCATAGTGGTGCGAAAAAATGTCATTGGCCGCATGCGGCTGCCATCCGCCGATTCCCAACTCGATCGCCACATAGCGGATGTCGTCTTGCGCGAACTTCGCGAGCGCGGTCATCTTACCAACCACGGTTGTTTGTGAAGCCGTGAGCGCGGCCACCTTTTGTTTGATTTCGGGCGAACTTTCCCGCCGCCCGCGAACTAGCCCCATCTCCCAAAGCGCCATGTCGTTCCAGTTTGCAAAACCCCTCGACTGTCCGCCGCCAGGCGGAAAAAACGAAACGATCATATGGCCTGCGACCGCACCCCACGGCGGCATGTCCGCTTCCGGTCGAATGCCTTCGACGTTGTTTACGACCCACTGCCATTGGTTGTTTCCCGTGGAAGTCTCTTTTACTTCCGGATAATTCAAGAACGCTGCTTTGTATTCCCATCCCGCTGGTAGCTGCAGGGTGTATCGCGCTTCTCGAACCGGATCCTCGTGCTGAAAACCCCACTCATCTTGCAAGATGTACGGCCGGTCTTCGTGCTCGACTTCATAGCCAACAATGTTTCCCGGATCGGCGGCGGGGATCTTCAGGATTTTTGTTCGCAGATCCGTCGCCAGCTCTCCATTCGAAACGCCAAAAAGCGCCGTCTCCAGCACATCCTTATCTTTCACTTCATAATCTTTGCCCAGAGCCGGAATGCACCAGCCCCGCAGGCCCGTGATGCGTGTCTCGGAATCGTAGGACGCGTAGATCGTCCCGCGTTCGCGTCCTCCGGGCCGCAAAATCTTGTAAGCCCGCCGTTCAATGGTTTTAATCTTCCCGTTGCTTTGCACGTTCAAAATCTCTTCGTAGTACAAGAGCACCGCATCCGTCCTCTCGTCGTGCGGCGGCAACGGCACATTCACCAGCGCATGCATCCATTGGGGAGCATCCGCGGCGGGGGCGGACACTGGCGCGAACGCGCAACACAAGAAGAGCACTGCCGGCAAAAAAGTGGCTCTGCGAATCACTTTAATTACCCCCTCCGCCGGCCATGGGCTGCAACACAATTTGCTCTTCATCGCCCGTCCTCACTGACTCGTAGAAACTGCGCACCGCCGGGTAGTATTTCGGATCCAACATCACCAACTCGCTTTTCAGACGCCGCTCAATGTGCAGGGTTCCGTTCTTCTCATCCACTTTCATTGTGTACACCAGCAACTTTGCGTCCTTGTCTCCCGGCTTCGGCAGATTGGTTACTTTCCATCCCAGCGGCAGTTCGATCGTCACGTCATCCACTTTTTGCGACATGTAGTGATAATAGAGTGGATGCACGCGATTCGTGTGCTCGTAAATGTGTTTTTCAGGAGCCCCGAAAATTCCGACGGGCATCAACGCATGGCTCCCGGCCCCCGACAACCACCCCGGCACTTTCAGATCAAATTCCGCCACAAGTTTCGGATCCGCACTGGACCAATCTGGCTTGTTCGTCAAGTCCACCTCGATAGCCGCCGGAACCGCGTACCGTACTTGATCTTCCAGCAGCTTCTTTCGAGTCGTCTCGTCCTGGTTTCGTTCCGCCACGCGCAGCGTTGCCGCTTCCAGACCCGAATAGGTTACCGTCAACTTTCCTTCCAAACTTCCTTCTTGCGTCAACTTCAAGTTCGCCTTACGTTCGATCTGCGACTCGCCGCTTTCCGGCAGGCTCGTCACAATCCACGTGCCGCCGTCCTTGTCCAGCTTCAGGCCAGGCGTATTCGTTTCCGCCCACGGCAGCATGCCGTATGGCGTAAAAGCGGATCCCGGATCGAAGTACACGTCCTTCCCGTTCATCTTCACGACCACAACGAACGTGCGCAGGTTTTGTGCCTTCATAATGGCCTTTACAAAGAAATGTTCTTCCCGAGTCGAGATCCTGGCCGCCGAAGCATCCAACCCGGCCGCGCGCGTTAATCCCAAAAAAAGCAAAGTGATTTGATCTCCGTCGCCATAGCCGCGCTTCCACACGTCCTCCGCGTTACCAGCCCCCTTCTGCTGCGCTCTTTTCTGCTCCTGGTCCGTTTTTTCCACCTCATAACTTGTGTTCCGTATTTGCTGCACCCGCGCGTAGATCTTTCGCAATTTCACTTCAGGAGTGTCGCTCGCCGCCACGATTGTTCCCACGGCGTCTTCCATCGCCTTCTTTTTGCCGACAAAACTTTCCACGCGGTCGTTCTGTTTCTTCCCTTCCTTTTTCCAGAACCTGTCTGCATCTTTTTCAAACGGCCCTTCGGTATAGTTAAAGTCCACCCGGAATTTCATGCCTTCTTCCGGCGGCATGTCGTCTTCAATCTGAAATGCCGGGATGTTTTTCGCCTCCATGACAACCAGTGGGGCCACGCCCTTAGTTTCCACCGGCGGTTCGACGCCCGCCGGCAATCCATTCGGCCAGCTCCACCCCAATGAAAAGTCGTTGGATGGTTTCAGCGTAAACTTCGCCGATTTCGTGAACAGTTCATCGCTCAAAAGCCAGTGCGAGTCGTAAACGTACCCCTCCACGAAATCAATCATGTAGTGGTACTCGAGGATGCTTCCCGGCTGCACATCCGAAAACGTAAACGTCTTCGCCAGGACCTTGATATTCCGCCCTTTGACAATTTCCTTCTCGTATACCTTGCCGTCAAAATTCACGATGGACCCGTCGGGATGAATCGTCCGCGCCCTGATATTTACGACAGTGGCCTGATCTCGTACGAACGTAATCTCCGCATCCGCATACTTTCTTCCTTCCTCCGTGAAAATCTTTTCTCGCACATAGTTGTATTCATGCGGTGTGTGGAAATTGCTGTCGTCCCGGTCTACCTGTCTGTAAAGAATAATCGCTGGCGCTCCCGGAGCTTCAGGCACGCTCGTCATCTTCAGCTCTTCCTGCGTGATCGGCAGCCATTCATCGGCTGCCCTGCTCGGTCCCACGCGATACATCACAGCTCCAAGCAAAATGACCGCCGTAATCAGGGATAGCCGGCGCAGATTCACAACGCACCTCCGAAGTTGAATTTCAGGCAGACACACAAATCGAGAGCGCGCAGGGATAGTCCTATAACCTGCACCGCCGCGCTGGGAAGGGTTTTGGCGCATAAGTTGTATTGTTGACCTGTGCTACTTGCTGCGGCGGACAATACAGGCCTGCTACTTCCTTGTCAATAGTGCTAAGGGCCATGACGGACAACAACGTAATATGTCGTTCCCTTTGTGCTCGCGGACGCTCACGCTCGTGCGAGGGATGTTTTGAGCGGCCTGATCTTGCGGGCAAACTGCCATAAAAACCGGTCCCGCCGCAAAATCTCGATCCGGTTCAACGCGTATAGATCTATCGGCTCTTTCGGCCCATACACAGTGCTAAACGCGCAGGTGTATCCCGCCCCAGCCACGATCTTTTCCACCGTTGCGTTAAAAAATCCCGCTGGATACGCCAGCGTTTTGCACGGTTTCTGCAAAAGTTCTTCGATCTGCTTTTTTGCGTCGCTTACTTCGTACTTCACTTCTTCCGGCTTCAGTTCATGCAGCAGTCTGTGATTTGTTGTGTGCGAGCCAAACTCAATTCCGTGCGCTGCCATCTCCAAAATCTCTTCGCGCGAGAGGTGCGGCCGGGCCTCCTCCCCTTGCGCCAGAGGTTTCGCCGAAATTTTTCCGATCACCGACGGCACCAGAAAAATCGTGGCCTTGATTCCGAGTTCCCGCAAAATCGGAAACGCATTCGTATAGCTGTCCTGGCACCCGTCGTCAAACGTCACCGTAATACCATTCGCCGGAAATTCGCCTTCGGTCAAGTAGAAGTCAATCAGCTCGGCGGCTGTGTAAAACACGAATCCTTGCGCCTTCAAATACCGCATCTGCCGTGCAAACCGCGCCGGCGGCGTAAACCCTCCCCTCACGCGAGAGCTAGCGCTCGGCTCGTCAATCATGTGGTACTGAATCACCGGCACGATGAAGTTGGCGTTTCCCATCTTTATTCCAGGTTGGGTTCTTCGATGATGCTCACATCCGAGTCGCCGCGCGTCAAAAACCAGTTTTGCGGATTACAAATCACGTTCTTCGCTCCTGCATCGCTTGTCGCGACCCATGCCATAAATTGCGGCGACCTCTTTATTCTCCAAAACCCGCGCCGCTTCAATCTCTCTTCTACTAATCCATCCAACACGTCCGTCACCAGGCTGCCGGCTCGCAGCTCCGTGGCTCTTCGTAGTGCAGCATCGATCAGCGTGTCCACAATTTCCGCGCGATTCTCGCGTTCATACAAGATATCGCTGATCGCCGCCTTCGCAGGGCCGGCAGCCGATCCCGCACTGGTTAAGGGCTTCCGAAAAAACAAAACCACATACCCCGCCAGCCGCTCTTTCTCATAACATCCGACAATTTCAAATCGTTTCCCCGGCTGTTCCGCAAATTGCCACTTCAACGTCCGAGCATCTCTCCGCGCGGCGCATGCCCATTGCCCCGAAGCGCGCTCCCAAAGCTCATCGAACTCCGTCCCAAACCCGCGTATCGTTCTTGTCGTATACCGCGCAGCTTCCTCGGGTTTTCCTGCCCCAATGCGCATCGGCGCAGAGAGCAAATTCAAAAATCCGCGCACCGGCGCAATCCCCGCCGCTCCCGCAAGCCCGTTGCCCGCATACAACAATTTCTGATACCGGTGAATCCACCCCATCTCCACCCAGCCCATGCTTCGAAACAATCCCGCGGACTGCTCATTAATTCCCAAAGTAATCATTGTCGGATACTTCTCCAGCGCCGCCGTCACCAACTGCTTCCCCAATCCTTTCCCGCGAAAATCTTCCCGCACAATAAAATCCAAAATCCAAATCGCCGGCCGCGTTTCTCCACCGACCTTCACCTGCACCGGAATCGTCGCCAACTGTCCAACAATCTCCTCACCGCGACTCACCACCCACAAGGGAATATCGTCCGTCCTAGTATTTGGGTTTTCCAGATAGTGCCACTTCCAGTAAGCAGGATCGCTCTTCCGCGCCTCCCCCGCATACGCCAAGCGCAGAAAGCGCAGCAACGCCTCCGTCTTCTCCACCCGAAACTGTTCCACTCGAACGTCCTGAACCACACTACCCCCCACCCTACCCACCAAAATCATTCACACGTTGTGCTGCAAGGACTTCAGTCTATGCCGCCTTGAGAAGCATCTACCCATCGCGACCAACTCCCAGAGCGAAGTATCAATCTTCGCGGTATCGGATGCGGTCTCGCTCGATAATCCAGGGTTCCTGTTTTGGCGATCGCCGGGAAAGCACCGGCAGCATCCGCTTCAAGAGCGAAATGAGCGTCAATTTGTCTTGGGAGTTAGGTCGAAAAACTATGATGCCTGAATGAGATTTCGGAGGATACGCCTGAACATTTGCGAAATCCAGATCCAGCGTTAGGAGGATACGGTCCTCGGTTCGACAGCGCTCCGCAAGCGTCGTGTCGTCGCTCCCTGACAATTTCTGATCGGCGACAGTATCCGCCTCATGGCCCGCTTCGCGAAGCAGCGCCGCATGTTCAGCGGGAAGATTTTCGTCGACCTTGAATTTCAAGCTCTTGTTTCCAGCGGCAAGTCCACGGTTCCCTCGCGCGCCAACTCGGCGGCGTACGCCAGAGCCGCGTCGATATCCGCCTCCGTCAACGCCGGATAACTCCGCAAAATTTCATCGCGGGCCTCGCCGGCCGCGATGTTATCAATCACCGCCGAAACCATCACCCGCGTTCCACGAACGCAAGCTCTCCCGTGGCAAACGGCCAGATTCACGCTAATCCGCTCTCTCCAGTTTTGCATGCCGCTATATTAACCCCATTTTCGCTACCCGGCGCCAATAGCACCTAGGTCGTTCCATGCCCGCTCACCCCCGCTTCTCTACAGTGTCTAGGGTCAATCTCTAGGGGAAATCACCTATACCGAAAACTACAGGCAAGCCCTTAAATGACTAAACTCTCCATTGGCACCCCAGCGCCACGTCCAGCGCAGCCAGGAGAAAAAGAGGATGCGATGGGTCGGAGAATTCTTGCAGGTGCAGTTCTTGTTGCTGGATTTGTGACCGGATGCGGCGGAGGCAGCACGCAGTCGACGCCACCCACACCGCCGACGCCTCCAACCCCCGCGGCAATCATCGTCACCATACAGAACAAGATCACCGGCAACGTAATCGCCGGTGGAAGCGTCACCGTCCTGGTCGCCACCGTCAATAATGACTCATCGAACAGCGGCGTCTCCTGGACTCTCACCGCCAACTCCGCCGCGTGCACCGCTTCCACCTGCGGAACTCTAACCAATGTAACCACTTCCAGCGCAACCTACGTCCCACCCGCAGCCGCCCCCGCAAGCCCGAACAATGCCCCCACGATCACCGCCACCTCGGTGAAAGACCCCACGAAATCCGACACCGACAGCTTCACCATCGTCAGCGCCAGTACCTCTTGCGGTGCAGGTCACGAGTCCATCTTGAACGGTCAATACGCCTTCACGCTCCAGGGTTTCGACACCGCCGGCGCTCAAGTCATGCTGGCAGGTACCTTTAACGCCGACGGAGCCGGCCACATCGCCACTCTCGCCGGCGCCGAGGACATCAACAGCTCCGCCGGTCCCCAGGCCAATCTCACTATCAACCCGACCGGCAGCTCCTACTCCGTCGGCGCGGACAATCGTGGCTGCCTCACCCTAGTAAATTCCTTAGGCACCACAACACAATTCCGCTTCGCATTAGGCACCTTGAATAACTCAGTCGCCACCAAAGGCCGCATCTCTGGATTCGCCGGCACCACTACGCCAGACACGCTGGTAACCGGCGAGCTGAGACTCCAGAACGCAGCAGCTTTCACTAATTCTGCCTTCGCCGGTAACTATGCCTTCGGTTTGGTCGGCACCGACGCCGCCGGCAAACGCTTCGGCCTTGCCGGAACGCTCTCAACCAACAGCGCGGGCGTCATCACCGGCGGCAACCTTGACTCCAACGACGGTGGAACTCTAAACACCAACGCCGCGATCACCTCGGGCACCTACGCAATTTCCTCCAATGGACGCGGCACGCTCAGCCTCACCTCCGCCGGCGTCACCGACAATTACGCGATCTATATGGTCAGCAATTCTGATGCTCTGCTCATGTCCGTGGACGCGAACAGCACCGGCCATCCCATGACTGTAGGCGAAGCCCTCGGGGCCAGCGCCTCCTTTTCCAATAGCTCACTCACGGGCACGCTCGCCATTCACATGACTGGCAGAACTGCGGGTGGCAGCGCCGACGTTACCATCGGTGTAGGAACCGGCGACGGCGGCGGCAACTTCTCGACATTGAATCTCTTTGAAAAATCGGCCGACAATCCCATCAACAATATGAGCGGCGCCGCCACCTATTCCGTGGCCGCGAACGGCAGAGCCACTGTCACTGGCATCTTTCCCAATGCGCCGGTCATTTATCTCAGCGCAACGAATCAGGGCTTCATCGTAGGCGGCGGCGTATCCGCGCCTTCCGGTATCGTTGAGCCGCAATCGGCCGGGCCATTCTCCAACAGCTCTGTTTCCGGTTCTTATTTCCTGGG
>Ga0210388_10001274_pt1 | contig 19843 bp, 18 predicted proteins | sample IncBWC19OmetaG_FD_155485 | JGI IMG/M metagenome (GOLD analysis project Ga0210388, IMG submission 155485) | Forest soil microbial communities from Barre Woods Harvard Forest LTER site, Petersham, Massachusetts, United States - Inc-BW-C-19-O ... | reverse complement strand
TCTGCAGTTCGAAAGAGGTGGTCTTGAGGATAGGGCTGGGGGAAACGCCCGCGGCCCAGACAAGGGTATCGGCGGGTATGCGCTCGCCGTCGTTGCACTGGATCACACCGTTCTCGCATGCCGTGACTTTGGAATTCAATTTGATTTCCACGCGTCTCTCGCCCAGCTTTTTCTGCGCGTAACGGCCGAGCTTCTCGCCAAGCTCCGGCAGAATGAATGGGCCGCCGTGAATCAGGACGACGCGCACTTCCGCCGGATCGATCTGGCCGTAGTGGGGAAGGCTTTCGCGCGCGAGATCGTTTATCGCGCCCGTCGTCTCGACGCCCGCGAATCCGCCGCCCGCGACCACGAAGGTGAGCATTTTCTTTCGCTGCTCGGGATCGGGCTCGACACTGGCCGCCTCCAGCAGCGCGATGACGGCGGCACGCAACATGATGGCGTCTCCCAGAGTTTTTATGCCGAAGGCGTGCTCTGCCACGCCCGGTACTCCGGCGTAATTCGTGTCCGAGCCCAGGGAGAAGACCAGGTAATCGTACGGCAGTTCGCGGCGGATCAGACTGGTGGTATAGGAGATGGTGACGCGCTTTTGAGAAAGATCGATCGATTCGACGTTGCCGGTGAGAATGATCACGCGACGGAGCAGCTTGCGAAGCGGGTTGCAGATATGGGTGGGCTCGAGATCGCCAGCGGCCACTTCGTGCAACATCGGCGTGAACACCGTGAAATTTTCGCGGCTGACCAGGGTCACCTCGACGTCTTCACGTTTTGCGGCCGTGCTGTCGAGGTACCGCGCGGCTTCGACGCCCGCGAAGCCTCCCCCTAGGATGACAATGCGCTTTCTTGCGGTGGAGCTATCCATATCGGCACCCTTTGTTCCTGGTGAGACGTGCGACACCGTTCAGACCCAGCTGAAAACGGGGGAGTTTCGTCTGCGGGACCAGCTCCCGAGGAGTCGGCAGAGGCAAAGCCTGTGGGCCCGTCGACATCGCGATGACACTCCTGGTCCCGCCGCCTGCGGGTTAGACCGTGCCGGCGGCCCGCGCCTTGCGCAGATTATCTTTGTCGTGTCCGGTGAGCTTCCATGTGTGGTGGACATCATCGGCAAGATGCATCACTTCGATTTCGTCGCCTTTATTCAGCGCCTCCCAAAGCTCGTTTTCGCTGAGTAGTGGTTTTGCATCCACCGTCTTTTTGCATTTGTCGCAGACTGCTTGTATGGGCTTCATGTGATCTCCTTTCGTTCTCGAACTCGACCTTGTTCTGAATCCGAAAACCCCGGCGCGCCCTGCTCCTGGGCCCCGGTTCACATAATAGTGAATCAATTCAGTCCTCAAGAGAAGTGCTTGCTGAGTGAAAACCCTCTGCGCCGGCTTCTCACCTCACGCTCAAACTTCACTCAGGACAAGAGGCGTATCACCCGCAGCCGGTCCTTTGCGACAGGCCGGCACGCGGCCGACGATCGCTCGTTTCATTTCGCTGAATAGCAGGTGAGAGGCGTCGCCCATTACAGCTTGCAAGCCTTCTACGCCCAGCATTTCTCCGCGCTGATTGAAGACGTCCGCTTGGGTCCGCCATATTGGCTTTTCGACGTCGATCTCCACCGAGATCCTTCCTGCTTTCCAGGCTTCGGCGTCTCGTAGTTTTCGCTATATGCTCAAAACCGGCACGGGCGAATCGCGAACAATCTGATACGCAAGATCGTGCTGGCCCCTTCTTCCGATGATGAACATGTCCGTGCCCGAACGCAGCGTCGACCAGAGCCTCTTTGACGGACGGACCGGCGGCGATCTGGAACGGGGCACTCGATCCAACCACCCGCTGAAGCTGTTCGGCACTGTGCCGTGCGTCTTGCGCCTCGGACGGGTCCAACTCATCATGGCGACCCAATTCCCTTGGGAGGCCGAGACGGCTTAGCTGAACCGCGTGAATCAAGGAAAGCCGCGCGCCGGCAGCCTCCGCTGCCTCAAAAGCCGTACGAAGCACTCGCTCTGAATCGTCATTCAGGCTAATCGCGCAGAGCCACCTTCGATTTTCGAGCGGTTTCGGAGCCATCGTTTCGGCGTGTTCGCTCGTCAGTACGGGGCAGCCGGCATCCATGAGCACTTTAGCTGTGGTCGAACCGAGCAGCATGCGGCGGAAGCGGCCGGCATGCGTGGGCATGACGATGAGATCAAAGGCACCCGCATTGGCCATGTGCGAGATTTCGTCTGCTACGTCGCCGAAGGCAAGAAATCGGTCCGATTCAGTAATCGGGAACTCAGCCTGAAGGAAGGCATTCAGCCTCTGCTGGGCGAGGCTCCGGTGCTCTTCATTTATTTCGGGACCAGGCCGCACGTAGATTTCGAATCCGTTGTAGCTCGCGAGATTCGCCACATGAAGCAGTGCCACCCTAGATTTGAAGATCGTCGCAGCCCTGCCCACATAGCCGGCCATCGCCGCGCACGCGGGCGAGAAGTCCACGGGGAAGAGGATTTTTCGGATCATCGGCGTTCTTCAGGAGTTTTTCCCATCACCTTCATCGTTTCATCCTGTGCCTGAACGCTCGTCGACCGAGCCACAACCAATCGACCATGGCGACGGATGGCCTGGACCGGCCTTGATCGTATGGCAGACCGGTGTAGTGATGCTGCACGTGACGATTGCTGTGAAAACAATCGGAGCCGTCTCTGGGCCTTCTCCCCGAGTTGAGGTTTCGGCCTCGCATTCTCCCTTTGCCAAAACCTTGACTTGTCTCTCGCCCGCTCAAAGTAGCGACAGCGGAGTCACGCGGAAGCAATGCGTCTCGCGAAAGACGGGTTTTGCTGTTGATCGTCGCGAAGCAGTCGCAGAAGATTCTGCCCGAGCCTCCGGCGGGCCCGCTGGAGGCGAGACTTTAGCGCGCTGTTGCTGATGCCAAGTAGCTTGATCGATTCCCTGGTCGTCAATTCATCCACGTGGCGAAGCAGAAACGCTGTTCGAATCAAAGAAGGCAGCTGATTGATCTGTTGTGTGAGCAAGTGGCGCAGTTCTGCATGCCTGCAAGACTCCTCAGGCGTCGGTCCATCGTCGACAGGATGTGGCAGCGAGCCTTCCTCCTTGTCAGGCGTCTCGTGCAAGGAAATCTCAAAGAGGCGTTTGTTTCTGCGACGAATCATCAGGGCTGAATTGATGGCAATTCGTGTCAGCCAGGTGGAAATCGACGATCGACCTTCAAATGTGTGAAGTCTCGAATAGGCTCTGTGCCAGGTATCCTGCACGGCGTCTTCCGCATCCTCTTTGTTCCGTAATACGTTCAGCGCTATTCGATACAGCTGGGGGGTGTGTGTAGTGAAAAGTCGCGTCTGAGCTTCCGATTCCCCCGCGACGGCTCGCTGAATCAACGCCAGATCTTCAGCGGCGGTGGCAGGACCTGGTTTCTCACCGGCCGACGGAGGCGGGCCGAGAGGAGTGATCCTTCGAGCGTCACTCTTGTTGACCGCAAGAGGGCCGCCGACCATCGTCTGACAGCTGGCTAGATGTGGTAGGGCGCTCATTGCTGCTGAATTCCTGCTAAATCAAAAGCTCTTTTTGGAATGCAATCGACTTGCCGAAGTCGACGCCCGTCGCGGCCCGACAAGTGGTCTCCTCTCAATGGTTTCGGGAAACGGTAAAGCGGTCGAATTCACAGGACGTTGCGTGCCTGTCAGCAGGCTGTCAGGTGGCAGCCAACAACCGGCGTTCAGAGCGGAGGGAGGTGTGACGGGAATTCCCTCACGGTTCTTCACAGAGGCGCGGGAAACCCAATGACCCCAGACGGCGATAGGCGACAATGAATCGCTGGGAACGGCACGGAGGCGTCAACGGCTTTTGTCTGCAGGCAACAACTCGGGCGGCAATTGCAGTGTCGGCTTGAAGCATTTCTGACACAGGACCCGCAGCACCACGATTAAGGGAATCGACAGATAGATGCCTACAATCCCGTCAATTTTGGCTCCGATCATGACTGCGAAAATCACGAGCAGGGGGTGGATTTCAAGGTTGTGCCCAACGACGTGGGGCGAGATGAAGTAATCCATGATCAGGCGCCATACACCCAGAAGAGCAGCCATCCATATCCAGTGAGAGTGGGTTACGGCGCCGACTGTGATAATGACGGCTGCCGAAGTCATCCAGCCGGCTACGGGAATGAACTCCAACACACCCCCCAAAACACCGAGCGCGATTGCCTGCGGAAACTTCGCCACGAGCATGGCGGCTGAATAAAACACAAAGGACCAACCGGCGAGAATCACTTTGGCTCTGATGTATCTCCTCAGACCGACGTTCAGTTCATCGGCGATTTCCCTGATCGCCTGTTGATTATTTTCGGTCGAGAAAAGCTGGATAAACGCGTCGGCTATGCGCCTACCCTCCGCAAGAAAGAAAATCGCCAGAATGGGGACGACAATCGATGCAGCCACAGCGTTTGAAGCGAACCGCTCCGCGTTCTGGATAGAATGCAGAGTCAGGTCTCGATGATCGACGAGGAACTGTTTCAGGTGCGACCGTTGAGCTTCATTCCAGTGATATTTTTGGCCAATGCTATCGGCGATTTCTCCCGTGGAAAGCGCCTCAATCAGAGCTGGGGCGGTCTTAATCAGTTTGCCGTTGGCGCTGGTTAGACGAGGTGCGAGAGCATGGCCCATGAACGCGAGACACAGGAGAAATGCGAGATACGCTTCCACGACGTGAGGTCCCCTCAGGTTTCTGAAAAACAGAGCATGGCTCTGCAAGAATCGAACTACAGGGTCGATGAGGTAGGCCAGCAAGATCGCGAAAGCGAACACGATGAGGACTTCCCGAGCGACATACACGGTGGCAAGCACAACCGCAAACAAGAGTGTTGTCAGCAGGATGTTGAGAGCGCGGCGATCTGGGAAGGTCACGGTGTACCGTCTTTCTGTGACACAAGGCGACAATTGGACGCGTGTGCGCCGGGCCCTTACGGTTCGAAGCTCGCGTCCAAGCTTCGAGCGATGCCGAGCTTTTTCATCCGAAAGTAAAGGGTCGAACGGTTCAGACCCAGGCGCGCAGCGGCGCCACTGGGGCCGGAAAGTATCCATCGAGTCTCTTTGAGCGTCGTCAAAATATGGTTGCGCTCGACTTCCTCGAGCGTCTGCGGGCGGTTTGCGTCTCTGTGGGATACAATGCGCGTACTCAAATCGTGGTTTGAAATCCGCAGGACGGAACCGGAGCTCAGAATCACGGCGCGTTCGATTACGTTTTCCAATTCTCGAATATTGCCCGGCCAGGGATAGCTCCTGAGCGCCTCCATCGTGTCCGACGAGATCATGTCCATTGTCTTTCCGGCTTTTCTCGCGAACCTCTGCACAAAATGCTCCACCAGGAGCGGAATGTCCTCTGGCCGTTTCCGCAATGGCGGAAGGAATATCGGCACAACATTCAAGCGATAGTACAGGTCGCTCCGAAACTGCTTTTCGAGAATCATCCCCTCCAAGTCACGATGCGTCGCAGCGACAACGCGAACGTCCACTCTCCTTGTTCGAGTGCTGCCCAGCCGTTCGAACTCTCGTTCCTGCAACACGCGCAGAAGTTTTGGCTGGAGTTCGAGCGGAATATCGCCAATCTCGTCGAGGAATAATGAGCCTTGATCGGCAAGTTCAAGGCGCCCGACCTTCTGCGTGATGGCTCCGGTGAAGGCGCCGCGCTCGTGTCCGAAGAGTTCGCTTTCGAGTAGGCCGCTCGGAATGGCGGCGCAGTTAATTTTTGCGAAGCTTTGGTTTCTTCGACTGCTGCAATTATGGATGGCGCGAGCGACGAGTTCCTTGCCTGTGCCGGTCTCGCCGAGCAGCAGCACAGTCGAATCGCCAAGTGCGACGTGTTCGACCATTTGCAGCACTCTTCGCAGAGCTGAACTGTGGCCAATGATTCCCTCGAATGCGTCCTCGTTGGGGGGCAGTTCGCCGACGACCTTGAAGCTGGCCAACTCGTTGCTGGGTCGAGGAACTTGACGACGCATGTCCTCAAAAGCAAAACTGTGCAATGCCATGGCAGCTCCCTCTTCGTCCGCTTTGAAAGCTGTGCGGGAACATGGTGAGTATCACTTCTTTCGCCTGGGTTTTCGTTTTCGACTTCCGTCAATCCAGTCTCGAATGTAGGCCGGGCAATTCTTGAGTCCGATTTTGTCAGCTTCGCACCGCCCGAGAAAGTGAACGACTTCGCGATCAACCAAAGTTACATCCTTCAGGTCGAGTACAGTTCCAGAGATGTTCCGCTCCGACGCGATCACCGATTTCAATTCCGGCAGGTTTTCGTCGCTTATTCGACCGATAAGCGCGAGAACCACTCGCCCGTTTGCGCTCCGCACGATCCTGAACACGCCCTGACACATGCAAAGCGCTCGCCAATGTGTCCAAATGAAAAGAGGGCACTTATGCGGATTGTCGCTGGCGAGTTCTCGCCAAATGTCGGAAAGTCGCCAAAATCACGGCATCCGTTCGCGCTCGATGGGTGAGGCGGAAGTCTTCAACTGCCTCTACGCGTCGGCCGCGAGGATCTGCATAGGAATGAGACAGTAGCTAGCGAATATACGTGTAAAGGGGAACCGGGGCGGTCGAGCCCGCAGCGGACTCGCCGGAACCCGCCTGCTTGTCTCCGTTCATTGCCAACCCGTTGCAGGAGCCGTTTGGATCGATTCCCGCAGATCCTTCGACATCATCGGATACGCATCGATGCGAGGAACCGAACGGAGTGGGGTCCAGGTTACGGTTGAGGGCCTTGGGATGAGTGTCGGGGTTTCTCCACGGACAACTGGTCGGTCGTCTCAGTTTTCCGCCTCCGTCTTGAAGCGGTTCTTATCGATTTTAAGTGCCCGAATCCTCGATTCGAGTGTGGACCGCGGGATGCCCAACTTTACAGCAGCCCCCGTGGGTCCGAACACCCGCCCGCGACTTTCTTTCAGCGCAGCCTCAATCATGCTCTTCTCCTGGGCCACGAGTTTTATAGGGAGCTCAATTTGGTCTTTCGGTTCTGCCGGAGGTGGTTGCTGTGGCAACCAGCTTCCGTCAATCGAGAAACTTTCCGTTTCGCAAAGTAGCACTGAACGCTCGATGACATTCTGCAATTCGCGTATGTTTCCGGGCCAAGGGTAGGACTGAAGCAATTCGAGCGTCTTCTTGCTGATATCGCGTATGTTCTTACCGGCTTTTCGCGCGTAGCGATCGATAAAGTATTCAACCAAGAGGGCAATGTCCTCTCCTCGCTCTCGAAGAGCTGGAATCTCGATCGGGAAAACATGCAGGCGGTAAAACAAATCGTTACGGAAGGAACCGGCACGGATGGCAGCCTGTAAGTCGCGGTTGGTGGCTGCGATCACCCGAACGTCAGCACGGATTCGACGAGTTCCGCCGACACGTTCAAATTCGTGCTCCTGCAACACACGCAGAAGGGCAACCTGGGTCTCGGGCGGAAGCTCTCCTACTTCGTCAAGAAAGATCGTGCCTCCGCCTGCCAATTCGAACCGGCCCAAGCGCTGCTGAGTCGCCCCTGTGAAGGCTCCCTTCTCGTGGCCGAACAACTCCGAGGCGATCAAATCTCGTGGGATAGCTGCACAGTTCACGCTCACGAATGCGCGCGAGGCGCGGTTTGACCGTCGGTGGATGGCGCGTGCGACAAGCTCTTTGCCTGTTCCCGTTTCACCCGTAATCAGGACTGTAGAATCGCTCCGCGCAACTTTGGAGACGCGTGAAAGTACCGCTTGCAAAGCGGGAGAGGTTCCAACAATCTCTTCAAACATAGAGGCTTTGTCGATTTCTTCACGCAGAGCTACGTTTTCGCTCCGAAGCCGGTCTTCCGCCTGCTTGCGATCGTCGATGTCCGTCCCCGTAACATACCAACGTGTAATCTCTCCCTCTTCGTCGCGCAATGGGCTAAAGCGAAACAAGAACCAGCGATAACTTCCATCTCGTCTTCGCAGTCGCAACTCCAACTCGTCAGTAGAGGCACGAGCGACTGCGCCAGCAAAAACACCGTCGATCCGCTCGTTGTCATCAGGATGGAAGTACTTGCCGCGACCGGGAGACTGCCGCCACTCCTCGAGACTAAAACCGAGGTAATCCAGCAAGACGCGGTTGGCGTAAAAGCGTTCACGGTTGGGTCCGTACACCGCAATCAGTTGAGGTGCCAGGTCCAGCATCTGCCGAAGTTCTGTCTCTTGTTCGCGGATGACCGCTTCAGCCTGGCGCTCCTCGCTCACATCGCTAACTGCTCCTACGAACTCGAGGTTGGCATCTCTATCCCGCGACGGACGGGCCGTCACACGAACATGCTTCATGGAGCCGTCGGGCATTTGCAGCCGATTCTCAAAATCGAACGCCTTGCCCTCGCGCGATGCTCGCTGGATTTGTTGCTCGACGAGTTCGCGGTCCTTCGGATGAATTCGGGTAAGAGCAACTCCCAGCGTCGGCTTCGTATCCGGATCGCACTGAAAGATTCGGAAGGTCTCATCCGACCAGAGTATCTCCCCGCTGGCAACCCTCCATCCGAAGCTGCCGGTGTGGCTGAGTCTTTGGGCTTCGGCCAGGTAGGCTTCGCGCCGTCGGAGCTCCTGAGTCAGGAGCTCGTGCTCCGTGACATCGATGGCGCTGCCAACGTACTTTCTGAGGTTTTGGCTGTCCACATACGGAACACCCACGCAGCGAATGTAGCGGACCTCGCCATCGGGTCGCACAATGCGCTTGGTGGCGTCGAAGGGAGCAGCTTCCGCCACGAGTCGATTGATCAGTTCCGCCATGGATTCGCGGTCCTGTGGGTGGACGAAACCCAAATACTGCTGAATGCCAGGCGCTTTGCTCGCCGGATCGAGGCCGTGCATTCGAAATAACTCAGGAGACCAGTAGTCGAATCCGTCAGGGTCGAAGGCCCAGCTTCCCATGTGGCCAAGACGTTGTCCTTCGGCGAGATAAAACTCGCTTCTTTGCAGCGCTTGGGTATTTCTGCGGAGCTGGTCTTCCGCAGTCTTGCGCTCCTCAATATCCAGACTCGATCCATACCACTTGACGATGTTGCCGCTCGCATCCCGTAGCGGTACCTTGTGATGGAACATCCAGCGGTATTCCCCATCGGCCCGGCGCACGCGAGTCTCGTATTCGAAGACCTCTCCGGACCCCAGGCAGGCGAGCCACTGAGCGACAATCCCCTCAACGTCCTCAGGATGAATGAAGGCCCTCCAATTCCAGCCGCTGACTTGTTCCAGTGAGGCACCCAGGTATTCCAGCCAAGGCTTATTGAAGTAATCGAGGTAGCCGTCGGGCCTGCCCGTGTGTATCAGCGCGGGAATCGAGTCGACGAGAAGCTGAATATTGAACGACTGGGGTTGCTGTCCTGCGGAGGCCATGGCGCGCATTATATTCCTGTTCGACGTTTTTCCAATCCCTAGCTCCTCGCGGGGGGCCGACCTGTCGGCATTTTTGCAAATGACGAAATGCTGGCACCTGCGCTGGAAGCCGCTGCCCCTTTGCTGCTGTAAGAAACCTCTTTTCATGAAGATCGGGGTGAGCTGGCTCGGTACCGGAAGTGCCTTCACCCCACTGCACCGGTAATGGCATCGAGGTACGTCGACCGACTATGACCACAGACAGCACACCGGCCCCGGCGACCGGACCAGCGCCAAAGCCCGAGCCGGAGCAGCCGTCGGCCCGCTCGCGCGGGAATCTGCGGAAGTACGGGACTCCCGCGTTGGTCGTGCTGCTCGCTGTTGTGATTCTCGCCACGATCACTTGGAACTGGAACTCCTGGGAGGGCAGCCGCATTGAACAGGTTACGGACGACGCTTACGTCCGCGGCGATATCACTCCACTCAGTACAAAGGTCGCCGGCCTCGTTAAGGAGGTTAGGGTTTCCGACTATCAATCGGTTCACAAGGGAGACCTGCTCGTTCAGCTCGATGATGACGATTTCAACGCTCAAGTCGCCCAAGGAAGCGCCGCAGTTGAAGCCGCCAAGGCAGCCATCGAAGACAATCGACGGCAACGAGACCTCGAAGACGCACGAATTGACCGTGCTTTAGCGGGAGTTGACCAAGCGAACGCCGAAATCGCCGCGGCGCAAGCTGGCAAAGAGGCAGTGCAAGCGGATGTTGTGCGCACAGGTCTGGAACGCAAGCGGCAAGAAGCACTCATCCAAACGGGTTCGACCACGCAGCAGACGGTAGAACAGGCAGTAGCAGACGAGCGACGATTCAGTTCTCAGTTAGCGAGCCGTGACGCTGATTTGGCACAAGCGAAGACATTGTTGCGGAGCAACGAACTTGCCGTTGAAGCGGAACGCCGCATGAAAAGTGTATTGGAGTCGCAGGGGGCTCAACTGACAGCGGACTTGCATGCCAAGGATGCCGCACTGGTCGTCACAAAAGTAGATCTGGGATACACGCGCATCACCGCACCGGAGGATGGCACGGTCGGCGAGAGGCAGGTCCGCCCCGGGCAATTGGTATCTCCAGGGACGCAAGTGATCTCTTTCGTCAGCCGGATCAAATGGGTGGTAGCGAACTATCGTGAAACGCAGCTCACAAATATGAAGATCGGAGACCCTACCGAGATTCGCGTCGACGAGTACCCCGGAAAAATCTTGAAAGGCAAAGTCCAGGAGATCGCTCCGGCAAGCGGTTCGCAGTTCGCCTTACTGCCACCGGACAATGCAACGGGGAACTTCACGAAAGTTGTCCAGCGTATTCCCGTAAAGATCACCCTCGACGACGAAAGCGTCGCCGCGATGTTGCAGCCTGGACTCTCCGTGATCGCCACGGTCCGGACGAGACGCTGATCGGAGTTTTCGATGTCCGCTTCAACGCTAGCCGTGCCTCAGCCCACCCCAGCGCAACTCGCGCGTGGAATTGCGGGAGCCGTGCCGGCGGAGCTGTCAAAGAGCCCATTGCTCGGGATCCTCGGCGTGATCATCGGTGCAGGAGTCGTCACTCTCACGAGCCGGATGATTTCCCTCGGACTCCCCGATTTCAAGGGACACCAAGGATTCGGGTCTGACGACAGTGCTTGGATCGGCACTGCCTATGACGTCGGGCTGATGTTCATCGGTCCGTTCACCGTGTACCTGGGCGGTTTGATTGGCCCACGGCGAATCCTGTTATCGGCTGCAGGGATGTTTACGCTGATCTTAATTTTCCTTCCTTTTCTTCACGATTACGCCCTCGTCATCCTGGCTGTGGGCTTGGCTGGTTTGACCTCTGGCACCTTCTACCCCCTGACGCTCACTTTTGCTCTGCGCAACATTCCTCTTCGCTACCTTCCCTTCACAATCGCGCTATACGCCTCGTTTGTCGACGGCGCTGTGAACATCGCTCCGTCGCTCTACGGCTGGTACAGGGATCATCTCTCGTGGCAGTGGATGTTTTGGAATTCGGCGGTGATTACGCCAATCATGATGATCTGCATCTACTTCGGAATACCGAAATCGGCTCCAACGAAAGAACCGGGCGAGGCGCCAAGCTTCGCGGGATTTCTATACGCGAGCGCTGGCTTCGCATTGGTTTTAGCTGCGTGTGAACAGGGTGAAAGGCTCGATTGGTGGCGGTCAGGGGTTTTCACTGCGCTATTCGCGAGCGGCGCATTCCTGCTGTTGTGCGCTCTGGTTCGCCGCCTGCGCGGCCCCAACCCTCTTGTCGATATGCCGTACCTCCGCCAGCGGAATACGATTCTGTTGGGTATTGGCCTGTTCTTCTTTCGCTTCTTTCTGGTGACAACGATCATCTTGGTCCCGCAGGCTCTGGCCATCCACGGATTCGAACCGGATCAGATCGGGCCGGCGGTGATCTGGACGGCTGCTTCCTTCGCGCCTCTCGCACTGGTGGCTGGTTTCCTGCTGCTTTCGAACGTGGACTCCCGCTTACTCCTCGCAGCAGGTTTTGCGAGTATGGCTTTCGCATCCGTACTGAACGCCGAAATGACGAGCGCCTGGGCGGCTGCAAACTACTACCGCACCGAATTTCTGATGGGATTTGGTCAATGCTTTGCGTTCATCGGTCTGGTCTCAGCGATCATACTGCAGGGGCTTTTCTCGGGTGGGTTGATGAAGCCGCAGCGCATCCTCACCTTTTCTGCCTTCTTTCATACCATTCGGCTGTTCGGAGGAACTCTGGGCGCGATCCTTATGGGACGATTCATTTCCGAACGTGAGAAGTTCCATTCGAACCTCTTGGGGTTGCATGTCGAGCGCGGTAACTGGATCACCGACACAAGCATCCGTCAACTGACAGCGGGTGCCTTTGCCAAGTCATCTGGATTGCCGCAGGCGGCGGGCCGCGCTGTCGATATCGTGGGCGGGCGCCTTCGTCTTCAGGCATACACGCTGAGTCTGAACGACGGATTCTACCTGGTGGCGTGGGCCTGCGTGATTGCCTTGCTCTTCGTCGCCTGCTTGCGAGAATCGCCGCTGAATTATGGCGACCTCACCGCTCTTCAGCGGCATCCCGATACGGCGAAGGGGACGAAATAATGAATCTACGGGGCCGGGCTCTGGCAGTTCCACTACTTCTGTCTGGTCTTGCTGTTTCGGTTCGAGCACAAAACACCGAAACGGCGGCGCGACACATCACACTTGCTGAAGCAGTTCAATTGGCCCTGAAACAAAATCACGTAGTGCGCATCGCCGAGCTTGACGTCGAAGAAAAGCAACACGCGAAGGAAGTTGCCCGGAGCGGGTATTATCCCAGCATAACGAACGAGAGCCGCATTTTCACCGCGACGGATACCCAGTTCATTCAAATTCCAGCAGGCAGATTTGGAACTGTGGACGGCACTCCGATTCCAGCACAGTCAATGACTCTCAATCAGGGTGGTAAGACGTTTGTGACAAGTGGCACGATGCTGTCACAACCGCTTACACAATTGTTTACCAGGATTAAACCCGCCAACGACGCTGCTCAGGCCGACCTGAATGCTTCGCGCGCCGGCGCTCAGGAAACACAGAATGAAGTCGCATTGAAAGTGCATCAGATCTACTACCAGCTGTTGATCGCCCAACTCCGCCGCGGCGCAACTGCGGCCAAAATCCAGGCTGATCAAGACCTTGAAGGCGAACGTGTTCAGCAAGTGAAGTACGGCAGCGAGCTGAATGAAGCGCTGATCGAAACGCGCGCTCAGGCGCTCGAAGCCAAACAGGATTTGCTGACAACGGAGTTGCAGATTTCGGATCTGACCATGCAGCTCGATGACGTGATGGGATTGCCAGTGACGACCCAACTCGCGCTTGATTCGGAAGTTCCTGCGGTTCAGGAGACCTGCGCAAGGGAGGAGTGCGTAAAGGTCGCTTTGGAGTCGCATCCCGAAGTTGTGGCCGCCCGTGAGGAAGTGAAAAAAGCTTCCGCGGGGGTGCGTTCGGCAAAAGCCGACTATTTCCCCGATATCGTCGGTTTCGCGCGATACAGCTATCAGAGCAACGTCCCATTTCTCGCGCGCAACTTCGGGACCTTTGGAGCCGCACTCAACTATGACCTCTTTGACGGAGGCAAGAGGCACGCGGCCCTGGGGGAAAGCAATTCTAAGCTCGAGCAGTCCAGGGAAAACCTCGCGCGCGTGACAGACGATGTCGAACTCGGGGTCGAGACGGCCTTGAACAAGCTCGACCGCACGAAAGAAATGGTAAGTGTTTCGGAACAAGTTGTGGCTTTGCGAGACGAATCCAGCCGTGTAACGGCTCAAAAACTTGTGAGAGGCGAAGCGCTCCAGTCAGAAGCCCACGCGGCGGACGCGCAAGAGCTCGATGCCAAGGCGTTGCTTCTCCAATCACAGCTTGGTTATCTCCAGGCACACGACGAACTGCTTCAGGCGATGGGAGTTGCACCTCAATAATCCGGAGCAGGCACGCGAGCGTACTCTGAAGGGGGCAAGTGTGAGTTATCAACTTCAAATCGCGGCTGGTTTGTCCCATCGGCAGGATTCATTCGCTCGCATCGAGGAGGCGGTTGCGGCGATACGGGCTGGCAAGATGGTTGTCGTGGCGGACGATACGAGTCGGGAAAATGAAGGTGATCTAACAATCGCCGCCGAAAAAGTGACGCCCGAAACCATCAACTTCATGGCGCGGTATGGCCGTGGACTTATTTGCCTTGCGATGACGCCCGAGCGGCTCGATGAGCTCGAGATTCCGCTGATGGTTTCGCAGAACAACTCCCGTTTCGAGACCGCATTTTGTGTGAGCATCGAGGCGAGAGCAGGCACGACTACCGGTATTTCGGCTGCCGACCGAGCCGCAACGGTACTTGCGGCAATTAACCCGGCGACAAAGCCTTCTGATCTGAGTCGTCCCGGCCACATCTTTCCATTGCGTGCCCGTACGGCCGGCGTGCTGGCACGAGCGGGGCAAACGGAGGCCGCTGTGGACCTGGCGCGCATGGCCGGTCTGCGTCCTGCTGGAGTGATTTGTGAAATTATGAATGGGGACGGCACGATGGCGAGAGTGCCGCAACTTTTTCGTTTCGCACGCCGCCACGAAATTCTGCTGATCACGGTGGCAGATCTGATTGCCTATCGCATGCGCAACGAATCTATCGTCAGTAAGGTGGCGTCCGCGAAGCTGCCAACCGAGTATGGTGAGTTTCGTCTGCACGCCTTTGAAAATCAGATCGACAAACAGGCGCACCTCGCTCTTGTGTGTGGAGATATCGGAGATGGCCAGGATGTGCTCGTTCGGGTACATTCGCAGTGCCTCACTGGGGACGTCCTTCATTCCGTACGATGCGACTGCGGCGCCCAGCTCCATAGGGCGTTGCGTCGCATCGCAGCGGAAGGACGAGGTGTGTTGCTTTACCTGAACCAGGAAGGCCGCGGAATCGGTTTGGCGAACAAGATTCGCGCGTATGCCCTTCAAGACCAAGGGCTCGACACCGTGGAGGCCAACGAACGGCTCGGGTTCAAGGCGGACCAGCGGGATTACGGCGTCGGCGTACAAATCTTGCGGGAACTCGGAATTGTTTCCATGAGACTTCTCAGCAACAATCCCCGAAAACTCGTGGCCATTGAAGGCTATGGTCTTTCCGTGACGCAGTGGTTACCGCTTGAAGTCCCAGCCTCACCTTCGAATCTTCGCTATCTGACCACAAAGCGAAACAAGCTCGGTCACGCCTTGCGCGCATTGTAGTCCCGAACCTTCTCGTCATTGCTCGGATCCAGGCAGCCGAGTTGTCTTCAAAACGACGACTCTGGATTCCACCCCGACCCACATCCCGCTGGAAAAGCCCGATGTCAGCATCTGCGCAGCTGCGAGGATGCTGTCACGGCCGCCAACGCTTCCGGTAAGGGTGAATGTCGTAAAACGCGTGCTTTCAATGTCCAGGGCTTTGGTTCCGCGAATGCCTCTTAGTGCTTGGACGGACGCGCGGGGTCAAATTCCGTGCCGGCCGGCTGTCCAGCGTTCCTCGGCGCTCCAGCCTGCCTGGCCACCGACCTTGCTCGTGATGCCGCCGAGTCTATCGACCGAGATAGGGCGTGAGCTCTGGTGGCAAGCCCGACAGATGAGATGCAGTGAGCAAACTCGGATTCTGGTCAGCAAAGCAGCGGGCGTCGTCGTGTTGCTCACGGGGTTCATGCTCGCGGCACGATTGTGTTTCGGTGTGCAGGCAGACTCCCCTCAAAGTCCCAATATCTTCAGACCGGAGTCGACCCCTGCGGACTCGATTTTCCATCTGGCATTGCTGGTACTCACCATCACCGGCCTGATCTTTTTGTTGGTCTTCAGCCTGATCGTCTACTCCATCGTGAAATACCGCAGGCGTGAGGGCGGGGACCACAGCGAGCCTCCCCAAGTCTACGGCAGCAATCAGGTGGAGCTCGCCTGGACGGTGATTCCGGTGCTGATCGTCCTTGTACTGTTCCTCGCCACCGCCCGCGTGATTCACTCCGTTCAAGACGCTCCAGAGCCTCCTATATCGATGCGAGTCACTGCGATCGGCCATCAATTCTGGTGGGAGTTTCGGTACCCGAGACTAGGAATTGTCACGGCCAATGAACTTCACGTTCCTGTCAGCGATCCGTCGCGTCCGACGCCAACGTTTCTCACACTGCTCTCCGCTGATACCGATCACAGCTTTTGGGTTCCGCGTCTGGCGGGGAAAACAGACCTGATCCCTAACCGCGTCAATGACACTTGGATTGACCCGCGGCAGACCGGAATTTATCTCGGTCAGTGCGCCCAGTACTGCGGCGTGGAACACGCAAAGATGTTGCTGCGCGTTTACGTCGACTCGCGGGAGCAGTTCGATCAGTGGGTTCAGCACCAAGAAGCGGCGGCGGCGAGTGATAGCTCGGTCGAGGAGGGCCGCCGTATCTTTGAATCAACCGGTTGCATTAACTGCCACACCATTCGGGGAACCGTGGCGAGCGGTCGCTTTGGCCCCGATCTGACTCACTTGATGAGTCGCGACACCATCGCCTCGGGAATCGCACCAAATACTCCCGCCAACCTCCGCGAGTGGATCGAGGATCCCGACTCGATGAAAGAAGGCTCCTTGATGCCGGCAATGAAACTGAACGATGGCGATCTTGACGCGCTGGTCGCCTATCTTGGGACCCTTCGATGAAAGCAAGGGTATAGACATGGCCGCAGACTCCTTCGCCATAAATCCAGCGGGCGTCTCCACGAGACCCATCAGCGAAAGGCTGCACGATTGGGTCGTGACGGTTGACCACAAAAAGCTCGGCATTTTGTACATCGTCTACGCGCTCGGCTTTCTCATGATCGGTGGAATCGAAGCGACGCTGATGCGGATACAGCTCATGGTTCCGAACAATCATTTCGTCTCGCCGGAAGTTTTCAACCGCCTTTTTACGATGCACGGCACGACCATGATCTTCTTCGTGGCGATGCCCATCCTGTTTGGCTTCGGGACCTATCTGATTCCTTTGATGATCGGCACCCGGGATATGGCCTTTCCCCGGTTGAATGCTCTGAGCTTTTGGCTGACCGCTTTCGGAGGATTACTCCTGTATTTCAGCGTGATCGGCGGAAATGGACTCTACGGCGCCGGCAACGCGCCGGACGTCGGATGGTTCGCCTATGCTCCCCTTACATCGCGCCCGTTCTCGCTCGGTCACAGCACTGATTTCTGGACACTGGGCCTGCTTGTCTCAGGCGTCGGCAGTATTGGAACGGCTGTGAACTTCATCACCACGATCCTCTGTATGCGTTGCCCTGGGATGACGCTCGGCAAGATGCCGTTGCTCGCATGGTTGAACCTGGTCATGGCCGGCATGGTGATTCTCGCAGTGTCCCCCCTCACCGCAGCCCAAATCATGCTGTGCGTCGATCGCTATCTGGGCGGACATTTCTTCGACACTCAAGCCGGAGGGTCGGCGGTCCTGTGGATGCACTTTTTCTGGATATTCGGGCACCCCGAGGTATATGTGCTGATCATTCCGGCCTTCGCCTTTGCGTCAGAAATTATCCCCGTTTTTTCGCGCAAGCCGATTTTTGGATACCCGGTAATGGTCGCAGCGACGGTCTGCATCGGTTTCGTAAGCCTCAGCGTTTGGGCGCACCACATGTTTACAGTCGGCATGAGTTCGTATGCGAACAGTTTCTTCACGATAACGACGATGGCCGTTGGAGTTCCGACAGGAATCAAGATCTTCAATTGGATTGGGACGATGTGGGGTGGAAAGATCGAGTTCAAGGCACCCATGCTCTTTTGCATCGGGTTCTTGTTCCAGTTCCTGATTGCCGGTCTGACGGGGATCATGATGGCCGCATCGCCGTTCGACTGGCAGCTCGGGAATTCCTATTTTGTGGTGGCGCACTTTCACTACGTAATCGTCGGTGGGATTCTCTTCACCCTGTTCGGTGCCTTTTACTACTGGTTTCCCAAAATGAGCGGACGGATGTACAGCGAGACCCTCGCGAAATGGCACTTTTGGCTGTTCCTGATCGGTTTTCATCTGACATTTGACTTCATGCACGTTCCAGGGATGCTGGGCATGCCCCGGCGTATCTATACCTACGAACCAGGCCGCGGATGGGAAATCTGGAACCTCATCGTAACGGTCGGAGTGCTCTTCCAAATTGCGGGCGTCCTTGCTTTTGTCGGAAACCTCTTGTGGTCCCTGGCGAAAGGGGAAGTTGCGGGAAATGATCCGTGGGATGCGTGGACCCTGGAGTGGTCTACCACGTCACCCCCTCCCGAATATAACTTCGCCAGAATTCCCGTGGTCGAGAGCCGCCGGCCGCTCTGGGACATTAAGCATCCCGAAGATCCGGACTGGAAATATGAATAAAGAGGAGAACTCGTTTGAGTAGCGCAGGCCTATCAGGCTCGACGGTTGAACCCCGGTGGATTCTCCCTTCACGGGGACGTGTCGGCATGGTTGCTCTCATTGCCGCGGAGTCGGCGATCTTTACGATTTTCGTTGTGGCCTACATTTTCTACGTCGGAAAGAGCCTATCAGGACCCTTGCCGAGGGATGTGCTGACAATCCCGATTTTTAACAGTATTTGCCTGCTCTCAAGCAGTCTGACGATTTACTTGGCCGTCAGAGCATTGCGAAACGCAAAGATCGGTTTATTCGGATTCTGGTGGTTCGTAACACTCGCGCTGGGCATGATTTTTCTCATCGGAACAGGCCGCGAGTGGCACAGGTTGATCTTTGATGACGGCCTAACCGTCAGCACCAATCTTTTCGGAACCACGTATTACTCGCTCGTCGGCCTTCACGCCTTTCACGTCACGTTCGGCCTGCTCGTAATCGCGATCGTCATGACCTTCACTCTTCTGGGCAAGGTGAGGAGCGAGTACAGCGAGCGTCTGGACGTATTTTCGATGTATTGGCATTTCGTTGATGCCGTGTGGGTCGTTGTATTCACCGTAGTGTACGTCATTGGACGTTGAGGAATAGCGCATCTCATGAATTCCGCAGCTTCAGGGCCGGAACGAACTAACCCTGCTGGAGGGATCGTTTCCCTCCCGTCCCCTACGGCTTGGCCAATCGTGTTGGCATTTGGAATCACGCTCATGTTCGCAGGTCTGGTTACGAGCGCTCCGATCGGTTTCGTGGGAGCGGCCTTGGCTGTTACCGCCGGAGTCGGTTGGTTTCGTGAAGTGCTGCCTCAGGAGAAAGAAGAAGCGGTCGAAGTTGGCGAGCTGCCCGCCGCTGCAAAGAGTACTCGACACGAAGTCGAAAGGTTGTCCGTGGCACCAGAGCTCCCGCGGGCCCTGCTGCCACTCGAGACATATCCGGTCTCGGCGGGAATCAAGGGCGGGCTGGCTGGCGGCGCGGCCATGGCAGTACTGGCGTGCCTCTATGGTCTTCTCAAGCAGGGAAGCATCTGGTACCCAATCAATCTGCTCGCCGCAGCGGCTTACGCTCAATCCCTTACGCTGGGCAGGATGTCCCTCACCGCCTTTCATTTGGGAAGTTTTCTGGTCGCCGTCGTCATCCATCTCCTGACTTCTCTGCTTGTCGGATTGCTGTACGGGGCGATGTTGCCGATGTTTCCGCGCCGTCCAATTCTTCTTGGCGGCCTGATCGCGCCGATTCTCTGGACGGGATTGATTCACAGCATTCTGGGTCTCATCGATCCGTTGCTCAATCAACTGATTAGTTGGCCATGGTTCATCGCTTCGCAGTTTGCGTTCGGCCTCGTGGCAGGGCTTGTCGTGGTCCGGCAGTCGCGTGTGCGCGTTCAACAGCTCTTGCCTTTCTTAATGCGTGCTGGGTTCGAAGGTCCAGGCATCACCGATCACAAGAGCGGCGGAAATCGATGAGACTTGCTTTCACCATTTTCGGCCTCGTGATTTTCGCGAGTCTCAGCGTGAGCGGGTGTGGCGATGCCCCGGGGCGCTTAGTCGCGGAGGAGACGCCGATGACTCCCAGCGCGACTTCCG
>Ga0210388_10001273_pt1 | contig 19860 bp, 13 predicted proteins | sample IncBWC19OmetaG_FD_155485 | JGI IMG/M metagenome (GOLD analysis project Ga0210388, IMG submission 155485) | Forest soil microbial communities from Barre Woods Harvard Forest LTER site, Petersham, Massachusetts, United States - Inc-BW-C-19-O ... | reverse complement strand
AGAGGGCGTGCGCGAAACATATACAGCCTCCGAACGGGCAATAGATAGCCGTTCAAGACTAGGCTGCCCCGAGCCGGGTCCAGAATCGTTCAATCTTGGGCCGGATTCTCCCTTATGTCATCGAAAGATTCAATCAATATCGCTGGCCCCAATCTCGCGACGCGAATAATGTGACTTGCGCTTTCTCATTCTGGCTCAGCGTTTTTGCGCGACGCCTTTTTGAGACCATGAACATGTGTCTTCAATTCCCGCTGATTTTTTCCTGAGGTCTTGGGATTAACATGGCCGGAGGTTGCTCAAATAAAAACTGGGGCGGCCTCTCACTCTTTTGGCCGCCCCAGTTTTCGTAAGTTAGAGTTAAGTTAGAAGGTGAACTTAGCCATTACCTGCAGAATACGAGCACTGGCCAAGGAGCCCGCAAACGCACCGTATGGCGTAGTCGGCGGAGCCGTGGTCTGAAGGATCGTGCCGAACGTCCCAGGTCCATTACCCGTCGCATTGACCGGATTCTGGAAGTTTGGATGATTCAGCACGTTGTAGGCATTGGCACCGAGCTGTAGTCCCATCCGCTCCGTTAGACGGAAATTCTTTCGCAGGCTGAAGTCCGTGTTGAAATAATCCGGTCCACGGAAAGCATTCCGTCGAATATTCCCGAACCCAGTCGGCGGTGGATTGCTGCAAATATTGTTGGGGCCGCAAGGAAGGCCATTCGCCGGGTTGGTGCCAGTGACGATCGCAGGATTCGGTTGGCCGGCGAATTGAGCCAACGTGTAGCACGGCACGTTCGGGCTGGTGCAGGACTGCTGCACCGGTGAAATCGGCTGAGCCAATACCGCGCCAGCTGCGCCGTTGTTACCCGCAACTTCATTGAAGAAATCGCTGGAATCCAGCAGGGTGAACGGGAATCCGGTATGGAAATAAACGGTTCCGGACATAATCCAGCCGCCGAGCGCCGTGTCCACCAAGCGATTGGCACTGTGAAACGGCATTTGGTACAGGTAGTTTCCCGTGATGTTGTGGCGAATGTCGTAGTCTGAATTCGAGTAGTTCTGGCATCGCACACAGTTCGGATTGATCTGATTGAGAACGCTGACTTGAGAGAAAGTGGCTTGAAATGGCAGCACACCGCCATTCGACGAAACGTCCAACGAATGGCTATAGCTGTAATTAAGGCGTCCCATAAAACCATGCCACGAGTTTTGCTGCACCGAGAGAGTTATCCCGTTGTAATTGGAATAGCCCTCATTTGTAAGCGTGGTAACGTTCGCCACGCGCGGCTCGACAGCGCTCGTCGGGAGGTTACCGAAGCCGGACGGATTGAACGCGTTTGGATATGGATTGAAGAACAGTTCGTCGTATCCGCGATTGCCAACATAGTTCGCCGAAACGACCGTCCTGGTCCCGATGGTACGCTGAATCTCCACGTTCCATTCGGTGTACTTCGGATTCAGCAGTTTGCCAACGTCTTGTACGTTCGGAACCGCGCAATTCGGATTTGGCGCCAGATATTGGGCCAAATTTCCACCCGAATGGTACACGGACTGAAAAGTCGTGTTGCAAGCGATGGTTGCATTTGCAGCCGAGTTCGGGTCGGTGAAGGCGAAATTACTGGGCGCAATGTAATTGTACGCGGTTACTTGCGGGAAGTTGGTGGTGAAGTCGTCCAAGATGGTGCCCGGATACAGATCGGAGAATTGACCGACACCCGCGCGAATGACCGTCTTGTCTCCCCATGGCGTCCAGGCCACTCCGATGCGAGGCTGGAACACCACTCTTTCGATTCCCGGCAAGATGCTGTGCGAGCCCGGATTCGTAATGGTGTCGAACGGCAACGCTGGGTCATGGCTCGCCTGTGCGAATGGAGTGATCGTGGCCGAGCCGCAATCCGACTGGCAAACGCCGCTCGAATTACGGTCAGCCCGGAGTGCGAGTGTCAATTTGAGCCGGGGATTCACACGATACTCATCTTGGAAGTACAGACCCACGCTATATATCGCCAACGGCTGGCGGAGGTTTAACGCAAACTGTTGGAACAGTGAGTCACCAGTTCCCCCAGTCGGGTTAATTGCATCGTTGGCGAAGTCGAGGGCGCTAACTCCCACGTTGGGAATCGCACCTTCACTCGCTCTGTAGTCACTTACGTCATCGCGTCGGAAATTCACGCCCATCTTGAAGCTGTGATTTCCACGCGTGATCGACAAGTCATCTACGATTCCCCACTGCGTGACGTTGCGGCCCTGTGGGAAGTCTACAGCCGTTCCCGGCACGTCAGTCTGGCATCCTGCGCCGAGGCAAGTTGCTCCGATGTCGGTGAAGAAAAAGAAGCCGGGGAATGCCGCTGTGGCGGCATTGATGTTGACCGGCTGGAAAATCGCCGAATACCACAGCACAGATCCAACGACGTTATTCACCACGTTCGGGCTGAACACGTGCGTATAGTTCAGTTGACCTTCTTCTTGTGGCTGAACGCTGTGAATGTTGAACACAGGGTTCACGAAACTGGTGTCGGTCGGTTGTGTCCCGCGATCGAATTTCGTACGGCCAAAGATCTTATTGTTTTCGTTGATGTTCCAATCGACGCGGCCCGAAACTAACCACTCTCTGTTTCCGTTCGGGACGGTTTGTTGTGTTTGGCCGACGCATGCGTCATTCGGTATGGCTCCGCCGCTCAGGCCGTTAAGAGATCCGCAGCTGTTTGCTATAGGATTGGCGTTGGCTGCCGCGAAACCCGCCCCGTTGTTATACAGACTGAAAATGTTCTGGTAGAACGGTGTCGCCGTCGGAGCTGTGGGTAACTTCGCGATATTTTGGGTCACGTAATTCTCGAACGCCGTGGTGGGATAATCTACGAACCCTCCTGAAGCGAGCGAGTACCTTAGCCCTTCCGTGTTGGCGTAAAAAAATACTTTGTCCTTGATGATGGGTCCGCCAAATCCGGCCGCCCACTGGTTGTTCACCTCAGGCTGATAGCCGACGAAGTAATCGGTGGCGTTCATGCCGCCCGCATTGTAGTAATACACCGCGTCGCCATGATAAGCGTTGCCGCCCGATTTCGTGGCGTAGTCAATCTGCGCGCCTGCTTGCCGTCCATACTGTCCGGTGTAGGCGTTGCTGATTACTGACACTTCTTGGATTTCATTGGAACCCAGCAGCAAGTTGCTGGCGCCGGAGTTGTTCAAGTTCAGGAAAGGATCGTTGTAATCGTTACCATTGATGGTGAAAAGGTTGGCCGTGCCGGGCATACCGAACGCGCTGAAGTTTCCAAAGCCGCTGCCTGCGCTGTTCATCGCCACACCCGGTGCTGTCTGCGCGATGTTGCTTAGGTCGCCGCCCGGATTGGGAAGGTTTTCGATCTCGGCGGTGTCGATACTGGTCGAGATATTTGCATTTTCGGTTTGGAGCAGGGCGCCTTGTCCCGTCACTTCGACAGTGACTGCGCCGCTACCGAGTTCCAACTTCACATTCGCAACAGCCGTTTCCCCGAGAGCGACTTCGGTAGACAAAGACGCTTCCTTAAATCCAGATTGCGTCACTTTCAATTTATACGCGCCCGGCTTCACGAGCCCGAACGAGTAGGTCCCGGTCGTGCTGGTTTGCGAAACCAACGCCTCACCAGTGGTTGTGCTCGTCAACGTCACGGTAGCACCCACGATCACCGCATTCGTGGGATCCGTCACTGTGCCATTGAGTGCTCCCGTCACTACGCTCTGCGCCAGAAGCAAACTGGGCAACAGAAACATCAAAGCCGCGAATAGTGCGGCTCGCAAAAAATATCGATTCAATCGCATTTTCATCTCCGGACTCAGTAAATTTGTGAAACGCGAGCGAGACCCACCTACAACTCGGAATCACTTCTTCAATAGCAGCTCGATAGCCAAAGAGTTGTTGAGCGATTGCAGGCACTTACAGGGATTTTTCTAGATGGATATGGGAACGCGTAGAATTAGAAAAATAATTGGTCACGCACACCAGTGTTTCGAAACATCCGCCTGGCGTCTCCACACTTTTCGTCGTCGATATACATCAAACGAGAGAAGTCAGCTACGTGATTCTAAATTGTGGAGCATTCGTGTTCTCTGGCGGGCAAACCCGAGTGATTCGGGGCGAGTCGATGCTTCAGTTCTTCCGGATATGTAAGGACTCAAACGAATAGTGGAACGTGCAAGGTGCTTTGCCCATTGCACTCTTCTGGAGATATTTAAATCAGATTAAGTGCAGTTCATTGATTTTCTTGCGCGATGCTCGGGCGCAAAACGAACGACTCAAAGCTTGCCGTCTTACAAGCAGCTGCTACGGTCCTTGCTGACGAACTAGATTCCAGCCATTCGTAATAAATCCTTTCCATCCGTCGAATTTGTTCCGGATAGCTGCTTTCCCGGATCGCCAGCCATTGGTCGAGTGATATGTGCTGGTCCGACGCGCGCGTCCACAAATCCTCGGGCAATTTCTCCAGAAAATGATATGTGAATCGTCTCAGGGCGCGAATAATTCCCAGGGCTTCTCGAATGTCTTGGTAGAAATAACCGAGTCTCCCTGAACCCGAGACGGAATCAATTCCAGTCGCAGCGGACTCAGGATTGGCGACAAGAGCACGACAATGGAGATACTCAATCACCTCGTTGTCGGCGATCCGGCATACACTGTCGTGAATACTTGGGCCATTGGAAGCATGTTTATAGACCCACATCTTCCTTGGGAATCGACGAAGCGCAGCAGTGAGCAAGGTTGGACCGTTGCGAAAAGATTCGAGGATTCGTCTTCTCTCTGCGTTCATCGGGACCCCGTTCTTCCGCTGCGATATTTCATTTAGCATCGACATCTCGATGATTATGAATGGAACCATCTTTGCCGCCAGACAAATGTGATAGAGCGAAGGATGCAGTGACCAAACGCAACCCACGAGTTGCGGAATAAGATGTGCACAAACACTCAACCGGCATTAAGGCTCAGCTTTGTCGCCGGCTCCAAATTGTTTTATTGACTTTCTCTTCCAGTCATACATACTAGTCGGTATGTATCATTCTGCGACCAGCGGCAAAGCCGCGGGTGGTGAACGCCGCGATCCCCAGCGCACCAGAGAGCGCCTGTTGCAGGCTGCCTTCCAGGAGATTTACAGGTCGGGATACCGCGGCACTGACTTAGACACAATTCTCCACACGGCGGGTGTAACGAAGGGGGCCATGTACCACCACTTCGAGAATAAGGAGGCCCTGGGGTACGCCGTGGTGGACGAGATAATTGCAGGCCTGGGTCAGGAAATGTGGTGGTCGCCACTGAAAAATGCCGTGAACCCGATCGACGCTTTGATCGGCATTATTCGCTCCGTATCGTTAAAGCGCTCGGACGTGCGCTGCGGCTGCGCCCTGAATAACCTGTCTCAGGAGATGTCCCCTCTGGATGAGGGCTTTCGGAAGAGAACGGCGAAATTGTTCTGGAAGTGGCAGGACGCAATCGCGAGCGCGCTGCGAAACGGCAAGAAACGCGGAATGGTGCGCAGCGACGTACATCCCGAAGAAATGGCTTCTTTCTTGATCGCGACCTACGAAGGCTACATCTCTCTGGCAAAAAGTCATCAAGATGCCACGGTTCTCCGGGATGGCCAAGAAGCGATGATCAGTTTCCTGGAATCACTTCGTGCGCCGCGTAGCCGAAAGAGAGCAGCAGGTTCCCAATGAAGGCCTGTTTTCTTGTGCCTTCATATATACCGACTGGTCGGTATATATGTGACAGTAGTCAGAAAGGAGAATTGACCATGAAGACGTCCAGAAGGATTACGCGGGCGTTTATATTCGCAACGTTGCTTGTGACTGGGCTGCAAATCGCTCCTTCAGAGGCACGCGCCCAAGAGCCCTCTTCGTCCTATCCCAAGATGGCTCCCATCGATCAGTATCTTATGGCTGATCGAGATGCCGAGATTGCGATGGCGCGTAGCGCAGCGCCACCATCGATTGCATCTGACGCCGAAGTCATGGTCCTCAAACGGCATGGCTACGAAACTGCCGTCAAAGGCAAGAATGGTTTCGTCTGTCTTGTAGAACGATCGTGGATGTCCCCATTCGACTTTTCGCAGTTCTGGAATCCCAAGATGCGAGGTCCCATCTGCTTCAATCCAGCGGCGGTGCGATCGATCTTGCCCCTAACTTTCAAGAGGACGGAATTAGTATTCGCCGGGCTATCCAAAGCTCAGATCATCGAGGGCATCAAGGCTTTCGATGCGAAAGAATTACCGCCCCTCGCACCCGGCGCGATGTGCTACATGATGTCAAGCCAAGCGTATTTGAACGACTCTGCCGGGCATTGGGTCCCTCATTTGATGTTTTACGTTCCGCTTACAGATCCCAAGTCATGGGGAGCAGACCTGCCAGGCTCTCCAGTTATGTTGAATCCACAATTTGCTGGCGCTCCGGAGCCGATTACCGAGTATATGATTCCGGTGCCCACCTGGTCAGACGGAACAGCCGCACCCAAGGAAGCGCAGTGATTTGATCTCAATGCGCACCTAGAACTCGAATGTTAACAGGGGGCCTCATGCGCGTACTTATAGTCGATAAAGAACCGAATGACCGAAGCGCGTTGGCAAACGCTTTGGCAACGAGAAAGGATATTGAAGCATTCGATTCTGCAGAGGACATCTCGGAAGCACTCGAGAAGCTGCAACAAGAGGAATATGACGTCGTTCTTTTAGACAGCCCCATTCCCGAAATTTCTGAGGTGGAACTCCTCGGACTCTTGAAAAAACGGAACCGTCCGGTGCCTGCCGTCATTATCGTTACCACACGCCGCCAGCCCGCCATCGCTGCCATCGACGAACTTGCAGTGCATTACTCGTTGAAGCCTTTCTCGAGCGAGCGTACTCACGAGGATCTGATTCCAGCCATAAGCAGAAAAGCGCACGAACAAAAAACGACCTTAATCCCGCAGTTAAGAATTCCCGCCGGGAATCCCTCGAAGATCGCAATCGCGATGGAAGGGAGAGTGCTTCTTATCGATCCAGCAGAAGTAATTGCAGTAGAAGCAGAGGGCAACTATGTCTTGCTCGTCAGATCGTCGGGATCTCATTTGGTTCGGGGATGTATTTCGACACTCGCCGAGAAACTCTTACCCTATGGTTTCGTGCAAATACATCGCTGCGTGCTTGTGAACTCTTGCTGGGTTCATGGAATTCACCCACGCTCTACGGGGGAATATCTTCTTTGCACACGCGGCGGCAAGGAGTACCCAGTGTCGAGGACATACAAACAAAATCTGAGGTCTCTCGCACCGTTATGGATTGGCAGCGATGTCCTTTTTGCGGAGTGACCCGTCGTAACTAATTCGTTTGCTGCCGGACCCGGGATGTTGAGGGCGGAACATGGCCCTTCAGCCGCATGTAAACGGCGAGATTTCCGTAATGCTCGTTATTGTGGGTGATGTTGTACATCAGCATGGCGCCGCGGACGGTTTTGGTGGACCCTGTGCCCATAACATTCGCGATCTGCACCGGCTGAATGAAGTTAGCGTCGGTCGTGGCCGCGTACACCCGGTCGCAATAAACGAGCGAATCGTTCAACGCCTTAACGAGTGCGGCCTTGTCAGTGATTTGCTCGTAGTCGGCCGTTGCCGGCGACTTTTCGCCCGCCACCTGCGAACAGAAGAAAAAGTTCGCATCGACCACGTGACCGATAATCTGACCGAAGGTCCGGACCTGCGGCGTCGGTCGAAAGCCGTATTCATTCGCAGGCATGTTCTCTGCCGCTTCCGCTAGATTACGGCGAATCATCGCGTGCATCGCCTTGGTGCTGCTCGCCAGCGAGGGCGACAACTCATCAGGATAGCCGGCGTCCGTTGTTTGAGCGGAGGCCGCCGGCAAAGTCAGATACGCAAAGACAAAAGCCAAGGCAAACAGACGCAGCATCGGGTGGTCTCCCTTCACCGTGTGAATCGTTTGGCCAGCGCGGCTCACTTATAGACCGCGACAACGGAGTCTTGTCAAGTCTAATCGCCAAACTCCTGATTAGCGCACTTCCCGGATAAGTGGGATCTTGCCCAAAAAACCTCCTTGCCCAAAATCCCCAGGACCTAGGTTTAGTCCGCTGCCGACGTGCCAAGCTGAGGCTTGTTACTTCTTTTCTTGAGGGGGAGATGCCACAGGAGCATCTAGACCATTCTCGCGAATCTGCACGAACTGCCAACCGAAGCGCCCTTTGATGCAAAGATTGCCGTGAGTCACGCTGTGATCTAAAGGTGATGTCACTCGAACGATGCGGCCATCTTGTTGGTGCACGGTAAGGTCGCAACCCACGCCGCAGTAAGGGCAGATAGTGTCAGTTTGAGTCTGGTGGCTTTCGTTCCAGGTTCCGGCTTGGCGCATATCATATTCGCTCTTGAACATTAGCGCGCCGGTGGGGCAGACGCCAATACAGTTGCCACAATAAACGCAGGCCGAATCGGTGAGCGGCACCTCATATTCCGTGGCGATGTGGGCGGAGAAGCCGCGACCCGCTACGGCAATGGCAAAAGTGTTTTGCGCCTCCACGCCGCAGGCTTCCACGCACTTGTAGCAGAGAACGCACTTGGAGTAATCGCGGACGTAGAGATCGTTGTCAATTTTTACCGGCTGGGTCACCGTGGCTCTGGTTTCGCCAAAGCGCGCAGGCCGCGCGCCGTAACGCGCGATATACTCGTCCATCTTAGGAGCGGTGGAAAGGTCCACGGACGACGCCAAAAATTCAAGCACCAACCGACGGCTGAGGCGGACTCGGTCAGAATCCGTTTTGATGGACATATTCGGTTCCACCTTGCGCGAGCAAGCTGGAACAAGTGTGCGGGAGCCTTCCAACTCCACCACACAGACCCGGCACACATTGACCGGAGTAAGACTCTCCAGAAAACAAATCGTGGGAGTTTCGATCCCAAGTTTCTTTGCGGCGTCCAGTATTGTGGAACCTTCTGGGACGGAAACGGGACGATCGTCGATCTTGATATCGATGGTGCGGCGCTCCGGCACTGGCGGCGCAACTGGAATCGGTCCGCGAGGGAGAGGAATGGTAGGCTTCGGCGCGTCGAGCGCGGGAGTCTCTAACAAAGGTTCGGTCATGAAAAGAGGCTCCAACGCTTCAGAGCGGACTCCAGCGCGCTCGAGGCGGTCTGGCCGAGACCACAAATCGAGGCGTCGCGCATGGCTTGGCCCATTTCGCGAAGCATGGCAATTTCCTGTGCCGCCGAGCCAAGCGGTTTTGCGTTCACTAATCGCTGAAGTGTTTCTTGCTGGCGCACGACGCCTACGCGGCAGGGAACACATTGGCCGCAAGTCTCGTGCCGGAAGAAGCTGGCGATGCGCAGCAGGATGCGGCGAAGATCTACTGTGTCGTCAAATAGCATAACCACGCCGGAACCCAAGGTCGCTCCGATGGCGCGGGTACCTTCGAACGTCAGAGGCGTGTCAAGCTCTTGAGGCCCTACAAAAGTTCCAGCCGCGCCGCCCAGCAGAACTGCCTGCAGTACACCGCTCCCAACAACGCCGCCGGCAAGATCGATGAGTTGGCGCAAAGTCGCGCCCATGGTGATCTCATATACTCCGGGGAGAGCTATGTGGCCGCAAAGGCAGAAGAGTCTGGTGCCGGAAGAGTTTTCCGTTCCGAGCTTCGCGTACGCTGCGCCACCCTCGCGGATGATACCCGGAACGTTAACGAGCGTTTCCACGTTGTTCACTGCGGTCGGCTGGCGGAAGAGCCCGGATTGGGTGGGAAAGGGAGGCTTATTGCGTGGCTCGCCGCGATAGCCTTCAATCGAATTGAACAGCGCCGTCTCTTCTCCGCAAATGTACGCGCCCGCGCCGCGGCGAATTTCAACATTGAATTGAAAATCGTTGCCAAGAATGTTCTCGCCGAGGAACCCATTTTCATTGGCCGACTCGATAGCGTGCTGCATCCGTTCCGCGGCCAGCGGATATTCGCCGCGCAGGTAGATGTAGCCCCGCCGTGCGCCGGTAACGAAGCCGTCAATCGTGATGCCCTCAAGCACCGCAAAGGGATCGCCTTCCATCAGGATGCGGTCTTTAAATGTTCCGGGCTCAGATTCGTCGGCATTGCAGATGACGAAGTGCGCTCGACCACTGTCTTGCTTCAGCAGATGTCTCTGCAGGAAAAGCGCCTCCCACTTTTTGGCTGTGGGAAATGCCGCGCCGCCCCGGCCTAGTAGTTTTGAAGCAGACAGTTCACGAAGTGTGCCTTCCGGCCCAAGCTCGAAGGCTTTACGCAAACCTTGATAGCCGCCCAGCCGCTGATAGGCCTCCAGCGTTGACACATCGCCCTCGCTGATGCGGCGCAGAAGTCGTAAGGGAGAGGGATCCGTTTTCAGGACAGCCTGGGGCACGCTGATTTGAATGTCCAGCACATCGGGTTCGGCGGGCAATCGACCTTGGACAGCATCCTGAATCAACGACTCGACTCGTTCCGCCGAAGCGGGGGCGAGAACTCGCTCAGCGGGTTTCTCGCCGGCAGAACTTATCAGCGTGGCGGGAGCGCGCTCACATAAGCCGAGACACTGGCTGCGCAGCCAGATGGCCCGTCCGCCAAAGATAGGAGAGCCCGAGGGACCAAGCCCGCGTTCGAGTTCTGCGCACAGTTTGTCCGAGCCGCGCGCGATGCAGGCGATGTCGTCACATACGTGAGCTACCACCTGGGCGCGGGGTTCCAGCGAAAACATTCCATAGAAAGACGCCACGCCATGAACTTCAGCGGGAGGAACGTCCAGCCTCAGTGCGAGGTAGTTGAGAGCGCCGGGACTGATCCAGCCAACTCGGTTCTGGATCGCATGGAGGGCCGGAAGCAGGCGATGTCGCTCGCCTTTGGCGCCGTAGTCAAAAGCCGCCCGGGTGTCCTCCATTGGCCGCTGGCCGCCTTGCCAACTCGATTCGGGCGCACCCAGATTAGAGTCAACCGCTGCGCGTTCTTCCGCAGTCGGCTGTGCTTTTGTTAGATGAAGGTCCAATCAGATCCTCTTATATCTTTTCGATACGGATGGCGGTTGCTTTGAACTCGGCCGTGCCTGATTTGGGGTCCACAGCATCAATCGTCAGGTCGTTGGTCGCTATCTGATCGTGATCGTGGACAGATAAGAATACGAGTCCTGGGCGCAAAGCCGAATCAAAACGCACCGGCGCTACGAGCGATCCACGCCGCGACGTTATGCGGACTTCATCGCCTTCCTGCAAATTGTAGTGCAGGCCGTCTTCCGGTGACACGTCTAGCGCCTCTTTGCGGCGTAATGGCGACGCATACAGTCTGGTTTGTACGCCAGTATTGTAATCATCCAGCCGGCGTCCCGTGGTCAGGCGAATCGGATAATCTTCGTCGAGCTGGTCCACCGGAGGCTCAAATTCCACCACGCTAAACCGAGCGCGCGGGCCAATTACCGGTTCACTCCAGAGACGCCCGTGAAGGAACATTTCTCCAGGGTGTGACTCGTCATAGCACGGCCACTGGATGCCGCCCATCTCTTCGAGGCGACGGTAACTCATGCCTCCGTGCATGGGGCTCAGAAGGCGCAACTCGTTCCAGATACCTTCGGGATCGGGCCTGCCCCAATCATGGCCGAGGCGGTGCGCCAGCTCGAAAATAATGTCCAAGTCGTCGCGAACACCGGCGGGCGGCGCCACAGTGCGGCGCACGCGCTGCACGCGGCGCTCGCTGGAAGTTACCGTTCCTTCGCTTTCAAACGCGCCGGCCGCAGCGGGCAACACAACATCCGCCAGTTGCGCCGTCTTGGTATAGAAAAGGTCCTGGACTACGAGGAACTCCAGTCCACCGAGCCGCTTCAAGGCGCGATGCCGGTCGGCCTCTGAGTCCGCCGGATTTTCGCCAAGCACGTAAAGCGTAGTTAGCTGGCCATGGTCCATCGCTTCAAACATATCGCTCAGATTCCAGCCGCGCTTGGGCTGGATTTTTGCGCCCCAAGCCTTTTCAAACTTGGCGCGCAGCTCGTCGTTCTCCACGTGCTGAAAGCCGGTAAGGCGATCGGGGATCGCGCCCATGTCACCGCCACCCTGGACGTTATTCTGCCCGCGCAGGGGATTCACGCCACTGCCGTAGCGGCCAACGTGCCCGGTGAGAATCGCAAGGTTGATGAGAGACACGACGTTGTCCACGGCGTTGTGGTGTTCAGTGATTCCAAGAGTCCAGCAAAGTTGGGCGCGCGGAGCGCTCGCATAGGCGTGAGCCATCTTGCGGATGGCCGCAGCAGGCACGCCCGTATCGCGTTCAGCTCGCTCCAATGTGTATTTCTCAACATGAGCTTTGTAGGCTTCAAATCCGCTGGTGGCGTGGCGGATGAATTTCTCGTTAGCAAGACCTGCGGCGATGATCTCCCGTCCGACGGCGTTGGCGAGCGAAATGTCAGAACCCACATCCAAGCCGAGCCAGAGATTAGCCCAGCGCGCGGAACTGGTACGCCGCGGGTCAACCACATAAAGTTCAGCGCCGTTGTGGATGCCCTTCAACAAGTGATGAAAGAAAATCGGGTGTGTTTCCCGCGCATTCGATCCCCACAGCAGGATGACGTCCGTATCTTCAATCTCACGGTACGAGCTCGTGCCACCACCTGCTCCGAACACCGCCGCCAGACCGGCGACACTAGGGGCGTGTCAAGTCCGGTTGCAGCTATCGATGTTGTTGGTGCCCATGATGCTGCGAACGAACTTCTGCGCCGCGTAATTCAGCTCGTTGACTGTCTTGGAACAACTAAACATCCCAAAATTCCGCGGATCGTTCTTCGCGATGGATTTGCGGAATGCCACGGCCACGCGGTCCATGGCCTCATCCCAGGTCGCTGGACGATGCACACCGTTCTCGCGCACGAGCGGTTGGGTGAGACGCTCTTTCGTTGGCTCAGGCATGGAACCTCCCAAAGGGATGAGTAACGAAATTGTAGCATTTTGAACGGAAGTGATGCGTTGTATGCGGCCGCTACTTGCCGTTGGGCAGCCACTGGAAAGCGGCTATTGCTACGCTGAAATGGTGTCTTGTCTTAGCGCCTAACAGAAGCGGGTAGTGATTGAGAAGTCCGAAAAATTTCGCGCAGATAAAATGATTGTCGCTGCCAATAAAAGTCACGGGGTCCCTGCAGAAGTCACTACAGTGGAGCGAGTCAACTGATGCGGACAATCTGTAAGTTATTGAAAAAAGTGGCGCGCCCGGAGGGGCTCGAACCCCCAACCCTCTGCTTCGAAGGCAGATGCTCTATCCAGTTGAGCTACGGGCGCGTGCTGCTGATTTTACCCGAGGTTTCGTCGGTGTCGTGAACAGAATCGGAAGATGAGTCGCAGAACTCTGGACTCTATTGACCGGTCTGCGATTAACGAGTAGCTTCTCACCCAAACGAATGATGGCCGGAACAATGGCCGCCAGCGAGCGGGGGGCGAATGCCGTGTTTGCGTTTTCTTGTGATTGTGTGTTCGGTTTTGTTTTCTGCTTCAAGTTTCGCCCAAAACGTCGAGAATTCGTCGTTACCAAAAGTTGCGGCGAACGATAACCGCACGCCCGCCGGGCTGCTCACGAACGGCGTCCTGGAATTGCGACTCACGCTCAACGAGGGCCGTTGGTATCCGGAGGAAGAGACCGCCGGCCATCGCGATGTTTATGCCTTCGCCGAAGAAGGCCACGCGCCACAGAGCTCCGGCCCGCTGATCCGCGTGCCACAGGGAACGCAGATTCACGCCAGCATTCGCAATATGCTGCCGCTCGCGGCAAAAATCCACGGCTTGCACAGCCATCCCGGTGACGCGAAGGACGTATTGACGCTCGCCCCCGGCGAAACGCGGCAGTTGCAATTCGCCCCAGGCGATCCCGGCACTTACATGTACTGGGCCAGCACGTCCGACAAGCCGCTCGACGAGCGCGAACAAAAAGAAACTCTCCTATCCGGCGCATTTATCGTTGATGATCCCCGAACGAAACCGGAAGACCGTATCTTTGTTCTAGGGCTCTGGTCGAAAGGGCTCGGCCCCGACGCTGAAGAAATCCTTTCGATCAACGGCAAGTCCTGGCCAAGCACCGAACGCATTACGCTGAACCAAGGCGAAACCGCGCACTGGCGCGTGATCAATCCCACGTCATCAGATCACGCGATGCATCTGCACGGTTTCTTTTTCACCGTGGATGGCAGGGGTGACGGGGAGCGCTTCGAACAATATGCCGTAGAGCAGCGGTATCTGTCGGTCACCGAGCACATTGATGTTGGGCAGACATTCGAGATGACCTGGAAGCCGGAACGCGCGGGAAACTGGCTCTTCCATTGCCACATGAGTGCTCACATGGTGCCTTCGGAATCTCTGCACCCCACAGAAGTGCATCCTGCTGCGTATTCGCCGGAACACGATCACACCGCCAGCATGGGCGGACTGGTGATCGGCATCAGCGTGCTTCCCAACTCGACTGCGACGCCCAAGCCGACAGGCCCGCCGCACAAATTGCAACTTGTGATCTCGGAGAATCCTGAAAAAATCCCGCTATATAATCTGGAAGTGAACGATCCAAGAGACCCCGCTGCGCCTGACATGAAGAAAAAGACGAGCTTGCTGGGTCCACCCATCATTCTTACTCGCGGCGAGTTGGCCGAAATCGAAGTGAAGAACACCACCGGCGATCCGACCGCGATTCATTGGCACGGGATGGAGCTGGAAAGTTATTACGACGGCGTTGCGGGATGGACCGGCTCGGCGCAGCAGACCAGCCCGCCCATCGCGCCGGGAACTTCTTTTGTTGCCCGCATGACTCCGCCGCGAGCCGGTACATTCATTTATCACACGCACTGGCACGACGCGAACCAATTGATCAATGGCGTGTACGGGCCCCTGATCGTCTTAGAACCAGGGCAGAAATACGATCCGGAGCATGACCGGACATTTGTGTTCAGCATCGGCAAATTTGCTCCGTTCAGTTATATGCTCCTGATAAACGGCAATCCCGAACCGTATCCCGTCACATTACATTCCGGGACGCGTTATCGGTTGCGATTCATCAACATTGGCGACAACGCCTCGGACTTGCGAGTCCGCCTTACCAGACAAGACGCGCTGGTGCAGTGGAAAGTAATTGCGAAAGACGGAGCAGATTTGCCGCCAGCGCTGTTGAAGTCCTCCGCGGCAGACATGGGAATCACCGTCGGTGAAGTTTATGACGTGGAGTATCAGGCCGACACACCCGGCCTCGCTAATCTGCAAATTTGGCTGCCCTCTTTTCCCGTAATGGTCACGCAACCGGTTAATTTTGCTCCAGCCCCGGCCAAGTGAAGGTAACGTAGCGGTCTTGGCAAGCCGGAATTATTTCTGGCTGAGGAGGTAGAGGTCGGCATGGCCAGCACGGCGCGCGTAAACCACCGAAGAGAGGTCACGGGCGAAATCGTACCCGTTTCCGCCGGAGCTAAAGGGAACAGCGAAGGGAAGCTTCACTGCCACCTGCGGCGAGCCGATGAGTTTTCCGTCTTGCCAGCCTACGCGGTAAATTGTGACTTCGTGCTCCGACGGGATGGCGTACAACAGGGACTTGCCATCAGGAGCAAATTCCGCCTGGAAGGTTGCGACACCCGGCAACAGCGGAATGCACTTTTTTTCAGGGATTGAGAACTCATAGATTCCAGTTCTTGCTCCTGACCACACTGCACCTATCAGGTATTGCCCGTCGGCTGAGATTTCCGCACTGTTACCGCAATTTCCACCGATTTTCTCCTGGCCCGAACCGTCCGGGTTCGCTTTCCAAGTCGTGGGCAATGCAGAGTCCTTCTCGAAGCCGGTGATGTAGAGAGTTTTCTGGTCACGGGTCCAAAGCAGATTAAAGATGTTTCCGCTGGACCAGGGAATCTGGTGGAGGTCGCTGCCATCGGCTCCGACAGTATATGGTTTGTCTATAGCGCCGTGTTGCGACACCACAAAGGCCAGGTGAAAACTGTCTGACGCCCAGTTTGTGGTTGCCAGGGATTCCCCGGTGGCAATTTTCACCGGGTTGCTGCCATCAATGTTTGCGGTCCAAACCTCAGTGCGGTCCCTGGCGGGCTGGGCGACGTACATCAAGCGCTTTCCGTCCGGGGAAATGGCGGGCTGCGTCGCATTTTCCGAAGCGATATCGGTGGTCTGCTTCGTGCGGACATTGTATGCGGTCAAAAAGCCGGTGGCTTTGCCGTTCACGAAATAAATTCCTTTTCCCGACGGGTCAACCATGGGCGAAAAGTCGGGTCCAGTTCCCTGGGTGACCTGCGCGAGCGATTTGTCACTCAGGGCGTAGTTCCAGATGTTGGTCAAGCCGCTAACGGTACGGCTGAACAGCACGGTTTTGCCGGGCTCACCCCAGGCGAGGTCCACGGCCTCCGCAGGTATGTCACCAAGCGCAACGATCGAGTGATTGGACAAATCCAAGTCGTACACGTGAGCTAGCGGGAGCAAAGAGATCGCGTCGTGCGTGAATACCAGCAAGTGGTTGCCGTCAGGAAATGGCAAAACTCTCCGTGGGGGAAACAGCAGAGCGTCGAGAGCGTAAACCTGCTCCTCGCTGAGACTGGATCTTTGCGTGCGGAAGATGCCGCGGCTGCCTGCTTTTAGGTAATAGATGAAGTTGCCGTTGGAAGATGGGACTAACGCGAAGCCCGAAGCCACGCGATTGGGTTTTCCGCCGAGTGTGGGGACGGCCCAGCCTTCGTCGTTACCTTGGAACCGCCCGTAATAGATCTCAGTTCCATCGGTGGAGAAGCTATCCACAATCTTGTCGCCTCCGTCACTTGTGAGCTGCAGAGGCTCGCCACCGGATGTGAGTATGACGAAGACCTGCGAGATGCCAGCGACTTGCGAGGTGAATGCGACGGTGTGGCCGTCGGGAGAAATCCGGGCGCTGCTCATGGGCTTGTCCCAGTGGCTGATTTGGGTAATTTTCGAGGGACCGCTGGGTGCGCTGGAGCCGTGCAAGAAGTGATACGCCGCAAATGCCGCTAAGACGAGCACAAGAACAGCGCACGCGATGACGATCGCGGACTTCTTGCCTGCCGCTGCAGCGGAAGGCAGAGCAGCGGTTGTCGCGATCCGGTTGCTCCCGCTTCCAGGCTCCAGAGAAAGTTCCTGAACCGTTCGGCTTTCGGTAGAGGAAATTCGACCGGAGCCCGAATCGCGCCGCAACCGCTTCAAGTCGGTGCGGATATCCGCCGCGGACTGATAACGGAGGTCGCGATCTTTTTCCAGAGCCTTGTTGATAATGTCTTCCAGCTTCGGCGGAAGGTCCGGATTCAAACGCACGGGAGCCACCGGCGCGCGATTCAAAATCATGTCGGTAATCACGCCGGAAGTCTCACCGCGAAACGGTACCGCGCCCGTCGACATTTCGTAGAGCACCACGCCAAACGAAAACAGATCGGTGCGCGCGTCGAGTTCCTTCCCGCGAACCTGCTCGGGCGACATATAGGCGACCGTTCCGACCGCAACGCCGGGACTGGTCAGATCTTCCGGGCGTACTCCCGCAGTCATCGACGCTGAGAGAGTTGCGTCCCGCGTCACTGTATGTACTGCGGCGAGGCGAATCTGTTTGGCAAGCCCGAAGTCGAGAATCTTGGCGTGGCCCCGCTCGGTGACAAAAATGTTGGCCGGCTTAATGTCGCGGTGGACGATTCCTTTGCTGTGGGCCGCGTCGAGCGCGTCGGCGATGTCGATGCTGAGATCCAGAAGCAGTTCCAAATCCAAGGGGCGGCCCGAGATGGAGTGCTTCAAGGTCTTCCCATCGAGGCATTCCATGGCGATATAGGTCTGCCCGTTCTCTTCGCCGATTTCGTGAATGGTGCAGATATTCGGATGATTCAGCGCTGAGGCAGCTCGCGCTTCCCGGCGAAATCGCTCCAGCGCCTGTGCGTCTTCAGCCAATTCATCGGGAAGAAATTTCAGCGCAACGTAACGGCCGAGGTTTGTGTCTTCCGCTTTGTAAACGACACCCATTCCCCCGCCGCCAAGCCGTTCGACGACTTTGTAATGCGAGAAGATTTCGCCAATCAGCGAATCGGTGGGTTGCATGTGCCGCACATATTAGGTTGCGCGGGAAGGCAAGTCAACGAAGACAGGTTTTACAAATCGGCGTGCCACGCCAGCAATTCCCGAACCGGGATAGCCCCAATCCGAAATGGGAATGCAATACCTCCTTCTAACAGGTCTTGTTCCTCTAAGCCTCGCATTCGCAAGTACATCGTAAAACTCTCTTGTTGGTTATCGCGGTGCACTAGCGAGCGCTCGTCTACCGAAAATCTTAAATCTTGGCGCGATCGCGTGCGTCCGTTCAGAGACGCCGGGCCATTAAATAAAGAGGGGCGCAAATGAGAAAAGCCGAAGGTAACAAGATAGTGGCTCGAAGCTGTGTGGCGGCGTTGCTGCTCGCTATTTTCCTGGGCGGCTGCGGACGAGAACAAACTGTCAGCCCGGTCCCTGTTGTAGTTTCCACCACACCCGCGAATGGCGCGACGGCTGTTCCAGTCGCCCAAGTAATTACCGCGACTTTCAATCAAGCCATGGATCCCACCACTATAAACGCCTCGACTTTTATTGTGACCGGACCTGGCGGGGTAGCGGTGAACGGCGTAGTCACTTTCTCTGGAGCGACGGCAAGCTTCACGCCCAACGTACTGCTCGCACCGAGCGCGCCCTACACCGCGACGATCATGGCGGGAGTTGCAAATCCCACTGGAAACCCATTGGCAACAAATTTTGTATGGATGTTCACCACCGGAACAATTCCGACCGTAATTGCCACGAATCCCGCTAACGGCGCCATCACTGTACCCATAAACCAGAAAATCACCGCAACCTTCAGCGAGGCGATGAATCCGGCAACCATCACCGCGGCGGGAACATTCACGTTAGCTGTGACGGCAGGCGGAGCACCCGTAACCGGAACAGTGACCTATGTCGCGGCCACCAATACGGCCATGTTTGCACCCACGGGAAATTTGCTTCCGAACACCCCATACACTGCCACGATTACCACCGCAGCGCAAAGCGCGGCGGCTGGCAACTCACTCGCGAGCACCTTCATGTGGAGTTTTACTACCGGTCTGACGGCGGACTTGACCGCGCCTACCATCATTCTCACCAATCCTGCGTCGGGCGACGGCACCGTTCCTACGAATCAGAAAATAATTGCGACGTTTAGCAAGGCCATGGATTCCTCGACAGTCACTGCCGCCGGAACATTTACGGTAGCTGTTGCCGGAGCGGGCGGTGCCAACGTTCCCGGAACTGTTAGTTACGCAGGTAACTCTGCAACATTTACGCCAAGTACAGCTCTGATGCCCGCCACGGATTACACCGCCACTATCACAAATGCCGCATTAGACCTTAGCGGCAATGCATTGGCGGCTGGTGCGGTGCCGAATCCGTGGAGCTTTACTACCGGCGCAGGTACGGATACGACGGCACCGACGATCACTCTCACCAATCCAGCAAGTGGGGCTATGAGCGTTTCTCTTAACACCGTTGTTAGCGCCACCTTCAGCAAAGATATGGACCCGCTAACCATCACCGCTCCCGGCACGTTTACTGTGGCCGTCGCAGGAGCAGGCGGCGCAGCGGTTACTGGAACAGTTACTTACGACGCCGTGAACGACATTGCTACGTTCACGCCTGCCGCTAACCTCACGGCCAGCACGCAATACACCGCTACGATTTCGAACGCGGCGACAGATCTGGCCGGCAATCCGCTCGCGGCGGGGGTAGTACCTAATCCTTGGAGCTTTACCACCGGTCTCGTCGTTGGCCCAGTAGGCCCGAATCTTGGCACGGCCTCCACCTTCGGATCAATTGGAGGCAGCGCGGGCATAACCAATCAGGGTATCAACACAGTCATTAACGGAGACATCGGCACT
>Ga0210388_10001271_pt1 | contig 19871 bp, 23 predicted proteins | sample IncBWC19OmetaG_FD_155485 | JGI IMG/M metagenome (GOLD analysis project Ga0210388, IMG submission 155485) | Forest soil microbial communities from Barre Woods Harvard Forest LTER site, Petersham, Massachusetts, United States - Inc-BW-C-19-O ... | reverse complement strand
AAGTCAACTTCTGGAACATCCTCAATCTCGGCTTCCTCGCAGCGGGTTCGGGCGGCTACGATGTCAACGACGGCCTCGCGCTGTTCTCCAACGTCCACACCTGCGCGGGTGCGCCGGGCATAACGTGGAGCAACTACCTCGGGCCGGTCGCGCTCACCGTCGAAACCATCAATCAAGCCTTCAACCTGATGCTCTCGATGCCCGACGACCGGGGGCTGCAGACCAGCCGCACGCCGGTCCAACTCATCTATCCCATCTTCTTGCATCAGACGGCGACCGAAGTGATGTCGTCCTACTACTACCCGTCAACCGACGAGAACCGCGTCAATGTCGTGGCCGGTACGTTGCAGCCGTGCGCTTCGGAGTATCTCACCGCGCCGACTAACGGGCCGTACCCGTGGTTCGTGGCCTCGGGCAAGGGTATGCCCGGCACCGACGCCCACACGATGTTCGCCACCACGAAGTGGGATGAGCAGCGCGCCTTCTACCAAGAAGACACGCAGTCGCTCAATCACGAAACCGAGTTCCGCTCCGCGTGGGGCGCCGCAAATGGCCGAGGCGTGGTAGGTTCAAATGGAGCCTAGTAAATCTAGCACTCGCTAAGTCTATCAAACAAGGAAAGTAATGGCAGTTCTTCAGAGTGCATCCCCGACGCGCGAATACGCGACGTTCGGCGCAGCCCAATGGGTGACGTTCCCGTCCTACGCCGTCGCGGCCAATGTCGGGGTCACGCCGTCGTCGAGTCTCGTTACGCCCGCCGTGCTGGCGCAGCTTCCGCTGCCGTGCAACTCGAAGATTCTCGCCATTGCCGCGTTCTGCTCGGGCGGTATCAACACCGGCATCGGCATCAACGTGGCGTCGGGGTCGGCTGTCGGCAGCTACGCGACCGGCACGATTACGTTTGCTGGGGGCACCAACTCGGGCAGCGCCGGAACGTGTACCATTACTATCGCTGGTCCTACGGCGGGAACGTCGCAGACCATCGTCGTCGCCATCGGCGCGACCAGCACGGTGACGCAATCGGCGGCGGCTGCCGTCGCGGCCATCAACGCCGTGGCCGATTCGGGCGGCCCGCAAATCTTCGCCACGAACTCCGCTGGCGTCGTCACGATTTTCCAACTCGGCATCCCCAGTGTGCTGGCCGGTCTTGGCAGCGCGCAAACGTACCAGGCTGTGCTCTCGGCGGGCATCGCAACGCAGACCGTCAGCCCGACAACCGCGACGGCGTTCTCCGGCGTCCCGACGGCGGCGCAGGGGAAGTCCGACAACTCCGGCCCCGCCGGGGCATCCGGAGTCGCCACGGCGGTTCCGCCGCAGACGGCGGCCTCGGGGCAGTTGCTGTTTGAGCGGTTTCACAACGTCCCCAGCAGCGTTGCCGGGGCCAATACGGTTTTCTATCCCGGCCTCGTTGCCGCCATCGGCACCGTGGAGTGGGACATCATCTTCCCGTGCGACCGCACGCTCGCGCTCGTGGGAATCATCGCGGGCTACGCCAACGCGGCTACGCTGCAAGTCAGCGTGCTCGCGCTGCCGTACATTCTCGACCCGACGCAGCCGCACAGCGCGCCGTGGGCTCCGAAAAACTCGACCATCGGCTGCCCGAGTACGGACTAGCGCGCCGTGAGTTCAAACGGTGCATCGGTTGGCAATCTTTGCGGGAAAGTCGTCGCGACGTTTTTGGGGCCGGGCAACTCCGGCGCCGTCGGTTTGGGCTTCCTCGAAGTCCCGCCGTTTTACAAGGCGCGGACGTTCCAACTGCTACTCGGCGGCGCGACCGACGTATCGGTTGAGATTTTCGGAACACTCGACCGCAATACCGCCGAAGGCAACGCAAGCAACTGGGAGCCGATTCCCGCGCCCTCGACTGAAGCCTCGCCCGCGTGGAGCAACCCGCTCACCGATGCCGCCGGTACGCGAATGTTTTATTGCAACGCGCCACTCGCAGCGGTGTACGCCGTTGCGACCAGCCCGATGGGCGGGTGGACTGCTGCGCCGGTGATTCTGCTGATGCTCGCTGCGACGTGAGCCGTGGCGCAACGCAATAACGACCCCGAGTTTCAAAAGACGCTCAAGGGCGTCACCGACAAGAACCCGGGGCTGACCAAGCAGCAGAAGTTTTACCGCGCGCAGCGTATCTCCGATGAGAACAAGGAGAAACGCGGCGGCAGCGATGCCGTGACGCGCGAGGCAGCAACCATCCACAAAAAGGCTGGCATGAAGCTCACCGGGCGCGAGGCGGACCTCACGCAGAAACCCGGTGCGTCCCCCGGCGAGCAGATGGCAAACGTCGCGATGGTCGGCGGTGGCCTTGGCGACGCCGCCAGTCTCATCGGACTGGGGCGCTCGGCGCTGGGAGCGTCGGTTCCACGAGCCGTTGAAGGTGTTGCTCGTAAGGCGTTGGGACGTGGCGCCGGACAAGTTGCTAAACGCACCATTCCTGGCGTGGGGCCGCGTGTCGTCGGCAAAACGACTGTCGAGGACATCGGGAGGACGGCCTCGCGCCGGGCTCTGCCTGCGGGCAAGGCCGAACTGCCGCGCGGTGCGCCCAAGCGCACGATGCGTACCGACGCCGCGAAAGTGACGCGCCCCAAATCGGGGCCGCGTGGCTCAGGCCGCACGCCGCGCGAGTTGAATCGTTCGCCGCGTCAGCGCAAGTACGTTGCCGAGAACACCAAGACGGCGCGCACGTCTACGGGCCGCACCATCAAGACCGTCAAAGGCAAACTGCCCGGCAAAAAGAAGTCCTGAACCGTGCAGGGGCAAGACATCGTTACGCAAGCACGGATGATTCTGGGGGAGCCGTCGCAGAACCGTTTCCCTAATACCACGCTGCTCCAGCAGGCGTCGGTCATTCAACGTCAGATTTCGATGGAACTCGACTTCCCCGAAGCAACGATTACCTACCCGATTGTCGGCGGGCAGCAGCAGTACCAACTCGATACGCTCACCAAGATTCTGCGCGTCTACGTCAAGACGGCAGGCGGCAGCATCATCGAGTTGTATCCAACCGACATCCCAACCCTTGAAGGCGACATCCTCGAACTGTACGACAACACGTCGGGCACCGTCGTCGGCGCACCGATTCAGAGCCCGCAGTGGCTCACGCAGCCGCCCGTGGCTTACCCCTATCCGACGACGATTGGCGGCACGGTCGGCACGAAGTACCCGTACCAAAACACGCTGGGTGGCGCGCAGCGCCCGTGCTACTACCTGCGCGGCGGGTACATCGGCATCTTGCCGCCCGACGTTGCTGCCTCGGGCGACACGCTGCTGGTTGACTGCGTGCCGACGCCGCCGGACCTCGTGTCGATGGGGCAGCTTTCGATTTACCCGCGCACGTTCTTGATGGCGTTCGTGTGGGGTATCGTGAAGTATTGCCGCATGAGCGACCAAAATGCGATGTACCAACTCGCCGACGCCGAGTTCGAGCGTGAGATGACGCGGCTCAATCTGTGGCGGCAGAACAAGCTGCAACAGAACAAGCCTAAGACGTTCGTGCCGCGCACGATTCGCACGGACTTCCGGCCTGGCTACGGCTCGGGTGGGGGATATGGCGGTGATTGGTGACGCTGGGCAGCTTCGTTTACTTTCCGTTTTACGAGCCGCCGGGAACTGACCAGCAAATGCTTGCCATTCGGCTCAAGATGTCGGGTTCGGGCTACGACCCTTCGGGGACGGGCGTTGACTCCAACTCCGTTGCCGTCGTGCCCTGGTCGCCCGTTGACGACGTGACCCCGATAACGTGGACCATTTCGGACATCTTCGCGCGAGCCGAGACGCCCGGCACGACGGAAACCTCGACCGTTCGCGTGCAGTATTCGACCGTTGCGGGGGACTTCACCGTCGCGGGGTACATTGACACCGCTGGCGTCAATCTGCCCGAGGATGTCAACGAGTCCGCGCGCCCCGCGAGCCTTGCGGTGACGCAAGCGCCGTCGGGTTGGAAGTTCCGTACCGATTGGACCGTACTCGACCCGGTGATTGCCGGGCTCTCGGTGTACGTCGTACTTTTCGCTAACGTGGCCTCGTAGGAGCATCATGGCTTTACTTTTCGCCTATAGTTGCAACAACCTCACCGCATCGGGCACGCAGCTTCCCGGTGCGTTCGCTGGTGTCGTTGGTGCGCCGACGGTCGGCGTCGGTGACGGCCCCGGTGCGACACCGATTAACACGGTGCATTGTGACGGTGCGAGCAACGGCGTTCTGGTACCTAACATCGCCATTCCCATCAACGGCAACGGCTTGTGCATCGGCGCCGGGTTCAAAGTCTCGGGCGTGGGAGCGCAACCTGTGACGCTTTACCAAGTTGGCGGCAACGTGTACGCGCTTTACGTTCAAGTCAGCTCTGACGGGTCAATGCAACTGTCGCTTACGTCTGTCAGCGGGTACTCGTCGGCGTCGGGGGTCTTTACGTTCGGCAGCCGCCACGAAGTGGAGCTGTTCGTGTCGTCGTTTACTTCGGCGAACCAAGTATCGGTGATTCTCGACGGCGTACCTGTTCCCGGGCTCACCAACATCGTGCTGTCAAGTTACTACGGTGGGCTCACGGGCCTGTCCGACGGCGCGACGATTCATACCGTGCAGGTCGCGTGTGGCACTGTCGCTGCCGACGCCGCAACCGTCGTCGTGGACTCTGTGTACGCGCTCGATACGACTGGCACCGTAAACAACGCGCCGCTGGGGCCGTGTATCTCGACGCCGATGTTTCCGTCGGCTCCTGGTCACGTCTCAGCATGGTCGGTGCATGGCGTCTCGTTGGGCTGGGAGGCGCTCTCGGTCGTTCCGCCTGCGGGGGATACGTCGTACATTTATGACAGCAACCCCGGCGACCAGGAATCGTGTGCGTTGACGGCAGTTGCGAATATCACGGCGGTATATGGCATCTGCGTCATTGCTAATCAGCGCCAGGATACGGCGGGCGGTGGGCGCACGACCAGCCTAGGCGTCGGCAACGGTTCGGGGCAGAACTACACCTCACCGTTTGCGACGTGGGGCCTGGGCACGACCTACAGGATGAACACCGCACCATACAGCTTCAATCCGTTTACCGACGTTGCGTGGGCGCTCGTTGATTTGAACACGCTCGAAGTGAGTGCAAAGCTGCAAACGTGAGCGTAGACAATGCGCTTATCGACCAAGAATACGTCGAGGTATTAGGCCCCGATGAAGGCAACGCGCGTCTCGACCAAGAGTACGTTGAGGTCGTCGGCGCGATTAAAGGCACCCCCAACCACGCGCTCATCGACCAGGAATACGTTGAAGTGCTGGGGCTGATTGCAGGCGGGGACTTCAACTGCCGCATCGACCAGGAGTATATCGAAGTCTTGGGCCTGATGGGAACGCCGCCAGCGCGGGGGGAGAGCCGCACCGACGAGCAGTGGTTTAACATCTGATGCCCGGCCAGCCTACAAACCAAGGTGAGCAGCCGCTGCTGACCGTCGATGTCGTTGCGGGCGTTGACGGCACGTCGGCACCGTATCTGCTCAACCCCAAAAACCTCGTCGATTGCACCAACTTCCTGCCCGACCAGGGGTACGGCGCGCTGACGACGGCGTTGGGGCGCGGCGTGCTGCCGGGACTCGATGAGGAACTCGTGCTGCCCGGCCCGTGCCGCGGCATCGGGCTGTTTCACCGTTACAACCCGTACACGATTACGCCCAGCGTGTACGTCTTCGCCATCGACTACGAGGGCGCCGGTACGCTGTGGTACATTCGCGACGACGGCGTGGGTGGATTGCAGCAGCTCCTGCTCGGCGTGGGGAACACGTTGACGGCGGGGCAGCAGACGTTCTTCGCCGAGGCGGGCGTGTGGCTCTTTGTCTCCAACGGCACCGACACGCCGCTTAAAATCGACAACGCGCTAACGGTCACGCAGTGGGGCATCGTGCCCCCGCCAACAACGCCGCAGCTTGCAGGCGCCCAGGGCGGGAAGCTCTCCTACGGGCAGAGTCCGTACTACTACTGCGTCACGTTTGGCGTGAAGAAAACGGGCGTTACCGCACCGGGCCAGGAGAGCAGCCAGGGCAAGATTTCGCAGCCGTACACGATGTCGCAGACTCCTGCGACGGGTTCGGTGACGATTGACTCGTCAATCTCCGGTATCGGCGCGGGATACAACTTCCAGTTTACACTGCGTGTCGGCGGTGCCGACTACCCCTATGGCGCGGTCTACACGACCATCAGCACCGAGTCGGCGGAGAACGCCGCGCACCAAATCGCCGTCGCCATCAACGCGGCGTACCCGCTGGCGTACACCAAGGGGCAGAAAACCGGCACGCTGACGGTGACGGCAACGACGTCCCTTATCGGGGGCAACTCCGTCATTAACATCTCGATTGCCGACTCCAACGGTGCGGCCATCGACACGGCGGGCTACGTCAAATACTACGTTGACGACCTGCACGCGCCGTCGGGCGGGCCGTACCATTGCGACCCCAACCAATCCGACCCCGGCAACGCATCGGGCGGGCAGACCGACAACGCGATTCAACTCACGAACATCCCCATCTCACCCGACCCGCAGGTCACCGAGCGGAACATCTATCGCTTGGGCGGGGCGCTAGGGCAATGGCGTCTCGTCGATACGCTGCCCGACAACCTCGTGACGAGTTACCTCGACATTACCGCTGACACCGACTTGACCGGGCAGGCGCTGGTCGTCTATCGCGACCCACCGCCGCCGTTTGCCTACATCTGTGGGCACCAGCAGCGCATCTTTGGGCTCAACACGCTACACGCGCCCGAGGGCAGCCCTAATAATACGAACAACTCGTCGTCGCTGTGGTGGAGCAACTACGCCGAACCGTGGGGATTCAACGCGCTGCAAAACGTGTTGACCGTCGGGCAGGCGCTCGAAGGCGACCCCGGCGTCGGCATGGCGTCTATCGGTTCGATGATGGGGATTTGCAAACGCTACGGGTTTTATGGGCTCTACGGCAACAGCGATGCGACGTGGGCCTCGGGGCTGTTCAAAATCTCCGACACCGGCTGCTCGTCGGCGCGTTCCATCTGTGCGGCGTATGGCATGATGGGCTGGGTAAGCCGCCAAGGGGGCTACTTGTGGAACGGCATGGGGCTGCCCAATAACCTCACCGATGGAAACTTCCAGCAGAGCAATATCAAGAACGTCTTCGACCAAACATCGCTTGACCAACTCAAGCTCGTCGTCGGTTTTTGGTACGCGCGGATGCTCGCGTTCTCGTTTGCCAGCACGGGCCGCACCTATCTCTACGACCCGCGCAGCCAGGGCTGGTGGCCGCTGCCGTACTTTACCGAGCAGGCGCTCTACGACATCGAGAGCGATACGCCGATTGTGGCGCTGCGCGGTGGCTCGCCAACCAACGTCGATGCCTGGTTTCAATCGGGCACGGACCTCGGGCAGCCGCTGGTCGCCACCGGCGTCACGCGCGTCTCGGGCGACCCCGATATGTCCTGGGTTAAAATCTTGCAGCACCTGCTCGTCGATGCGCCGGTTACGACGGCGATGTTTTCCTATCAGTTCGTCTGCGATGACGGCGCGCAGCAGACGGTTTGGCCGCCGGTTCCGACGCCGCAAACGAACATCGACTTCAGTCAAGGGCTGCCGCGCCATCGTGTCTCGACCCAACTCATCGAGTTCGTCGATATGCAGCTCCAGTTTTCGCTGACGACGACGATGCCCGGCACCATCATCAATCGCATCGCCGCGTCGGGTGTGCAGAACCGTCAGTATGCACCCGAGAGTCAGTCGGACCAGTAGCCGTGGCTATACCACCGCCCCAAGGCGGCATCATGGTCGCGGCGCCGATGGTCATTACGCCTGGCGGGCAGACGTTTGCACCGGGGCAGACGCAGAGTACCAACACCAATGCCAATCCCAACGCGCAGACGCAGTTCGTCGGCGCGGACTCCGTGCCGTTCTCGGCACTGGGGAACCCGTCGAGCCCGACCAAAATCACCGTGACGTTCCCCAATCTGCCCAAGCGCAATCTCGGCCCCAACCCGCTCACGCCGTTGTACGCATCGGCAGACAATCAGTCGCTGCAAGTCGGGCCCAACGGGTATCTGCTGCTGCTGTGTTTCATTCAAGGCAGCCCTGGCGCGGCGGGTACGGTCGTCACCGCGACGCCGCAGGCGATAACGAAAACCGGAACCATCGTAACGGGACCGCATCTCGGGTCGGAAAACTTTCTCACGTTCCAAGCCGTCGTCACCATCGCCAACTCGCCGCTCACGCAGCAAGTGTCGGGCACGGTTGGTGCGCATCTCGTGCAGGCGCAGGGCTGAGATGAAACTGCCGCAGCTTCCCGATTGGCGCAAGGGCGCGACGCCGATGCCCAAGCTCCCAGAGCTTCCCGACCCGCGGCAGACGGTGCAGGGCCCGCGCGGCATGGGGCAAGGGGCCGCAGGCATCTATGGCCCGAAGATAGCTCCCATGAGTAACCGGCGAACGCCGAAGAAAGGTTACCCGACATGAACGGCCCTCCACAACAGCAACCGCAGCAGCCCGGCGGGCAGCAATTACAGTTTGGGCCTGAGAGCCTCATTTCACTTTTGATGTCGATGCTTCAGGGCGGGCCGCAGGCGATGGGCCCTGCGGCGGGCAGTGGGCAGGCGGTTGGGCAGAACAGCATGGCTTCGCTGCTGCCGATGCTCTTGCAGTCGATGCAGCCGCAACAGCCGCCAGCGGGCGCTCCTGGGGCCGCAGGGCCGCCTGGGAGCCCCGGCGCGGGCGGCGGTGGAGCAAAGCTCCCTGGCGGACAGGGCGGCGCGCAGATGCCCGGCGGACAGGCACCGCAGCAGAATCCGCAGCTCGCCCAACTTCTCCAGATGCTATCGAGCCTCGGGATGGGTGGCGGCGGCACGATGGGACAGTCGCCGTTCGCACGCGGGACGCCGATGCAATGAGCATGGACGTAGCCTCGATAGGCACCGAGATTGCCCTGCCGTTCGTGTACGCGGCCTGCCGCCGCTACGGCCTGCCCTACGATGTCGAATCGGGCGGCGCGATGATTTGGTGGGCAGGATACGAGTCGGGCAGCATCCGTGCCATGATGGGCTGGGCCGACTATGAGCCCCATACCCTCGCGGTTTTCGGGCCGTTCGGCGACGGTTCACAAACTGAGGATATGTGGATGACGCACCTCCTGCGCTCGATGGACTTCGCGCGCGGGACCATCGTCATCGTCCCGGCATCACCGTCGCTGTATATTCGGTTACAATCGGCACAGTTGGAGCGGTACGGCGAGTGCCGCCGCGAGCCGGTGCCACTCGAACCCAACGGCACTCGCATTGAGGATGAACTGCTATGATGGGTGGATTCGGAGACTCGGGATTTGGCGACAGCTCCGGTGGCGCGTCGGGTTCGAGTTTCCCGTGGGCGCAACTTCTTGCGGGGCTTCTGCCGGGACTCGGCTCGCTCTTTGGCGGCAACTCGATGCAGAGTTCGCTTTCGCAGATGCAAGGGTCGGAGTCGGCAATGTCGTCGCAGTTGATGCAGATGATTGGCGGCCTCAATAACGATTTCTCAAAGTATTACCAGCCCGCGATGGGTGCCGAGGGCTCCTCGATTATGAGTGATTTGCAATCGAGCCAGGGCAATCTGCCGCTCTCCAACGAGGTATACGCGCAGATGGCGAAGACCGGGCTCTCGCCGCAGGTGCAGACCAATGCGATGAACCAGCTTCTGCAAGGTTACAACTCCTCGATGAACGATTTGCGCTCGCAGGCTACGCCGGGTGGAAACCTCGGTGCCGAACAGCTCGGCGCGCAGAATCAGTACCTCACCCAGGCCGCCAATCAGAGCGCCCAACTTGCCGGTGAATCGCAACAGTACAAGGCCCAAGGCGCTCAGGGACTCGCGGGCAACGAGATGAACACACTGGGCGCGGCCAACTCATTTATCGGCCAAGGCGTTTCGATGGAAGGCAACGCGATGAACAGCCTCGACTCGCTGTATCAGAGCATGGCGCAGCAAGCCGGGATGTACGCTCAAGCGTCGGCAGGGCAGCCAAGTATGGGCAGCGGCATCGGTTCGATTCTCGGAAGCATCATGCCGTTCATGGGAATGTTTGGGATGTGAGATTCGCGCTGTACTCGGTACGCGGCGGGAACCTGTGGCTGCATAAGCGGTTGATGGACGAAGGCCACGAGGTGCTCGTCTTCATCGACAAAGAGAACGGCAAGAACTCCCAGCACGTCGGCGACGGCATTACGACCAAGACGCAATCGGTATTCGAGTGGCAACAGTACGCGCGCCAGCCGGGCACGATTTCGCTCTTTGATTTTACCGGACGCGGCGAGATGGCCGACCGGCTGCGCGGTGCGGGCTGTTTCGTCGTCGGTGCGGGCGCGTTCTGCGACCGCTTGGAGAACGACCGTCCGTATGGCGAGGCGTTCGCCGAGGCGCACGGTATCCAGGCGCCGCCGTCGTACCGATTCTCGACGCTGACCCAAGCCATCGCGTTCCTCAAAAAAGACCCCAAGCAGAAACACGGTGACGGTGGGTGGGCCTGGAAACCCAATACCGACCTTGGTGCCGACTCAACGTGGATTGACGAATCGACCGAAGCGATGCTGACGTGGCTGCAACTCTGCGCGCTGCCGAAGTTCGGTGACAACCACACCTGCCTGCTGCAAGAGAAAATCAAAGGTGTCGCTATCTCGACGGCGCGCTGGTGGAACGGTCGCGCGTGGGTCGGTCCCTACGAAGGCACCATCGAAGAAAAGAAGATGATGGCCGGTGACGTTGGCCCCTCGACGGGGTGTATGCTCAATCTCGTGTGGTATTACGCAGGCGAGCCGCACGTTGCCGATGCGTTGCAGTTCGAGCGGCTCGCGGCGACGTTTCGCAAAAACAACGCCCCGCCGGGTATCTATGACATCAACGCCATCGTCAATCGCAAAGGCGTGTGGTTTCTCGAATGGACGCCGCGTTTCGGCTACGACAGCGAGGCGACGGCGCAGCGCGGCATCACGAACTACGCCGGGTTTCTGTCGGCGCTGGTGCATGGCACATCCGTTGATGAGTTCTTCGACGCCAATAAGGTGTACGCGGGCATCCGCTTGACGCTGCCGCCGTATCCGATGGGGGCCTCGGACCTCAAAGAGTCGTTGCGCCCCAAACTTGCGCGCACGACGCCCGTACTCGGCGGACTCGACGGGCTGTGGGACAAGTTCTTCGTTGCCGAGGGCTTGAGCAAAGGCCCCAACGGGTATTTCGTCGATGATGCGTCGGGGCACGTTGGTGTTGCGGTGGCGTCGGGGTCCTCCTTGACCGCCGCTTGCGACGATATGTATGCTTACTTGAAGGACCGGCTCTCGATACCCAACTTACAGTATAGAATAGACGCTCAGAAAATCATCGAGAGCGACCTCGATGACATGACGGCGATGGGTTGGGAAACGACGCCGGTGCTGGAACCTGACGAGGACGGAGACAAAAACTAATGCCTGGTGTAGCTCCGATGCGAATGGGCGGCGGCGTTCCGCAGATGCCGACCAACGTCAGCGTCCCGGCGCCCGATTGGGCCGCCTACGTCAACGAGCAGCAAGGTCCACTCGCCCAAGTCATCAAGGGCTTCCAAGCCTTTCAGCAGACCCAGCAGGCCAATAAACTGTTCGGCGCGCAGCTTGCTCAAACCCAAGCGCAAACGCAAAGCGACGCGGCTCGCGCGCAGGTCGAGCAGTCCCAAGCATCGACGGCCAATCAGCAGCAGGCGCTCCAGCTTTACAATCAGTTCGGACAGGTCGGCGTGCGCGACCCCAACGTCGTGAAGTCCCCGCAATGGCAGATGCGGATGAAGGCCCTGGCCGCGCAAGCCGGTATGCCCGACCCCTTCGGGGCCGACGGCAGCTTTGACAAGTCGCAGTTCCTCACGCCGCTGACCGACAAAGACATCGTGCTGCTCAATCAGATGCACGCAGGCCCGGCCAAGACCGCGATTCTCAACCAGCACTCAGGCGTGCCCGATTCGATGTATACCGCTGGCCCCGACTACACCGGCACCGAGTTGGCGAAGATGCAGCAGGTCACGCAGATGGGGATTCATCTCGATAACGTCGATGAAACGGCACGTCAACGCGCCGCCATCGCACAAGATAGAGAGAACCTGCTGCGCGAGAACAATCCGCTGGTGCGTGCCGAGCTGCAAGCCAAAATCAACCGCGAAGGTGCCGACGCGACGCGCGCCAATGCCGACGCCAATCGCGCCATCATGCAGACCCAAGAACTCTCGCAGTTCGTCAACGCAGGCGGCGGCACGCTGCGCGCTCAGGTCCTGGCGCTGCGCGGGAACCCCGCGATGGCGGGAACGGTCGTCGCCTCTTACAAGCGCCTCACCGGCATGGCCGAACGCGCCAAGGAGCAGCTTGCAGCAGCGGACGCGGCCTACAACGACGCGCTCAATCACGGTGCCGATACCGCGACGCTGCAAGGGTTCTCGGCCAAACGCGCTGCCGCTAAGGCCGCCTACCAGCAGGCTGCCGGGATGCTCAACGACACCTACACGCAAATCAAAACGATTACCGCGTCGGGCTCGTCGCTGCGGACGGGGATGGGCGCCAAGTCCGTCAACGTCGGCGGGCCGATGACGCTGCCCGAGCCGCCGCCGGTCGTGACCGACACGCCGCAGCAGAACCCTCGCACCAACGCTTCGACGTTTGGGCAGGGGGGGTACACGCAGGGCGACCCGTATATCGACACCGCGCACCTGCCCAAAGGCACGCAGTTCGCGCGCGGCCCTGACGGCACGACGTACTACCGCGTGCCCGACGGCAGCGTGTACGACAGCGACGGCACCCTGCGACCGGACTTGATGCAGCAGCCGCCACAATGACGCAGATAGACCCCACGGCGCTGCAATGGGCCCCGCTGTCCGGCGGGGCCTCTGTCGATGCGCCCAAGTTGCAGTGGCAGGGCCAGCGTCCGACTGCACCGCCAGGGAAGCTGCAATGGCAAGAACACTCAACGTCGCCAAGCCCCAAGCCCGAGGACCTCGACTGGGCGATGCCCAAGCCCGGCAAGCCGCCCAAGTGGCTCTACGGCGTCGGCCCCAATAACGTCACCGCCGATTACAATACATCGTGGCGCACCTTCGGCAAAGGCGGCATCCGCCCGCAGTTCAAGAGCTACGTTGACGAACTCGGGCAGGCCGGGTTTTCGATGGGCGTGTACGACTTCGACCGCGGGCACCACTACGCGCCTAACGACCCACACCTCGACGGACGCGCGATGGACGTTGATTCCATCAACGGCGAGTCAGTCGGCACCAAACTCACGCCGAAAATCGGCTCGTTCATCGAGACGGCGCTGGCCGAAAACGAGCACGCGCGCGTCGGTGTACCAAAAGAACTGTACGCGCAACTCCCCGAGGGGATGCGCGAGCGCGCGTTCATCGACAGTCCCGGGCACGTTCACGTCGAGTTGACGCCTGATGGCATGACCGACACGCACGCGACGCCCGACCCGTACTCGCACATGACCGTTCATCAAATGAGTACGGCAGGCGTTGCAAGTTTCCAGCTACCCGTTTCGCAAGTTATGCGCGCATATGCTCGTAAACAGGCTGAAAGTGAAGCGCATATTCGGTCGGTTATTTCGGTATTGCAACGAGTTCCTATTCAAGGCATCGCCAACGTACTCGGCACGCCTCAGCGCGGCGTTGGAGAGTACGCCGGGGGCATCATCGCAGGGCACAATCCCGTGCAACTCATGCAGGACGTGTGGCACGGACTTACCGACGTTGAGACAGCACAGCACGCGACCGATTCGGTGCGCGCAGCACTGTCGGTTCGCATCGGGCCTTTTGAGGGGCCGTTCGTATCACGCGAGCGTATAAAGGAGTGGGTTAACGAGAGCGACATTCCTGCGGCGATTCGCCCGTATCTCGCCAACGCCATGAATACGACGGAAGATTTCATGGCGCAAACGGTTTCCGACCCGCTGACGTATGCCGGTGGTTTGGGTATTTGGGCCAAAGGCATCGAGTACGGTATCAAGGGGCTGGGCGAGAGTGCCCGCACTGTTGCCGCCATTGAGGACATGGTGCGCGCCGCAAAAGCTGGCGAGAAAGTCGGAGCCTGGGCCGACCTGCTCAAAATCGTCCCGTCGGGGCTGCTCAAGACCTCAGCAGCCGTGCGTACCGTATCGGGGAAGATTGGAGGCAAACTTGCCGACACGTTTTCGATTCGCCCCGACCTCTCAGATTTCAGCAAGGGAAAAGTCGCGCATCAGGGGGGCTTTACGTTTGAAGGCAAGCAGCGCCGCATGGGCACCGAGAACTCCGAGACGTATGCCCGCAATGCCGGGCGTGCCGCTGACCAAGAAGCCGCTCGCCACGCGACCAAGCCGAACCAGGCGCTGGCCGCACAATACCTCCGATTCATGCGCCAGCACGGCTCTCAGGCCGACTCCGATGTGGCTTCACGGCTACTTGGCGCGGCGCCGGTCAAGGCGACGGGGTGGTTAGCGGGCGTTAAGGGGCTCTCAGACGCTCGCAGCACTGTAGGCGACATTCTATCCATTGGGAAGCCTTCGGGCCTTTACAAGGACCCCCAGGAGGTCCTAAACGCACTTTCCAAAGGCCGCAACCGCGTGCGGGAGTATGCCGTGGCCCAACGGACCCACGATTTTGTGGCCGAGCATCCCGATTCGCTGCGGCCCGGCAGTACGCCGCAGACTGTTGAGGATTGGCGCAGCATCGGCATGGGACCCAAGCGCGCCGTGGGCGAGGCCGCAGGGGCACAAGAGGTATTCCGCATCCTGCGCGAGGTGCAACGCAGTCGCGTCATGTTGTTCCCCTACGTCCACGGCATCGGCAATGTCGGGCAGATTTCGTATTTCGGTGCGCCCGAGCGCCAAGGTATCTCTACGGTCATCGGCGCCTTTCGGTACATGGCGGGCAAAGCGTCGGATGGCAAGCTGCCGGGTTCGCTGGTTCCTGATGAGGAGAAGCTCGCGCGTTACGGCGCAATGCCGACGTATGTCCACGAACACGAAGCCCCTGGTATCTGGAATGATTGGCCGCGTTGGCTAGGCGGCAATGCACTGCGGAGCCATGTCATTCGGATGCAGTCGCATTTGCAGGCAATGGAAACTGGATGGCGCGCGTCGTTGTGGGATGCGCTTGAACGCAATCCCGAGACGCGCAAGCTCGAACCGTTGATTCGAGGGCAGATGGTGCAAGAAGTCGCGGGCGACGTGCGTAATGTGGCGGCGTTCGTTCGCACCTTCGAGCAAACTGGCGGGGTATTTACGGCGTACCGCTTGGGCATCGTGCCGCGCGCGGTAACGAACGCGATTATCAAGAATCCGCAGCGCGTGCTCGCGGCCATCCGCCCGGTGCTCGACATTCAGCAGAATCGCACGCCGCAGGGGCGCAATGCTAATACGTTTACCGTTATGGACCCTGTGCAGGACTACGCGGAAATGCTGTCGTCGTTTATCCCCGGAGACACGTTCCTTAAATACTTTCTGTCGCCATCAACGATTGGCGCGATAGGATACTTCTACCAGACAGCCGAGGGACTTCGTGAAGGCGACTCGTGGCCTGAGGCGGTGTTTCATGCCCTGAGTTACTATGACCCTTTGGGTACGGTTGCAAACGTAGCACAGTGGGCCCACGCGCATCCGCAAGACAGTCAGTTCAATCCCATGCCGGGGCAGAAGATGTCGTTGATGGACCACCTTGCCGGTGCAATCATGGCGATACCGGCGTCATTCTACCTTGCAAAGGCCGCCAACGAACGGTATGCCGCGCGGGAAGAACGCGAGCGCTTGAAAAAGGGCGAGAAGTTCTACGAAGACGTATGGGATTGGGCCGAGGGTAAAGGCCAATGACTGAGCAGTGGTGGGACGAGCACGTTATTAACCGTTTGGTGCCGAAATAAAGGATTCGTGAATGCCTTGGGATTTGGAGACGCTGAAAACCTACGTCGATACGCGGCTGGATGCGATAGGCCAGCGCTCCGACGACCGTTTATCGACGATTCAGCGCGAGTCCGACACTCAAGCGCGGGACCTCACGCGGCGCTTCGACAACGTGAACGAGTTGCGGGAGCTTGTCAACGACCAGGCAGCGCGGTTCATAACGTCCGATGCCTACCATGCCGAGCACGACGCGCTCAACAGCCGACTCGACACGCTGACCAACCGCGTGACGACCATCGAGGCGAGCGCAACCGGAACGGCGAGGCTCTTCGGGTTTCTCGTCGCAGGCATCGGAGCAATCGGCGCTATCGCTACGACCATAATCGTACTCACGCACCACTAGGAGGCACATCATGCCGTTACCGAAGCCATTAAAGAAAGGCGCCCCCAGGGCCAAGAAGCAGAAGGTCATTGCCGCCACGATGCACGACCTAAAACATGGAAAACATCACGGCGACCGCACACGCGCCCAAGAGATTGCCATAGCCGAGAAACAGGCGGGAAATTCGCGCAAGGCCCCTGCTAAAAAGAAGTCCGGTGGCAAGAAGAAGGACGGCGCCGACGATGCGACGCTGCGGCGTCACAGCCATCATCTCGCGCAGGCGCAGAAGCACCGGGCGCACGCCGACCTCATCGAGGCCAAGCTCAAGACGCAGGGCAAACGGATTTCGACGGACTACGGCGACGGCATCCCGACGCGCACCTCGGCTTCGATGCCGACGCGCAAAATCGTACCCGACGTTCCGATGGGCTAAGGCAGGCCCAGCGTCTCGCGTACCATCTCCCACGAACTCGCGCAGAACGCGATAGCTCCCGCTGCGCGCATCTCGCGCAGGAACTCGACTTGATGGGCAGTCGCGCCGTTGCAGGCGGTCTTGTAGGCTTCGGGGGTTTTCATCTCGATGAAGAACGCCCGCCCGTGCGGCGGCAGCACGCCGATGATGTCGCTGATGCCCCGCGACGAATACGCACCGCTGAAGTGCTTGAACGCGGCGACGCCCCTCGCGCGTAACTCCTTGAGCACGCGCGAGGTGATAGCGCCTTCGGGCATTAGACGATGTTCGCGACGGTGCCGCTGCTACCGGCGGCGATGGGGATTTCGGGGGCACCGGAGCCGCCCCAGCGTCCGACGATGCGCGTGCGCGTGCGGGTCTTGGTCTTGTCGTTGCGGTCGGGCTCGTCGAGCACGACGGCTTCGAGGTCCCCGACGCTACGCGGGTGCAGCGTGTCATGCACGAGCCGTGCAAACTCCTTGGGGTTGCCGGGGATGATGAAGTCGTCGGGCAGCGGCTTGCCCACGGCAGCAGCCGCAGCCTTGAACTCCATGATACCCGGCGCAATCGTGCGCCCCGACTTCTCGGACTTGCCGACGTACATCGAGTAGAATACCGTCGATTCGACGCCCTTGAGGCTCTCGATGCTCACGGGTTGGGAGCCGTCCTTGGGCGGCGCCACGATACCGTCGTGGACATCGAAGCCCGCGAGCACCATTGGGATGGCGCTCTTGGAGTCTTTGGCCTCGACGCGCGAGAGCCGAACCTTGTAGCGTCCGGCGGGGACCAGCGCCCCCATTTCGGAGATGTCCGAGAGCTTGATGCCCCCGGCAATGTCCTCGCTACTGAGTTGTTTGTAATCGGATTCTGCCATGATGGTTTACTTTCTAGCTGATGAGCTTAGGTGTGTTGGTGTTACGAAGTAGAGAAAGTCGTCTTGCCCGAACCACTTAATCCGTACACGACAAGGAAGCCTGGCGTTTTCCCAAGCACTTTGCAGAGCTTCTCCATCGTCGGGGCCTTAATGGCGTCGGGGAGCGTTGGGGATACGTCGAGGTCAACGTGAAACTTCGCCGTAGCTTCGCGGGTGCGCCGCAGGTGCAGCAGTCGTTCGCCCTTGGGCAGCACGACGGTCGGCACGTCGTTGACCATTTCGGTCACGTCTTGCGTGACTTCGGTGAGGCGGAAGATGTCGGTGGACGACGCCAGCAGCATATCCCGCGCTTCGGGGTTAGCCTTGGGGCCGCGTTTGGTCGTCATCGTCACTTCGTCGAGCGCCTCGTCTTCTTGTGCGAGCACGACTAAATCGTACCCGACGTTACGAAGGTTCTTGAGCCAGCGCATCGACATATTGCTTGCCGCTTGGTAAGCGTTCATTCCTTGCTTGTCCCCGAACCACAGTGCCTGATTGGCCCATACCGATGCGGCAGGGTCGGTGCCGTGTTTGAAGTCGCCGCGCGTCGTCGAGAGCAGGTGCGTGAACGTGTCGAGGACAACGCGGTCGCCGGGTTGGGGCTTGCGTTGGGCCAACTTCATGCAGGCCGCATCGTATTCCACGAAGCTGCCGCAGGGAATGAGCTGCACCTCGCCTGCGGCAATGCGCTTGCCGATGGAGTCGCGGCCCGTTCCGTCAGCGTCGAGGAGGAACTTAGTTCCCATTAGCGCGTTCGTTGTCCCACGATTGCAGCGCCTGATGCAGCGCGTGCTTCTCGGTTTCGATGGCCTTGTGCTCGACGACGATGCGGTCGTGGAGAATCTTGACGTACTCGCGCGGGGGCGGCCCTGCGGGCTTACCGTCACGCGGCTCGGCAAAGGCTTTGCCCGCGATGTAGACGGCGCGCTTCTCGTCGAGGCCAGCGTTCATTAACGCCATGATGAGATGATGCTTGGTTTTCATTTTGCTGATGAGTCCTTTCGGTGTAGCAGTAGTTTGATTTTGTAGTTTAGAAACCTTAAAACTTCTTTGCGGCGCTCCTTGGCCGAGCGCCTTGGTCCTAGCGAATCGTTAACGCCAGCAACCTCGTCGATGAGGCGCGTCGTCAGTACCGATTTGGGGTAGTCATCGAAGAATCCGCCGATGGCGCAGACGCCACCGTTGTCGCGTAACTTGCCGTAAATGAGCGACTCGCGACGCCGCACGGCGGCTCGGATGAGCCAAAGCGCATCCTCGTCCGGTATACACGGCTCGTTCGTCGATACGAGGCACGGGCGCAGTCTGCTCATTCGGCTGATGAGCCTTTCTCTAGTTTAGTTAGTCTGTAGTTCAAACATAAAATCACGATGCCATAAAGCACGTTGCTTGCCCCCAGCAAGATAAAGTTTAGTGCCGTCATTCGACTACGGTCCCTTCGGGAATCGTGACGGGCTCGCGCACCGCATAGAAAAGGGCTGCGGTCTGACTGTCAAGCACGCCCTGCTGCACCTCGGCCACGCAGCCGTTACGGAAGAAGCAGCTCGCGCAGGTGTGCGGGCTTGAGCCACGCAGGTCGGTGCGGTAGAATCGCTGCTCGTCGATGGCGCGCACGAGGTCGTAGGCCACTTGTTGAGTTTCCAGCCACAGCGCGTCGGCCTCGCGGGTCGAGATGATGAGTTGGGTATTGATGTAGCACTCCGACTCGCTCCACATTCCCCCCGACTTGTCTTTGGGGACGTTGGGCAGCGTGCGCCGAATGTGCTCGTACTCGAAGAAAACGTGCGGCGTCTTGAAGTACCGCATCCCGAACGCGCTGTAAATCTTCCCTTGGAAGTCGAGGTCAACGTTGAGCGTCGGAGCACGGTCGAAGCTCTTGTAATCTCGAATGACGACGGCACTATCCGAACGGTAGGCCATGTCGAACGTGCAGCGCATGATGATGCCGGGTACAGGGTCGTGCGGTTCGATAAGGATGCGGTAGAAGGGCTGCTCGACGGCGATGACGCGCTCGCCCTGCGGCACGGGTTTGAAGACGTTGTAGGCCCAAGCAATGGCGGCATCCTGGTCGCCCCGCTCGATGGCAGTGATGACGGACTGCTCCTGCCCCGTTGCCAGCGCCGCCAGGTGCCGATGGATGCTCGCGCCACGTTCGACGGGCTCGGGTACGCTGATGGCCTCGTAGCCGCGAACGTAGCCTAAGTCGAAGCTCTTGCGGCAGCGTTTGAACGCTTGCAGCCCGCTCATGGAGATGACGAAATAGGGCTTGCCGTTGACGATT
>Ga0210388_10001270_pt1 | contig 19873 bp, 22 predicted proteins | sample IncBWC19OmetaG_FD_155485 | JGI IMG/M metagenome (GOLD analysis project Ga0210388, IMG submission 155485) | Forest soil microbial communities from Barre Woods Harvard Forest LTER site, Petersham, Massachusetts, United States - Inc-BW-C-19-O ... | reverse complement strand
GCGGTCACTGTGAACAAAACGTATCCAGTACGAATGGAGCGTCATTGGCCGTGACTGCTCGCATAACCATTCTCACGTTGTATCCAACTCGTTTATAGGTGTGGGTACGGGTACAGGCTGATTCCGTCACGGGGCTTTAGTCTTCTCAGTTTGCTCTCGGCTAGTCTGCCGAAACTAACGTCCTGTGCAATCGAGAGAGAGGGAGGGGAGCACACACAGAAAAACGGAAAACAGAAACAGAATAAACAGACATAGAGAGAGGGGACCAGATAAAAATTTATATATATATTTCTTGTTATCTATAGCTCTATCTATTCTGTTTCCATTTTCTGTTTTTCTGTATGTGCCCCCCGCTCTAGTTCACGCAGAACGTTAGTAGCGGAAGCATAACCGACAGTACCCTGAGAAGACCGAAGCCCCGTGAGGGAGTCAACTTATTACCTGCTACGAACGAGTTTATACAAACACCCATGAAATAATGTGTACATCATTGATTGGGTTGACCTTATCCTTAGTCGATGTTAGATTAAGAAAACTGAAACACAATCTGGGTAATGTAGCTCCCAGTTGGCGCAGCACCAAGCGTCAGGCCATGCAGTATAGAGATTTGGCCCGTCTCGCCGTAAGGAAACTTGGAAAATTGGCACCTGATAGAAAGCACCGAAGTACGTTGGCTCGTAGACGGTCTGTTCCCCGCAGACGGTCACGCCGCAATCGTCGGTAAGCCTAAGGCCGGGAAGTCTAGCCTAGTCCGCAATCTGATCGCATCCGTCATCAAAGGTCGCGCCTTTCTCGACCGCGACATAAACATCCCGCAAGACGCATCCACATCTACCCCTACCCCTGGCGGCAAAACCGGAGGCAGGGTTCTGTACGTGCATCTGGACCGAAAAGACCAAACAGCCCGTGTCGTCACAGAGCTAAAGCAGCTTGGCATTACCGCCCATGATGAAGTTTCACGCCTCCGCTTGATGGACGAGCGTGACATTACCGCGAAGGACGACCTTGAAGGGCGATTGCTTTGGCTTCAATCTGAAGTGGGCGCGTTCAAGCCTCACCTGGTTGTTATCGACCTCCTACCGCAACTCATCTGCACCAGGAGCATGAATGATTACAACGAGCAACTGAAGGGCATCAACGCGCTACAGGACGCCCTCACGAGTGCAAAATTTACCGGCGCTCTGGTTGCCGTGCTTCACGGACGTAAAGCCACAAACGCCAGCCAGCCGTTTGATGACGTATTGGGTAGTACGGCGCTCCGGGGCAGCTTCAGCACGTTGGTCATGGTCTCTCAGGACCGGGAGGAAGGACGGTATACCATCCAGTCCGACCAAACGGAACGGGAAGACCCTTGGGGAGAGCTAGACGAAACGATCCTGGTTCGCAACCCGGATGGAACGCTCACTCTCGGCATGTCCACCAGGGAACTAAAGAAATTGACCAAGGACGACAAGCGGGAGCGAGATATCCAACGGTTGTGGTCATATCTCGACGACAATCCGGGGAGCGATGCAGAGACCGTTTACGGGGCTTTGCATATTACCAGGGACCGCTTCTTAGAACTTGTTCGCGCCTCAGGGGAATTCGTTCATTACACCGGAAGAGGCGTGAAGGGCGACCCGAAGCTCTACATTATGAAATCACTGGAAGGCCAGAGCGACAACCAGCACATTGCCGGGAAAGGAGATGGAGATTCAGATGCATGTAACGCAATCAACTGAGGCGCACGATACGTACGAGCTAGACGAACTGAAACGGCTGTGGATACGGTTGATGCCGAAAACCTATCTCCCGCAAAATTCACAGTGGCTGCTTTGGGTGGAGAGGTTCGGTCCAGACAACGCCCGTGAGGGAATCCTTCATCTGGCTGAGAAGTTTCACAGGTCGCGCCCGAGGATGGGTCCCGATCACATGGTCCGGTTCGCCAGTTCTGTGATGAGTAGGCGAACACGCGAAGGCCACGGACTCAGGGGACAAGCGTACATAGCAGAGCTACGGAAGACGCTAGAACTCGCTGAGACGCCCAGGGGATACATTTCCCTCGACCAAGCCGACCGACCGTAGGAAGGCACCGCAGACCATCAGTAAATGCTATTAGACGGCATCAGACCAGACCACGATCACCGTCAGCACGGCAGAAGTAGCACGGTAGCACCCGGAGAACACGACCGATGGAAGCATCAATGACAGCACAGCAGTTTGCAGAAGCATTTAAATTCATCGTTGACGAATACACCAAATCCACACAGACCGAAGCGGACCTAATCCGCGCCGTTGACTTGGCCAAAAGCCTTTTCACCAGCCCAAACGACTTCTGGGACCGTTACTTTGAGATTCCCGCCGAGGATCCGATGCGTCTCAAGGCCGAAGACCTAATGAAGAAGTTAGGCTTCAACGCAACCTTTCAGGACTTCAGGAAACTGATGGACAAGGAAGAAGCGAGCATTCGAGAGAGCATTCAACGGGGGCAGTAGCCCCCGGCTCCACCAGAAGCACCACCGGCACGAGCACCAGCAGCACCGCATTAAATCCCACACAGGAGAGTATGAGCGCAGCAGCAGAAACGAAAGAACCGTATTCAGTACGGATCGAGCAACCGATCCCGCAACCCACTTCGCAGTCCGTCCGACAGCCAGCTCCGCAGCAACAACCATCGCTAGAACACCTGTTCGTCACGTTGCGAGCAAACTTGCTGGATGCGGCATATGAAGAATATCCCGGCCTACTGGTATTTGACGCTGACTCTATCCTAGACAGCCTCGCCGGGAAGCTACCAGAATTCACGGGACAACCCCATGACTTTGAAGCATGGGCAACCGACTACGTTAAGGCACGGTCTAGGCACCTAAGAGACTATGTTTCAATCACCAGCCCAGGTACACCGGGGCGTAAGACGATGTCCGCAGCCGTGTCACGCTCCCTTCCAGATGACACTTTCGACTGTGCATTGGACGTGGAGATGATAGTTGATGAAATCTGCTACAAACTCGTTTACCCCAGGGTGAAATCGTTAATGGAACCGGGAAAGAACGGTGCAACGGTAACGACCCGGCTGTATGCCTTAGCAAAAAAGCACGCTTGGAATTACTATGGCAAACCCCTCAGACGGAGGCGGCAGGCAGTAGAGAAAGCCATCAGTAGCGGGCGTAAGTTCGGGTGCGAGTTCCTGTCCGATGCCGAGCTAGCAGAGATGAAGGCGCTTGAGATGCAAGACGCAGCGTAAAAAGTAGTTTTCCACAGGCTGCAAGCTCTTAACAGATTGTATGGGCGGAATGACTTGCGCAGGGTGAGCGCAGAGCCGAAGAGGCCACGGGCTGAAGCCCCGCCGCTCTCAGCGAGTCTACCAGTACGATCCAAACGCATACAGGCGTGAGAAAAACACCATTCCATTCGGGACATGAATCCTGACCCGCCTGTCGTGGGTAACGCTACCGGCTGCGTATTAATACGCTGACACAAACCAACACGCTGCGGCACACACGCATTACACGATACGCAACACAGCGCACCACACAGCGCCACGCACAATACCGGAGTCAAATTCAAGTTAGGGAGAGATGACTGCACACGAAACCGTAACCACTTCAACGCACGTACCCGCACCAGTAGCGCCCGCATCCGCATCCGTCATTCGCAAGCGGGGGATGCTATCCGAAGATCACAAAACGTTTCTACGAGTATTGGACTCGTTTATACGTATCAAGCTTCTGCCACCCGTTGCTGCAATGACAATTGACCCGCAAGGGAGAGTCAATCGCTGGACCCCAGCGGCATCGGAATATCTAATCGACGTAAGGAACCTGACCCGAAAGGCCCTCGCTCCAGAACAGTATAGGGATTGGTGCCGTCTCGTTGCCCTGCGTGCTGCCGAGCTTGAACACAGCGTATCGAATACCTTGGTAGACGTACCCCTGGATACCGAGCGGCAGCTAGTAAAACTCTGCATGAGTTCAGGTCACTACGATTTTCTCGATCCCCGAAAGTATTTCGTACGCATACGCGGCGAACGCACCCCGACCCCGACCCCACGCCGCTATCTGAGCCGCTACCAGTTAAGGAAGCAGAGGGATAAGGAAGAGGGACGTGCGGCATGAGGCGTAACCGCCGTATACCAAGGGGGAAATTATGACTGACCGTGTGTTTCAAGGCTTTGCTGATTTAACGGGTCAGCGCTTGGGCAATCTGTCTGTCATAGGACTGGCGGGACGTAACCCGGTTCGCTGGCATGTCCGTTGTCACCTGTGCCGAACGAGTTGGCAGGAGACACATACCGTTCTCACGACCAACGCCGTGTGTCGCAATGTTGCGTGCCGGAAAGCAACTGAGTTTCATGCGAAACAGGCCATTAGGTCCAGCTATGGCTACGGAACAGGCACGGACCCGCACATGAACTTCGATCCCAGCGACCTGAAGGTTAAGGGGCACGTGCCTTGGTAATTGAAAGGCGAGAGAGGGAGAAATATTGTACGCAGAATCAGAACGCAACCGGCTAAGCTCACGTGAATATCGCGAGTTCGTTGAGGCCGAAGAAAAACGTGAGCAGGAAGAACGTGAACGGCCCCTACGTGAGGCCGAAAGACAGTTAAATGAAACAGCGAACCAGCTAGCCCAGGTCATGCGGGAACGAATTCAATCAGGGCGTGACAACGAGTTTTCACCCGACGCCGCTGTAGCAAAGGCCACTATGAGCACGGCGGACGCCAGCCGTTTCAACACCGAGCAAGTGCGGGTGTTCGCAGCCAACAATCCCGATTTCTATCCGAGCGAAGGAAATCGGGAAATTCTTTTCTCGTACTTGCTAAGGAACGGAATTCAGATAGCTAACGCCGAAACGTTCCAACGTGCCTTCCAGCGCCTTCGTGATTACGGATTGTTGGAATCAGCACCAGCACCCGAGCCGATCCCAGAGCCGGAACCGGAACCCACACCAGAACTGGAACCAGCACCGAACGGTATGCAGGGGTTTGACCTTGCGACCGGCGAGTCACGGTTCTACACGGATTACGAGGTAAACCGGATGGGTGCCGAACAGTTTCGGAGAGCATTTCGCATGACCGCCAGTGACCAAAGACTGGCCCGGAAAAGCTGGTAAGGCCAAAGACGAAGACATAGAGAGACAGAAAAAGACACAGAAACGATGACCACACAGATTACATACACCGATCGTGACGAACTACTCGCCATGCAAGCCGAAGAGCGCGAAGCGTCAGAGATCGAACTGCTACGCAAACAGATATCAGAGGCCGTGGCCCAGTTAGAGGATACGTCCCGCCAGCTTGAGACTATCCAGCGATCCCTCGCAGGGATGTAGTAACGCTTCAATAAAAATTCACTGTTTAAGTTTGACCCGGAAGGCGCACTTCCCTCGTGCGCTCTCGCCAAGCAACGCCGTAGTCCCTCTCCGCTACGGCATTGCTCTTTATAAAGGAAATCAAAATCCATGCCCGATCCTATTACCCAGACGAGCGTATCGAATGTGCCGGATCAGACTCCGCCCACAGCTCCCATGAATCCATCGACCACCGCGCCCGTTCCCGATCAGGACCAGAATCAAGCCGCCAGCGCCGCATTAGCATCAACCCAGCCCGCTTCGCCGGTGACCTCGCAGCAGCAGCAACCTGGGATGGTCAGCAACCAACCATCTCCAGCACCGCCCCCGGTTAACCCTGCCGTGGCACGCGCAGGACTACTGCACACGATAGCCCAAACACTCGCAGGGGGACCGAGATTTTCAGTCTCCATTGATCCAGCCACAGGTGCCACCATACGGACTCAGGCTCCCCTCTCCGGGAAACAGATTGGCCTAGCAATAGCCTTAGAGGCAATCAGCGGTTCACTTGCTGGACTCTCAGCCAGAGGTCCTAATGCTGTTGGGCAGGCTGCTGGATTGGGTCTCCAACAGGGGCAGCAGTTGAAGCAAGAGGCGCAGGCGGGGCAACAGCAGCAGAACCAGCAGGCCCAAGCTCAATATGACAATCAGGCGAGTACGCTCGCACGTCGGGCGCAAGTGTACGAAATTAACTCCCGGACTCTTCTAAATACTTCGGAAGCGGAGAAATATGGTGCTGATGCAATTGACAAACTCGTTGACATCAACCGTGCCAGCGGTGTGCTTGACGTTGATCCCGGAAACCTGGACAACCAGGGCCAGACCATGACTCAAGCGGAGATGTTCGACGCAATAAAGAGCGGGAAGTTGTCAGCGACTGACCAAATGGGACCGATTGCCGGTCGCGTCGAGATGACCAATCCGGACGGCTCAAAGCGATGGGAAGCCACACACCTCGTTATACGTAACCCCAACAGTCCCACGACGCTGACGCAAGACGACTGGAACCGTTATGCAGCCGCAAAAGTTCCTGGATTTCCCGCAGGTGTGAAGCTTGGTAACAACGGCACGGAGGTAAGGCTTTCGGTCAAACAGCGAGCGAACGAAATTGCAGCTTCGCATACTCTGATGGACTACCGCTTAAACGATCTCCGCAGTGTGCTCCAGGGCACACCCGATGCAGCAAATGTGCCCGCTTCTCTTGATTTCTCAAAGCCCGGGGTCGATACAGCCATGACCCGGTTTCAGAAATATATCAGCCACTCAAATATGCACGGTATGGATGTGCTTGAAAGCCTTCAGCAAATGGGTGCCGATAAGCGCGATCCCAAGACGGGCCAGATGCAACCGAACCCAGATGCGAAATACGTTGACCCTGTAGCCGATTCACTGGGGGGATGGTCTGTACTTGAAGCCGCGCATAATCAAATTCTCGCTAACCGTAAGTCTACTGCAGACTTTGCCATCATCGATTCGGAGGCCAAGGCTAACGCAGTGTTGGCCAGTCCCAATAAATTCACAGGCGATCAGATATCGTCAGCCCGTGGCTTCCTGGCACTGTCGAACCAACAGGGCGCACGCAAGGCAGCTCAGGAGGCTCGCGCCCGCGCTGTCGCTGAGGGAACAGACGTTGCGGCTATGTACAAGACTGGCGTTAATCCTGTCTCCGGCGAAAAACTCACGCTTGGTAACGCACCGGACTCCATGCTGGTAGACGCGAATGGCCGTCCGGTTCCTCAAAACCAGCAGGCCCTCTACAAGCCCACGGCACAAGAAAGGCAAACTGCTGACACTGCCAAGCAAGTTCTTATGATTTCCCAGCGGCTCAGAACGGCTGTGCAGCAGAATCCGAATCTTGTTGGGCCTCTGGTGGGACGCAGTAAGCAGGGCTTAGCAGCAGCCGGTTTGGGAAATGCAGAGGTGCAGCAATTCCTTGACGACGTATCGTTCCTTCAGACTGCCGCAACAAAGATGCACACCGGGCGTTTCTCGGCTCCGATCATTGAGAAGATGAACAACGTGATTAAGCCGGGGATGAATCCGGACCAATTCAACGGTGCGCTCAATTCGATTAATGATGTGGCAAATCTTTATCAGAACGAAGACCGGCTTATCACCGTGGGCGATCTTAAGGCAACGCAGAATGGCGCACAGCAGCTCGTCAACCGGGTGAAATCTGGCGCTCAAGCGGGTGCCCCTACATCTCTGACGAATATCCAAGTCAACCCGCAGACAAAACAACGAATTGGCTGGAATGGCACGACTTGGGTTGACGCAACAACAGGGCAGGCGGTGAAGTAATGGATAGCAACACTTCGACAATTCAATTAGGCGCTACCTCCTCGGGAGCAAATCAGGGCGTACCTCCTCCGCCGCCCGGTTTTGTTCCCGAGGCGCAGCCTACCGTATCGGGTACGTCCGTGACCCCTCCACCTCCGCCAGCGGGCTTTATACCTGATCCGTCGCAGTCACAGGTGCATTCTGACGAAATACAGATCAATCCTAGCGACAACCTGTTGACAGAAGGGGCTAAAGCAGTCGGGGGAACAATGGAAGGAATCGGAGAAGGCGTATTTGGTACGCTCGCGGGAGCAGGCGACCTGCTTGGCGTGCATAGTCAGACCCTTCACTCGTTGGCCGGTGACAACAACACGACCCATGGCCTACCGCAGTCTGCGGGCCGGAGCGTCGAAGACTTGGCGGAGTTCTTTCTTGGGGATGAAGCTTTGAAGGGGCTATCTCTTAGCGACCGCCTGATGAAGGCGTCGAAAATGGCGAAGATGGTAGAGGAATCTCCGTTGCTCAACCGTGCGCTCCAGGCTGGCGTCCGTGCGATCCGTGGCGGTGCTGTTGGCACAGTACAGGGTGCGGTGAAGACTGAGAATGTTCCGGATGCGCTTGTGGCTGGAGCTACAGGAGCAGTTGGCGACTCTGTTGTACCGGAGGTTTTCGACGCCGCGAAAGCCGCTCCCGGTGCGATATCCAATGCAGCGCAGACCCTTCGTAACGTAATTCAGCCCGGTGCAATTCAGGAAGCTTTTCAGGGGCAAGTTCGCGGCATCGTCAACGATGCGGCAAAAGAGTACGGAGTCAATACCAGTGCAGCTCAATCCATCCGTGACGTAGCTCAGGAAGTCTCGAACTCGCTTCAGGGTAAGGCCAAGGCAACCTACCAGAGTCTTGACGATCTTTTGGGCGGTCGTGCTCAGAGGTTCACCGATGCCCTAAAGAACGTCCAGCAGAAGATTCGCGAGCTGAACGGCATTGACCCGGACCAGGAAGGCGCATACGTCGAAAAATTGAATGACCTTCAGGATGCCCATGACAAGGCAATGGATGAGGCAGACGCGGCGTTGAAGGCCCAAGGAAAGAGTTCAACGGCGAGGGGGCTGCTAGATCAAGCTAATTCTGACTTCCGCAAGTCGAAGGCCATGCTGGACGTGAATCGTGCTATTCGCTCATCGTCGGAAGGCTTGCGCCCGGAGCTGGCGAGCGGCACCGCGAAGGCCATCCCGGAGCACGTGAACACCGGCAAGCTGTTTGGCAGAGTAAACAAGCTCTACGACGCGGGCCGGTTGCAGGATGCACTTGGACAGCAGCGGTCAGAAGACTTGCTCCGAGCCGTCAATGATTCACACGTCTCCAGTCAGACAGCACAAAGCTGGGCACGTCTGGCTAAGACAGGCGCGAAGTATGCGGCTTATGGAGCGTTGCCGTTCGGTGGGTATGAAATCGTCCGGCATTTGCTGGGTGAGTAGCAGCGCCAGTTCAACACCCCTCTCAACTCATCGCGTGAGTTGAGAGGGGTCGCGCCGTGCTTAAGCTCCGCTGGCTTTCATAAACCATTACTTACGCTTTTGCCTGAGTAGGGCGAATACCCGCTCTGTATCGCTTCCAACCCACCTCGAAAAGACTTGTTGCACATCCCAGCCAGACTTCGACTCGACGGATAAGATGCTCGTTCCGCTTCCCGGTCCTACAAGATGTTGGGTCAGCTCGATGACTTTGTAGTTATATTCTGATTCGCTCATTCTTACCTCGTCCTATCTAGATTCACTTCACCAACGACTTTAATATGACCGCGACTGCTAGACGAACGTTATCTTCTCTTGCCAATCCAAGTAGGTGGTAAATGGATAGCAGCCATTCCACAACGCAAGCATGAATAACGCCGGGAAAATCGTGAGATACGGGAGACTCGACGAAGCACAACTCCATCCCGTTGATCTCGCGGTATGACAAGAAACAGGCTCCGTTAGCATGGGCATGCTCGCTCAGATACCCATACTCGTCTTCGACACTATCTTTACCGTGTGTCTTCACTTGGTGAATCTTATACGCCTTCACGAGATGGCTGACCCGGAGTGAGCCGGGCACATCGTCACACACTCCCACGGGCGGCGACCAGTATTTTGTGCCGTGCCTTTTTATCCACCTATTCCCCGTATCGGTTGTAAGGAACAGTTCCCACGCGCCTTTCAAATCGCTGCTTTCTCGATGTTCCTCGAAATTCTGAATCATGTAGCTGGCATGCATAGTCCACTCGAAAAGATGACGACCGACGATAAGGATCGTGGGCTGATTACCAACGTCTCCTAGCGCAACAAGTCCGTCTAGCACAGTCCGAACATGCGCGATTGCCGAATACGCATAGTTCAACAATCCCCAGAGAACCAATTCCTCCGTTGGTGGATCGTTTGGACCTACCGGCGGTCGCACCAAAGAAGGCAGCACAACCTCGTGCAGGGCAGTCGCGATCACGTTGACCGGCTTGATCGCCGATACCCCCGATTCATTTAGCTCTGCCACTGTGGGATTTATTCCCCTTTTCTTCGCCTATAATCCTACCATGTTCCAAGGACCGACTGCCGCCGCCCATCTCTTCGTCATTGCCGAGTGCCCGCTTTGCCGTGAGAAGCGCCGATATCTGCCCACGGAGATTTTCAAGGGCAGGCTGTCACACAAAGTCATTCAGCAGCGGGGACGGAACGTCATCCCAATCGATAGAGGCAGAAATGTTTGATCCCTTCAAGGGCAAGCCGAAGGAACAGCCTCGCCTGATCTACCTCGGGGCGTGCCTGATCGCTGCATACGGCTTGCGAGGGAGAGCCAAGTTCACGTGCGGGTGATTCCCACCATTAAAGCCATAGAAGAGTCCATCGCGCTTGCGAAAGACATTTTTGAGAGGGTGTTTACGAAACGCGAGGAGAGTGAACCGTGGAGGAAATAGACTTGGAAGATGGTTTATGACGACGACATTTCACAGCAACCGCCGAAGCTTATCGACGATGACATGCTCTATTGCGAACACGGTACGCTGCTCGCTTTGAACTTCCTTCGTGTTGGCCACATGGTGGTGGAACATGCTGGCGTCATCGACACTGACGACCTGCGCAAAGCATTGAACAACGCTTTAGACACTTTGCTCACGCATCGAGCGACCTGCGATAAATGCAACGAACGGTGACCGATCCAGAGGTAGACCATGACTGATGAAGAGGAAGACAAAGAGGAAAAGACACGGATACGTGCGTTTTTTGACAAGTGGGAGCAGGAAGTTTTCGCGGGTATGACTCCATTTCAGCGATATCTCCACGACAGCGGTCAGTTTGAAGATGTGAGCCGGAAGGAGATCAGTGCCGACGATGTTTTTACTGAGCCAGTGGACCTCTGCGGGGACGACCTCGATTGGGAAGAGTGCGGCGGATATAGGAAGCGCGATGGAGAGGTGACTTTTTGCACGAATCCGCGCCATCAACAATCTAGCGAGCGCGAAGTTCCCTTCGACCATTGCAGCTATGTGGGCTGTGAGAACTGTCCTGAGATCGTCACGCAGGGAATCGTCATCTCGCACTGCACCTGCGCCCACCATCGGTCAGTACACTAATTCACTATGTGCGGACGTTATCAACGCAGGTCAGACAAGCAGCGAATCGCCGAAGCCTTCAGACTTGGCAATCTTGACGGCCTCTTTCTAGAACTCGTTCCCGATTACAACGCATCGCCGGGCACGATGCAGCCAGTCATCGTCTGGGATGCAGGCGAAAGCATGCGAACGCTTCAGATGATGTACTGGAAATTCTTGCCAACCTTCTGCGTCAACCCGAAGAAATTCAAACTCAGCACCACGAATGCGAACGCAGACAAGTTGCTGGAAAGTGGTATGTGGAAGGACTCGTTTCTCCGACGTCGCTGCCTCATCCCTGTTGACAATTTCATCGAATGGGACCGCAAGAGTAGCAAGACAAAGCTTCCGTGGATGTTTGCCATGAAGGATGATGAACCATTCGCCCTTGGTGGTTTGTGGCGTCACTGGCGATCACCAGACGGCGACGCTGGCATGGACACCTTCGCCGTGGTCACCGTCGAACCGAACGAACTTCTGGAACAAACCACGCACCATGACAGAATGCCACTCATCGTGAAGCGTGCAGACTGGCAGCGCTGGCTTGAGCCGAGCCAAGAAGAGCGACCACCTATCGACCTTTTGCGTCCGTTCGATTCGGAACAGATGAAAGCTTGGCGGGTCAATACGCGGATCAACAGCGTAAAGAACAACGACGCAATGTTGTCGGGGCCTGTGAAGGGTGACGACGTTGAGCAACTTGGGATGTTCGGGTAATTTATTGCGGAAGATAAAACACGACGACACCCATGAGAAGACCGTGAGCCCCTCGCTCGTCAAAGCCCGGAACCTGTCATGGGCAGCCTACGAGCCCGTTAACAACCCATCCTAAAGCCGACACTGATTGTCCAACGCCGACCCCCATTCTTAGAAGCGGGAATCGAGCGAATGCGCTCTTCGGAGGGAAGCCGCTGCCTGTTTTAGTCTGCCCATTTTCGTAAAGACGTTTGCTAAACCGTAGTAGGCATCGGCGTTTTTTGGATCATACTTGATAGCCATCTCAAACTGTATCTGTGCATCCTCTAGTTTCTCCTGTTGATATAAGACATAGCCTAAGCCATCGTGCGGAGGGGAGAGGCTATGATCAAGGATTATGGCCGTGTTGTACTCTTTTGCGGCATCGTCGAGCCGTCCTTCTTGAAGAAGAATATTGCCTAGTCCGTTGTGCGGGTCGGCTGATTTCGGATCAAGTACGCTCGCCTTACGGTACTCTGTCGAAGCTTCGTCAAATCTATGTTGATCTTTTAGAACATTCGCCAACCCGTTATGCGGGTCGGAGAACTTGCCGTCCACGTCCCAAAGGATAGCGTCTTTATATTCTGATGCTGCCTCATTTAGCTTTCCCTTTTCTCTTAAAATGTTTCCCAAACCGTTGTGAGCAAGTGGCAGTTTATTGTCAAAGTTGATTGCGTCTTGATAGGCCGTTACGGCCTCATCTATCCTTCCTTCCTCCATTAACACGAAGCCTAAATTATTCCATGCGACAGCGTACGTGGGCGCATAAGAGAGGGCATTGCGATATTCCGCTTCCGCTTCTTTCTGCAAATGTAAGTCGTCCAGAACATTGCCGAGCCCAATAAGGGCAAATACAAAGTGCGGATTAAGCTTAATCGCGATCCGGTATTCAGCAGCCGCGGCCTGTAGATCATAGTTCGCTAAGATGTTTGCCAGACCATTGTGCGGATAGGCAAAGTCGGGGTCAAGTTGGATTGCCCACCGATATTCCATTGCGGCCTCATCCAGGTGATTCTGCGCATATAGCGCATAGCCGAGGTCATTGTGCGCCAAGGCATATTTAGGGTCGATCCGAATGGCTTTTTGATACTCTGATCTCGCCTCGGAAAACTTCCCCTGATTTTCGAAGATGTTTCCTAAATTTGCGTGAGCAACAGCGTCATTTGAGTCAAGCGAAATCGCTATAGAATATTCCTTTTTTGCATCCTCCCATCGATGCTGCTCCTTGAAAACGCTTCCTAGGTCGTTGTGTGGGGCTGCGGCGCCCCTATCGAGCGTAATGGCTTTCATATATGCGGCTGTTGCCTCGTCTAGTTTATTGTTCTCGCTCAATACGTAACCCAGCGCGAGGAGAGGAGAAACCGTTTGCGAATCAAGTCGTATGGCCGCATTGGCCTCTTCAATCGCTTTGTTGGCGTCTCCCGCCCTACTGGCAATATAGCTCCGCAGAATATGAGCCTTTGCATATAGCTGCGCGTTATCATCGAGGCAGCTGTGAAGCATGTCGTCGGAGACTCCTGCCGCTTTAGAGTATTGTTGCTTAGTTATTAAGAAGATGCCCAGTGTATAGGGGTCATGCATTGACATCAAATCTTCACTGAGAACGGCGATGGCATCATCTGGACTGATTGTTGTAAGCTCCCGCGAAGAGCGAGTCTGGACGAGGCGACCCGCGCACGATATACGGCTCTGCACATCAACCGTCCCTCCGGAAGCAGAATAGGTGATCGCGCCAGACAGCATTTGTTCGTTGCCAAATATTTTTCTTAGGCCGTCGACGAGCAGCTGTGGCGAAAGCTTAATTTCGGGGATCTCGATGTCGGGGAACTCGCGATCCGACATCATAGATAGTTGTTCACCCGGAGAGGCGACTTCGTAGGTGCTGCGAATGGTTTCGAGCCGTTCTCTCACTTTTGAGGTAAAGACCTCAGATGTGAACCCTAAGTCTGCGAACTCCTTCGGTACGCTAATAAGTTCAAGGACTGCTACAGGTTCTCGTGCTCGAAAGACGAGGTAGCATACATAAACGATGAGCAGAGTCGCGCCAGCGGCGACTAGAGCCTGCTTTAGAACTTTGACGGCAATAAACAGTGATTTCCAGCCGCCCTTTAGAACCCGCCGTGAGTCTCGTGTATGGCCCCGTGACATAGAAAGCGCCCGTGTAGAGAATCTGGACATTGAGTTCTCCTGAGACAATTATTTGGCAACACACTTTGACACAAGAGATTGCATTTAGCCACTCGTCGACATTGTATGAGGCTGCATGTCGACCGGGCCGCAAGAACGGACTATGCGGCTGTTAGCTGGGGATCAGAAAAAGCCTCCAGTGATGCCGTCAAGACATTGGGTTTGGCGCGGATGTCTTCGCATGAGCGAAGAATCTATCAGAATGCCTCTAAAGTCGTAAGAAAATATCTCCATTCACCAGTCCCAACGGACTAGACTGGTGGGCATTTCGTGAGGGGGTGACTTATGAGGCGCTTTATCGGTCTGGCTTTTTTCGTTGTTGCTCTTATCTCACCATTCGCCCGGGGTCAGGTCCTCACTCCAGCAGAGGCTAAAGCTCACCTCGGTGAGAGCGCTACAGTGTGCGGCCTGATTGCAACGGAGAACACTGCGATTAACAGTCAGGGCAAGCCAACGTTTTTGAACTTGGATCAACCCTACCCCCATCAGATTTTCACAGTGCTGGTCTGGGAAGCGGATAGGACTGCAGTCGGAGCGATCCCAAAAACAGGGCGAATCTGCGCAAATGGAACAATCTCTTTGTATCGGGGAGTTCCGGAGATCGTTGCCCACTCGTCCTCCGAGCTGTATGTACCCAAATTGAGCAATGACCGTCATTACACAAACAGCGATGGGCAGACGGTTCACTCCCCGGCGTATTCAAATGGCGGCCCTCCAGCGGGGGCTACTGCCCTATGTCGGGACTCCACGTACAGCTTTAGTCAGCATCGGCAGGGAACCTGCTCGCACCACGGAGGGGTGGCCAAATGGCTCCCCTAGCAAGGTTCGGAAAACGGGCGAAAACATCATCCGCCGCTCGTCAATGTCCATGGTCCTTTGTGAGCAGACTATTGATGACAGCCACCAACAGAGCCCCCACAAGAGACAACACCGGAGCCAAAGCTGTCATCAACGAATTGAACCGCTGAACCCGTTTGTCAAAATCGACTTGACTCTCACCGACGCCCTTTGTGTGCGAGACATCCTTTAACCACTGTCCAAGCCAATATGCCGACAAGAACACACACAGTTCAGGAACAAATACTCCGAGCCAGACGTTGAAGTTTTGAAACTCGGTATAGAAGGTCAATGAACCCGGAGGAAAAGTTGCGGGCGGTTTTGCCTTTGACATCGCAACGTCATGCTGTAGCCAGCAATACGCCATCACGAATGCCTTTTCAAATGAGCGAGCCAATGCAGCGCAAACGGCTACCGTCCAATTTGAGCGCCGATAGAACGCAAGCCATAGGGAGAGCAATACAGATTCCAACAACCATGACGCCCAAGCGAACTGATTTGACTTATCTCCGGATACGCCAGCGCCTATCCTGAAATCGAACCAGACAACGAGTAGTAACACGGCGGGTACGCCGATCAGGCGCGATGTTCGTGATCCGGCCCTAGAATCAGACGAATTCGTAACGGCTCCGGGAGGCGGTTGCGAACTCGCACCGCCATTTTCCGTTCCCTCGACGCGATCTACGAATGCTCTAAACCTCCTTTGTACCGGAGGGCACGTGTAAAGATCACGTTGACAAGTCTTACAGACAACCGCTTCATCAGAGACCTCTTGGACGCAGTAGGGACATTGCACTTAAGTCGTCTGCCTTTCTGTTAAATCAGAAGCGAGCTTCGATTGTTCTTAACGGCGAATCAATTGAACCGTTCCCACGTTTCGGGGGTATAGACATTAGGAAGTGTTTCAGGATGCCACGGTCCTTGGATGACGCTTTCGTGAATGCGGGAATTCTCTGGAATTGTTCTCATCTTTCCTAGAGGAAGATGCCAACGCCTCCCATGAATATGTGGGTCTTCCTGAGGAAGGAATTCCAAACACCACCACGCCCCGTGAAGAGAATGGTGCAGGCGTCCACTCGCGTCCGGTACGACATACTGTGGTAGTCCATTCACGAGTGGGCTTGGCGGATTATGTCCCAAGATCACTCGTGCCCGTGCATCTTCAATCAATAGCCCAGCCTTCCTTGCTTCAACAAGCATCCATTCGAGCGTGATCTTCGACAGTCCAGCTTGACTCTCTAGGTAGCTACCTCCCACGTCCGAGTGAACACCTGCAAACCACACCTGACGGATGTCCTGATTTGCTTCCGGTTTTCCCCAGAGATTATCTCTATAAAAGCACCGACGTTCGTGAATTGAGATTGCATGGCGGCCGACATCGATAATCGGATTGCAGCCAAGGAATGGAAGCTGGATCGGATCGTAAACCCATCCGTACGAACTCACCGTATCCCAGACTCCGCAGAACTTTATCCGTACGTCGCTGGCGTGTGAGAACTGCCACTTGAACGCTTCATCCGAATCGAATGTGCGCTTCTTATGTTTGGCTTCTCGCGACCGCTTTGCATACATCTGGAGAATGTAAGGGATGACCCCTTCATTTCCCGCGCATAGAATTCCGTAGACATGAATCAGGCTCGCTAATGCACGGGCAGTGAATGCGCCGCGACTAAATCCAAAGAGATAGATTTCGTCTCCATCTTCATACGTATTCATCAAATACCGATAAGCGTCCCCCACATTGGCGAGCAATCCTGCGCCGAATGCAAGTCCCTTAATCCGCGACCATTCACGACCGATGCGGCCCCGGCTATTAGGCGATCCCATCGTGCCGACACCGGGGTGGTAATAACAACGCTGCCCCAAGTTGATCGTGAGGGCGCTGTAAAGTTTGGCGACGTTCGAATCCTGCTCAACTTGCTCGAAGCTATTTCCTGTTCCGTCACAACACACCACAATGTTCTTCGGCATGCTTCCTCACCCGCGCCTAACGGCTGTCGGCCACGGCGGTCAGATTAGGGGGAGAAGAGCATCCTAGCATCGGAATCGTCCTGAGGCACACGAAAGTGAGGCGGACCAGCATCGGCAGTCACCCTCTAAGAAAGTCCTTTCTCGTCTCTGTTATCTAATTCATTAAGGCACAGTGTCCAGAAGTCACTTACCTGCAAGCGTTCAATTATGTTCTTGGCGCATCTACGAGATATGGCGATAATTGAACGGTTGTTACCTTCACAGTTAGGACCCTAAGAAAGATGAGCTGGCGCTTCCGCCAATCGTTCACCGTAGTACCCGGTTTACGTTTGAACCTTTCGAAGAGCGGCCTGAGCGCAAGCATCGGCGGGGCTCCGCTCACAGTGAATGTTGGACCATACGGGGTAATGGGGACGGCCTCAATTCCCGGCACGGGCCTTTCTTACCGTCATCACTTATCTTCGCCTTCCGCAGAGCGATCAAATGGAGGTTCTGCTCCGCCTCTTGTTCTTCCAACCCAAGGGCCATCGCAATTGTTTATCAATGCGGCGCCGATAGAAGAGGTTCACAGTGCTAGCACAGAGTTGTTAACCAGCGAGACCTTGAAGCAAATAAAGCAACTGATCCAGAGCGCATATCAACAGCATCAAGAGGTGAGCCGCGAACTCGATTCTGCCCGCACCGCGAAGGTGGAATGGGAATCCAAATACCAGTCGTGGGAAAACGGCGTCCTGCTAAAGAAGTTGTTTAAGAAGGCATTTGCTAAGCGGCGAGAGAACTTCGAGACCGAGACCGCGAGGGTCTCAGAATTGGAAGAGCAGCAACGCCTCTCAACGATATCAACGTATATCGAAGTCGATGCGGATCAGGCCGAATTGTATTTTCGTTTGCGTGATGAATTTGCTGCACTTTCTGACTGTGCTGCGATCTGGGATGTTAAGAGCCATCAAGCTAATGACAAGTTTCATCAACGAACTGTGGCCGATACAAGCATCGGGCGTGAGCGGGTACGGTTCGAGCTTGGCAATTGTGACCTCATCTCTTGGGAGCAGCAGATCGCACATCTCCGGAATGCCAAGGGTGGAGAGCTGTACCTCTACCCCGGCTTCATCTTGTACCGCGCCGCCCGAGAGGCGTTTTCTCTCATCGTATATCACGACGTCTCGGGAAAGGCATGCTTCGTGGGATTTCACGAAGAAGACGGAGTTCCAGCAGATTCCGAGGTCATCGGTCGAACGTGGAAGAGGGCTAACAAGGACGGCAGCAGAGACAAGCGGTTTGCGGACAATTTTGAAATTCCAATTGCCCGATATGGGATGCTCACGCTCAAAACAGATAGCGGCTTGTGGGAGGAATTTCACTTTTCAAAGCCGGACCGTATGGTTAACTTCCTGATCGCGTTTAACACCTTCACTGCGTCTTTCGCAGCCATTGAGAAGTGAATGAGGTTATTTCCCATCACTGATCTGATTTGAGGGCGAAATGGCAAGGCGCAAGAATACAGCAGGATTCGCTCTCATAGGGTTGTTCGTCTTTTGCATACGGCCAAAGCTCTTTTAGATGCCGTGGGGCGGATAACAGCTGCGATGTTGGTTCTTGGGATCATTGGCGGAATCGCGTGGTATCGGCATTTCAAGAGAAAACAACGCACGGAATTCCTGCTCGATAAGTACGGGGATATGGAGGTCGTCCAGCGCATTCTCCGTGGCCACATGTGGCAGGGGCAAACTTCTGAACAACTTCTCGACTCGGTTGGGAGTCCTCTCAACATCGATAGAAAAGTGATGGCTTCGAGAAGAAGAGAAGTCTGGAAATACAACTCTCGCGGCAGAAACAGGTACGGGCTGAGGATCACTCTGGATAACGACATTGTGATTGGCTGGGATCGCAAGAACGGGAGAGCGCCCCGAGGTGACGACAAGCACCATTGAATCGCTCTTTGTACTTGCATAACTTATCCAACTAGGCGGATGATCTTCTGTCCCCTTCCACTGAGGAGAATTGCACGGCATGCGCGTATCACCTTGCCTCGCGATCATCTTAATTCTTGCCATCAGTTCCCCCACTGAAGCCAAGAAGTCAGATCATGACTGGTTCCTAGGGAAGGTTCTCGACCAAAACCGGGCGCGGTATTTCGCCGGATTCCTGCACAACTCTTCGTCTCAAACGACGGCGAATGGCTCGTGGAATGGAACTGCAAATAGCACCTCCATCGGCGATTCGACCAATACTCAGATGAATGGGGGATATTCCGGAACCGCTACCACCTCCACGACCGGCGCAACGATCCCTATGTACCGGGTGTACGACTACCTCGTGATCGAGGGACCCGACACCGTGTACTTCACATCTGAGCGCCTAAGGTGGCGATGGTCAAAGGGAGCACACGTAGCAGTAAACGGCACGGTGAAATATTACGTGGATCATCGGAAGCTTCATCTTCTGGACGATGACGGCAAGGAATATTCAATTGAAATAGTCAAGGAGGTTCGAAAGGCCGCGTCTATTCCTGCCGCAACACCCTCTCCTACGCTGACCTCTGTGACAGCTCAGAGCCCAGCAGTCACACAGGTGTCCGTTGCTATTGATTCAACACCAGCGGATGCGGATATCGAGGTCGATGGAGCTTTCGTCGGCAATACCCCTTCGACGCTCGCCTTGGGCGCGGGCAATCATCTCGTCGCAGTAAAGAAAAAGGGGTTTACAGATTGGAGTAAGACACTCACAGTTGCAGGGGGAAACATCCACATCAAAGCAGAACTTGAGCCAGCGCCTCAATAGCGCGGTAGTGTCCAGACTTTTTCGCACTTTCGATGTTCGTTGTGACTTGGGAAGGTTGTTGGGTTGAGATTGATTTGCTCTGGCCCCATGGGGCCAGAGCAAGCGGTCAGGCGATGGCCACGACTTCG
>Ga0210388_10001269_pt1 | contig 19874 bp, 13 predicted proteins | sample IncBWC19OmetaG_FD_155485 | JGI IMG/M metagenome (GOLD analysis project Ga0210388, IMG submission 155485) | Forest soil microbial communities from Barre Woods Harvard Forest LTER site, Petersham, Massachusetts, United States - Inc-BW-C-19-O ... | reverse complement strand
TGATGGTCCCCGACGACGTGGTCCCGCTCAACGTCGTGGTCCCGGTGCTGGTGAACGTGCCCGAGCTCGACCAGTTCCCTCCGACGGTGATCGCTTGAGTCCCGCCCGCCAACGTCCCCGCGGTGATCGTCAGATTGGACCCGACGAGAAGCCCGCTGCCGAGCGTATAGGTTCCGCTCGCGTTGATGGTCAGCGCGTTGAAGCTGCTCGCGCCGGCGGTGAGCGCGCCGGTCCCAGTCAACGTCACGGTCCCGCCGTTGGCGTTGAAGGTTCCACCCGAGCTGTTGAACGCGCCGCCAACCTGCGTCGTCCCGCTCGAGGCGTTGAACGTCCCACCGTTGATCGTCAGCCCGCCCCCGATGGACACCGCTCGGGAGCCCGCGGTCAGCGTTCCGGCCGAGACCGTGACCGTGCCCGTGGTGGTCAGCGCGTCCTGCAAGGTATAGGTCCCGCTGCCGGAGACGGTGAGCGCGGCGAAGCTGGCGCCTCCCGAGGTGAGCATGGCGCTTGTCGAGGTCGAGGCCAGCTTCACGTTTCCGCCGTTGGCGTTGAAGGTCGCCGCGTTGCTGAAATTGCCGCCGACCTGCGTGACGCCGGTCCCGGCGGTGAACGAGGCGGTTCCACTCACGGACAGCGAGGTGCCGATCGTGATGGTGCCGCCGGCGCCCACGAAGATGCCGCTCGACATCGTCCAGCCGTTCGTCACCGTGAGGCCGGAGGCGCTCCCGGTGACCGTCTTCGAGTAGCCGTTCTGGAACGTCACCGAGCTCACCGTGATCGTCGAGGTCAACCCGCAGCTCTGGCTCGAGGTCCCGCCGTCGAAGACCATGTCGTCGCTGCTGGTCGGCACGCGCCCGCATGACCAGTTGGCCGTCGAGGTGTTGAAGTTCTGGCCGGTGGCGGTCGCCTTCCAGGTGCAGGTGGCGGCGCGCGCGACGCTTCCGCCGATCGCGACGGTCGCGACCAAGACGGCGAGCCCCCACTTCATCGTATTCAACAAGTTAAGGGACCCTTCGATCGCTCCTCCTCAAGAGATCGGCGCCCCGATCCGAAACCTTGAGACCCGGACGCGCTAGGCGCGGCCCGGACGGCCGTTGTTGCGCGCTTCGGCGCGCGCCTCGATCTGGTCGAGGAGGTCCATCTGGTGAGCCGCTTCCGGCTCCCGTGGCTCGCGCGGGTCGATCGAACGGATCCGGTAGTTTCCCAGCAGGCCGGTCACGATGTTCCGGGCTCGCTCGAGGATCTGCTCGTCGGTCAGATCGACGCCGTCCCGCGTTTGAAGCACGCGAATCCCCTCGGCGACATCCTGTAAGAGCAAACGAACGGTCAACACCGGCACAGCTTTAGTCTTCTGTCTCGGACGGGTCGTTTCCCGCGGCAAGATGCCTGGAGCATAGTGTCTGAGCTTCTGTCAAACCAGCCCCTAGAGGTCCTCCCTTGCCTGAATTCGACGCGACGCGACGCGGGGCTCGAGCGACGCATATCACGCGCGGGCCTGGGCCGTCATGTTATGGATCGCGGATATGCGAAGCCTTTCTTACAGCAGTCGGTGCGCCGCCTCCCGGGTGTTGCTCTTGGCATTTCTGTTCGGCTGCAGCACCGCGGCAAGCGGAACGTCGACGACCACGCCCGGCACGCCGGACGCCCTGGCTTCCGGACTGGCGGGCGCATTCTGCGCGGCCACGGAAGGGTGTGGTGTGAGCCCCGACGCCTCGCTCCCCGACGGCTCGGTCACGGCCACCTCGGTCCCTGACGGTGGGCCTTCCACCTGTCTCGCCCGCGCGACGCTCTCGGCGAACATGCAGCTGGCGCTGGTGACGACCGCGTTCAACGAAGGGTTGCTCACCGTCGATCCGACGACCGCCACCGCCACGAACTGCGTCAACGCCTACGCCAGCACCAGCTGCACAGCGCTGGCGGGCCAGACGGAGCCCAACATCCAAGCGGCGCTCGACGACCCGGCCTGCGCCAACCTCTTCACTGGCTTCATCCCGGTCGGTGAGCGTTGCGATATGAGCGAGGAGTGTGTCAGCGGCTCGTACTGTCTGTCGCAGGGCACCGGGCAGAACGTCACCTCTATCGCCGGCAGCGGGTCGCTGGGGATCTGCTTCCAGTTCCAGGGGATGGGCGCCGCCTGCGACACCACCAACGACTGCCTGCCGCCGCTCGCCTGCAACGCGACGACGCTCACCTGCGAATAGCGCAGGACCTGACGCCGGAGGCGACGCCTTCCTAACGAAGAACGGCGACGCGGTCGCCGAAGATCTGCTCGATGCGCGCCAGCAGATCGTCGCTGGCGGCGATCTTGTAGTCGTCGCCCAGCGCCAGGACCGTCTCGCTGCGCATCGGGATCTCCATCCGCAGCACCGCCCGGCAGGCCCCCGTGTGCATGCGCAGCACCTTCTCCAGCGCGCGGAGCTGCTCCTCGCTGACCAGATCGGCGTTGAGCTTGATGTCGAGCAGCGAGCTCTTCTCGGCCCGCACGCGGGCCAGAGGCTTGGCGTCCAGGAAGCGGAGCCGCTCGCGGGCCGTCTCCCCTTCCCCAAAGGGGGTGTCGACGGTGCCGGTCACCAGGAGCGGTTCGTCCTTGGAGAGGATCTCCCGGTACTCCTCGACCTTCTTCGAGTTCACGATGTACTCGATCTGACCGCTGTGATCTTCGAGGGTGAAAAAGGCGTACTTCCCCTGCCCGTTCTTCATCGGCCGCTCCTGGTAGACGGCGACCACGCCGCCCAGGATCACCTCCGCGCGTTCCCCCTTCTCGGTGCAGTTGGCGGCGGTGGCGTTGGTGAAGCGGCGGATCTCGCTGGCGTAGCGATCGAGCGGATGTCCGCTGATGTAGAAGCCGAGCGCCTCCTTTTCGTAAGCCAGCAGCTCCTTCGGCATCCACTCGTCGAAGGGCGGGTACTTGTCCTCGCCGGTCGCGGCGCCTGGATTCTTGTCGCCGCCGCCCCCCATGAGGAGAGTCAGCAGGTTGGTCTGCCCGCTCTCCCGATCGCGCTGCGCCTCGGCGGCACGCTCGCTGGCCAGGCCAATGGCGCCGAAGACCCGCGCCCGCGTCACGCCGTTTTGCAGGGCGACGCCGTCGAAGGCGCCCGCCTTCACCAGCGCCTCGATCACCTTGCGGTTCACCTTGCGCCCGTCGACCCGGCGGCAAAAATCGAACAGCGACAGCAGCGGCCCCCCCTGGGCGCGCGCCTGCTTGATCACCTCGACCGCCCCTTCGCCGACCCCCTTCACGGCGCCGAGGCCGAAGCGGATCACCTTCCGGTCGCCGGTCGATCGTGTGGGAGAGGATGTGGGCGAGGAGGACGAGCTCTGCTCGTCCGCGGCCTTCCTTGACTCCTTCGATTCCTTCGACGCCTCCTTGGCGGACTCCTTCGTCGGGGAGCTCCCGATCCCTTCCAGGACTCCCGCCACGACGCTGAAGTCGGTCTCGGATTCATTGACGTCGGGGCGGAGGACCGCGATGCCGTCGGACTTCGCCTCGGCGATGAACTTCACCACCGCGTCGGTGTCGTCCTTGTCGCAGGTGAGCAGCGCCGCGAAGAACTCGACCGGGTAGTAGCGCTTGAGGTAGGCCGTCTGGTAGGTCAGGAGGCCATAAGCGGCGGAGTGGCTGCGGTTGAAGCCGTAGCCGGCGAACTTCTCCATCAGATCGAAGACCCGCTCGGCGATCTTGGCGTCGACCCCCTTTTGCTTGGCGCCGTCGAGGAAGCCGGCCTTCTCCTTGGCCATGACCTCCGCCTTCTTCTTCCCCATCGCCCGGCGGAGAAGATCCGCTTTGCCCAGGCTGTAGCCGGCCAGCGCCGAGGAGATCTGCATGACCTGCTCCTGGTAGACGATGACGCCGTAGGTGTCCTTGAGGATCGGCTCCAGCGTCGGGTGGTCGTACTCCACCTTCTTGCGCCCGTGCTTGCGCTCGATGAAGTCGTCGACCATCCCGCCCTCGAGCGGCCCGGGACGGTAGAGGGCGCCGGCGGCGACGATGTCCTCGAAGCAGTCGGGGCGCAGCTTCTTGAGCAGCTCGCGAAAGCCCGAAGACTCCAGCTGGAACACGCCGGTCACGTCGGCGTCGGAGATCATCTTGTAGACCGGGACGTCGTCGAGCGGGATGAGCGAGAGATCGAGCTCCTCTTGATCCTGCGCCGCGCGTTCGCGGTTGACGTGGTCGAGGCAGATCTGGATGACGGTGAGGGTCTTGAGGCCGAGGAAGTCGAACTTCACCAGGCCGGCCTTCTCGACCATGTCCTTGTCGTACTGGGTGACGATGCCGGCGTCGTCGCCGGCCGGACGGAAGCAGGGGACGTACTCCCAGAGCGGCCGATCGCCGATGACGATGCCGGCGGCGTGCTTCCCGGCGTGGCGGTTCAGCCCCTCGAGGCCCTTGGCCACGTCGAGCAGCTCGCGATAAACGGGGCTCTCGTCGTAGAGCGCCTTCAGACGGGGCTCCTTTTCGATCGCCTCGGCAATCGGGGGGCTCTTGCCCTGGATGGGCTCGGGAACGAACTTGGCGATCTTGTCGGCCTCGGCGAACGGCACCGCCATGGCGCGGGCGATGTCCCGCACGCCCGAGCGCGCCTTGATCTGGTGCATGGTGACGATCTGGCCGACGTTGTCCTTGCCGTACTTCTGCTGGACGTAGCTGATCACCTCGTCGCGCCGGTTCATGCAGAAGTCGATGTCGAAGTCCGGCATGCTGACCCGCTCGGGGTTGAGGAACCGCTCGAACAGCAGCTTGTTGCCGATCGGATCGATGTCGGTGATGCGCATCGAGTAGGCGACCAGCGAGCCGGCGCCCGAGCCGCGGCCGGGGCCGACCGGGATGCGCTGCTCCTTGGCGTGGCGGATGAAGTCCCAGACGATCAGGAAGTAGCCGGCGAACTGCATCTTCTGGATGACGCCCAGCTCGTGCGCCAGCCGGGCGGCGTAGACGTCGCCGTCGACCTTGTCCCCGCGCCGGTAGGCCTCCTCGATCCGCTTCTTGAGCCCCTCCTCGGCGATCGCCTGCAGGTACGACTCGGCGGTCATTCCGTCGGGGACCTGGAACTTGGGCAGGAAGGTCTCGCCCAGCTTGAACTCGACGTTGCAGAGCGCCCCGATCCGGGCGGCGTTCTCCAGCGCCTGGGGGATGTGCGCGAAGTAGCTCTCCATCTCGGCCGGCGTCTTCACGAAGAAGGCGTCGTTGCGGTGGTGCAGGCGCTTCTCGTCGTGGATGGTCTTCTTCTGCTGCACGCACATCAGGATCTCGTGCGCGCGCGCGTCGGTCTGGTTCAGGTAGTGGCAGTCGTTGGTGGCGATGACGCCGATGCCGGTCTTCTTGGACATCTCGAGCAGGTGGCCGTTGACGGTCTCTTGCTCCTCGAGACCATTGGGTTGCATCTCCAGGAAGAAATTCTCCTTCCCGAAGATGTCCGCGAACTCCAGCGCTGCGTTCTCGGCCGCCTCCGGGCCGCGCCGCATGATCGTCTGCGCCACCTCGCCTCCCAGACAGGCCGAAAGACCGATCAGCCCCTCCGCGTGCTTGCGCAGGAGCGGCTTGTCGATGCGGGGGTTGTAATAGAAGCCCTCCAGGTAGCCCATCGAGTTGAGGTAGGAGAGGTTCTTCCAGCCGATCTCGTTCCTGGCCAACAGGATGAGGTGGTTCGAGCGCCGCTCGGTCTTGTCGAGACGGTCGGGCGCGATGTAGGTCTCGCAGCCGAAGATCGGCTTCACCCCATGGGCCTTGGCCTTCTGATAGAAATCGAGGGCGCCGAACAGGTTGCCGTGGTCGGTGATGGCCACCGACTTCATCCCGCGCTCGAGGACCTTGGGAAAGAGGTGGTCGAGGCGGATGGCGCCGTCGAGAAGGCTATACTGCGTGTGCAGATGCAGGTGCGTGAAGTCGGGCATATGCGGCGTTCGAGCTTGGCCCTGCCGGCGCGGGCAATCCAGCGCAAAAGAATCCACAGCCTGTCCACAAGCGGGCGCCTCGTCGGCGCGCTCGCCCTGATCGCCGCCGCAGGAGCGGCCGACGGCTGTTCGGGAAGCGGCGGCGCGCCTCCCGCCCAAGACCTCACGCTCACCGCTGCGAACCTGGAGCCAATCGAGCTCAGCCCCAACGCGCAGAAGACGCTGACCTTCACCCTGACCGACAACGGCCAGCCGGTCGCCGGTCAGACCGTCTCTTTCACGACCATCGGGGCATCGACCAACGATGGTGCCCAGGGCGCCACCGTCGCCCAACCGTCGGGCGTCACCGGAGCCGACGGCGGTGTCTCGGTCAGCGTCCGCGCCGGCCTGGCCGACTTCCGCGTCGAGGCCCAGATCGGGACGGCGAAGGCCGACGTCACGGTGATCGTCGCGACCGGACCCACGGGGACGGTCCTGGTCGCGCCGTTCCTCGCGCCGTCGAGCAACCCGTTGCCGCCCGGGACGACCATCCAGATCTTGCTCTACGACGGCCAGTTCTGCGCCGATCTCGATATCGCCCTGCCGACCGACGACGCGCGGGATGCCGTCACGGTGGATGATCTCAGCAGCACGGCGTCGTTCGGGTTGGTGGGCACCACGGTGGTCAGCGCCGCCGTCGGGCGGGCGATCTCGGGAGACGCGCTGGTGGCGAGCGGCTGCGTCGACATCCCCGGCTCGAGCCTGCTCGCCGACGAAGCGGTCGAGGTCGCGCTCCCCCTCGCCGACTGGTCCCCCGATCCGGTCGGGACCTACACGGTGACGTCGACGCTGACGTTCGCGCCGCCGCTGGCGGCAGCCACGACGCTCGCTGCGCCCTGGGTCGATCTCTCTGATTGCCCGCTCGATCCGGCCCAGCTCTGGCTCGATTGCACCGTCGACGCGCTCTCACCCGCGACCAGCGCCGATCCGCTCGACTGCGTCCCCTCCACGGCGCCCGGAGGAGAAGGCCCGCTCGGCGACGCGATCGCGGCTTTGCGCGGAGTCCCGCTGACCGACGGCGCCGGCGCGCCGACTGCCTGCCGGAGCGCGCGCGACGCCGCCGGAGAGGAGAGCGTCGACGCGCAGGTGCTCGGCCTCTTCGGCAGCCCGACGCCCGCCACCCTCGTCGAGCTTCCGGAGATCGCCGCCGATGCCGCCTCCATCCTCGACAGCGTCCAGCTCGTCTCCCAGCTCACCATCGCCCCGAGTGGGACCGCCGGGAGCTACGCCGTCACCCACCTGCTGACGACGGCGGGGTTGGGCCCCGGCTTACAGGTTCAGGTGGCGCTCGCCTCACTGGGCCTGCCGATCCTGCAGGCGTACACCACCGCCACCGTCAGCGACGACGTTCTGACGATCGGCAGCCACGGGTTCACGCTCCGGCTCGGAACGGTGGCGCGCGCTGCGTTCGGACCGCTGGCGCTCGGCCCCCGCGGGCTTCCGGTCGACGTCCCATCGTTCGTCTCGGCGCTGTTTTCGCTGGCGCACGCGCCGAGCGGCACGGCCAGCGGCTGCGCTGCGCTCGACGGGATCGTCTGTCCCGCGGCGGCCCAGCCGGCCGGCTGCCTGATGAGCGCCTGTTCGGCCGGTCTCGGCGCGCTGGCCGGAGAGCTCGACGGCGCCTTCGCCGCCGCTGACGGGACCGGCCTCGATCTCTGGCTCTCCGGGACGGCGCCGCTGATCGAGATCTCCGGCGGCCAGGCCGATCGCCTGGGGGCCAACGGCACCGGCTCGTCCGCGGCGGCCAGCTGGTCGGTCACCCTGCACACCAGCCTGGGAAGCGCGCAGCCCATGGGCTCGTTCGAAGGGAAGCGGAACTAGGCGGGTTGGGTCGGGCCCCTGCAGGGTCTCGCGCCCCCGCGATCAGTTCCCGAGCCGTGCCGCGCGGCCGCGGGCGCGAACGGCGAGGGGCGAGTCGCCGGCGCGCGCGGCGACGTCGCTCCAGGCCGCCGCCGCCTCGGCGCGCCGGCCGAGCGCCTCCAGCGCCGCCGCCCGATCGGTGAAGGTGGAGAGCTCGCGGTTTCCGGCGCCGAGCGCGCGCTCGAGAAAGGCGAGCGCGTCGGCCGGCCGGCGCGCGCCCAGATCGACGGCGCCCAACCAGGCGCCCAGCCGCGCCTCCTCCGCGCGCGCGAGGCAACCAACCGGCGCCGCCAACCCGCGCGCGTAGGCGGCCCGCGCCCGCTCGCTGAGCGTACCGTCGAGCTCGAACAGCAGATCGCCGAGCCGGCGGCTCCACTCGCAGTCGGTGACCGGCGACGCCGACGGCCGCACCTCGAGCGGCAGCGTCTCCATCCCCTCTTCCGACGAAAATGCGAAGGTGGCCGGGATCTCGCGCGCCGCGATGAGCGCGGCAAAGCGCGGCAACCGCCGCACGAAGACGCGCGCGTCGCCCCCGCTGAAAACCAGGGCCCAGCGCGCCGGATCCCACCAGGCGACCCGCCGGTTGATCCCCGCGTAGGCGAGGAGCGCGCTGTCGACGCCGTAGTGATCCATCGCCGCCTGCCAGTCGTCGCGCGAAAGGTCGCTCCGCCCGAGCAGCCGGTGCATCTCCGGCGGATAGGCCGGCAGCCGCGGATCGACGAACACCCGGTGCCGTGGATAGCCGCCCACCGGTTCGAACAGCAGGTACGAGCCGATCTCGAAGTCGTTGTACATGCGATCGCGAAGCCCGTTGTCATTCGCGAAGGCGATCGCCTGGAGCGGCAGCTCGCGCACGTCGAGGCCGATCCCCGATCCCCCGGCCGGCCGCGATCCGGGCGTCAGCCGCGGCCCGAGGGTCATCCCCAGCAGCAACGCCGCCGACGCGACCACCGGCAGCGGAGAACCTGCGATCGGCGCCAGGACCGGCCAGCGCCCCACCAGGCGGGCGGCGGCGAGGGTGGAGGCGACCGCCAGCACGGGTGCCGCCACCAGCGCGAAGTCGGCGCCGAAGCGGACCGAGTGGATCGCCAGGACCGCCAGCGGAAGGACCGGCGCGAGCGCCCTTCCCGCAGCGCTCGCAGAGATCTTGCGCCGGTCCGCCGGTGGGTCGCCCGTCGCCACGAGGAACACGGCCGCCGCGACGAAAGCGCCGAGGTCGACGAACAGCGGCGCGTCGGAGAGCCAGGTCGGCGCGCGAAACTCGTCGACCGGGTGAAGTGCCGGCAGCAAGAGGTGGAGGCGCAGGTATCGAATGAGGCCCCAGCCGACCGGCGTGGCCAGCGTCGCCAGCGCGGCGCCCGCGGCCAAAAGGGCCAGCCGGCGCGCGCCCGCTCGATCGTGCCCACCCGCCGCGGTCGCCACCGCCGCCGCGCCGACGAGAACCGGCGCCACGAACACCCCAGCGTGCAAATTGGCCCACAGGACGACCGTCGCCAGAAACAGGGCCGCCACACGCGCCGCGGCCGCCGGTTCGCGCTGTCGTTCCATGAGCGCCTCGATCGCTGCCAGCGCCGCGACCGCGCCAGCCAGTGAAAAGATGTGCGGGCGCTCGACGAACCGGTCGCGCCCCACGAATGCTGCCGCCGCCAGCGCCAGCGCGCTCGCCACCGCACCCGCGCCCCGCCGCCTGCAGATCCAGTAAGCGCCCGCGAACGCGATCAGCAGGACCAGCGTCTTGGCCACGACCACGGCCGGAAAGCCGCCACGCGCGAAGACGGCCGCGGCGCCGACCTCGGCGAGCCAGGAGGTGTCGAGGTCCGGATAGTCCGGAGCGGTGAACGAATAGAGATTGCGTCCGGGGAGGGCGTGGCGCGCCAGGACCTCCTGTCCAGCCTTGAGATGGAAAAACAGATCCGACTCCGCCATCGGGTGGAGCGCCAACCCGGCGACGAACAAAAGGAGCGCCGCGAGCGGCAAGGAGCGCGCGGCGGTCCGCAACACCCCTGCAGTCTACTGACGAAAGGGCCCTGAGAGGGGCTTTGCCTGCTTTCTCCCTACGCCCCTATCGGAGCAAGGCGTAGGCGCACCCGATAGACGAATGGGCGTACCAAGCGCCGGTCCGTCCAGCGGTCTGCTCTGCTATGGTTTCGGTACTCGCCGACCTCGGAGATGCCACGATTGTTTGGACGCGCGGCCTCTCCGAGGTGGCCGAATGGTAAAGGCGGCCGATTGATAATCGGCAGACTGCGAAAGCTGTCACGCGGGTTCGAATCCCGCCCTCCTCGAGAAGGTCCTTTGATCCCCCGCGCCGCGCGTCTACCGGGCTGCCAGGATGTACCGCTGCCCGCCGCGCTCGACGGCCAGCGCCGGCTTCAGGCCACGGGCGACCGCGCGGGCCAGCGCCGCGCGGGTGGCCGACGTCGCGCCGCCGGGGACGCCGAGCAGATCACCGCGCGCGATCCCCAGCGCGGCCAGCGCCCCGGGATCGAGGACCAGGAACCGCTCGGGGCTCTGCGCCAGAGCCTGCATCTCATCCAGCGAGAGCTCGGGGTAGAGGACGCCGAGGGCGGTCAGCCGGCGGGTCACGCTGGCGGCGGCCTCCGGCGGGACCTCGACGATGGTGCCCCCAGGCGCGGTCGAGACGAGCCGCGGTGCGAAGGTGGCGATCGCCTTCTCCAGCGCCTCGTCGATCGCCTCCATCACGGCGTGTTTTTCGCCGTCGGGGCCGATCTCGGGCTCGTTGGGTGCGCCGCTGGCGACGGTCTCCACGCTCCCGATGATCTCCCGGTTGCCGAGCTGCCGGACGTCGACGTGCGCGTGGAAGTCGACCACCAGACGCTTTCCCACGATGAACCCCGGGATGGCGGAAACGCCGTTCTCCATCCGCCCCCCCATTCCGACGTTGATCGTGAAGGTCAACGCGCGCGTCGGATCCTCGCCGAGGGCCTTGAGCGCCGAGGCCACCGCCGGATCGTCCTCGCCGGTGAGGAGCTCCTCGGCGATCACGGCGCGCCCGCCGCTGGCGGCGATCAGGCTGTCGCTGGTGCGGCGCTGGACCCGGCGCAGCTCGCTGTCGCCGCCCCACCCGATGGACAGCGGCAGCCCGACCACGGTGGTGATGGTCGGCGCCAATGATTCGGCCGCCGGGCGCACCTCCACGGTCGAAGTGCATCCCGCCGCCCCAGCGAGCGCCAGGGCCGCGGCGAACGCAACCGCGGGCGCAAACTCAAACGCACGACCTGCCATCCGAGACCACATCGGCTGTCTTGACCCGGGGCCTGAGCCCCGAAGCCTGGCAGTGTACGCGGGCTAGAAGACCACGGCGAGGGCGGCGTAGAGCTCGGTCGAGTCGCCGACCGAGATGACCCCGGTCGAGCCCGACGTCGTCGAAAGCTCGGGCGTGTAGAGACCGAACGCCCGTCGCACGGCCAGACGCAACCGCAGCTCGCTGGCCTGGCCCGAGGTGAGCGGAAACTCGATCCGTGCCCCGGTGTGGATCACCCACCGGCTGCCAGAGACCACCACCTGGCCATCCCGCTCGAACCCGAGCCCGAGCTCGACCCCGACGGTGCGCAGGACGCGGCTGAGGTAGCGCTGATCGCCGGGGTAGATGCGGGCGGCCGGGCGCAGTACGCCGAAGGCGTCGAGCGCCAGCCGATCGACCGGGCTGTCTGAGGTCGGAAACCGCCCGGAGGCAGCCGACGAGAACGCGCCCAGAGCGACCCCGAGCCGTCCGTCGCCGAAGCCGCCGACGCCGAAGAACGCAGGAATGAAGTGCCCTCCGTCGGGAAACCCGGTGGAGTCACGTGTGGCGCCCATCCCCAGCGCCAGCGAAAGACGCGGCCGGGGCGGCGGCGCCAGCGCGAACAGCTCCTCCTCGACCACCTCGGGGATCGCGGGCGCCGCCTCCGGCAGCATCGCGGCGGGCGGCGGTGCCGGGATCCCCGCGGGCGGGGTCACCGGCGGCGCGTCGGGTGGCGGCGCGAGCGGCGCAGCGGGGGAGGTCGCGGGCGTCGCCGCGGGCGGGGTTGCGGGAGGCGCGGCGGGCGGGGTTGCCGGCGTCGCCGCGGGCGGGGTTGCCGGCGGCGCGGCGGGCGGGGCCACCGGCGGCGCGTCGGGCGGCGTCGCCGGCGTGACCTCGACGCTCGGCTGCTGCGCGCGCACGCCCGGCGCGAGCACCAGCGCCGCCATGGCGAATGCCAGCCCAGCCACACTGTGTCCGGCGCGCCGGCCCATTTGCCGACTTCTAACACGCGCGCCCCCCTTCGATATATGCTTCCGGCCGGATCCGAGAAGGAGGACCGCCCATGAACGAAACGTTGAGTCCCGAAGGCGCACCCGCACCCGAAAAGGGCGTCGCCGACATTCTGGGCGAGGCCTTTCGGCTCTACCGCGCAAACGCCAAGCCGCTGCTTCTCACCTGCGCGCTGCTGTTCGTTCCCGCCGCGGTCATCAACTCGATGGCGCGGGCGGCCATCCTCGGTCCGACGCTGGCGATCGCGTCGTCGTCCGATCCGGCCGCGGCGTTGGCCGGCAGCCTGAGCGTCTACATGCTCGGGTTGCTGGGGACGCTGGTGACGGCCTTCTTTCTCTACGGGATCATCGTGCCGCTGACCAACGGCGCCCTCACCATCGCCGCCGCCGATCGCATCCTGGGCGGGCGCGCGGAGTGGCGCGAGGTCTGGATGCTCCTTTTCCGGCGGCTCGGCAAGCTGCTCTCCGCCGTCATCCCGGCGGCCATCGTGGTCACCCTCGGCTGCCTCTTCTTCGTGATCCCGGGACTGGTGCTGGCGCTGTTCTTTGCCTTCGTCTCGCCGGTGGTGCTGATCGAGGGGCTGGGCGGACGCGCGGCTCTCGAGCGAAGCACGGCGCTGGTCCGCTCGGATTGGCTGCGGGTGGCGCTGGTCCTGATGAGCTTCGCCATCGTCCGCTTCGTCGCACAGCTGGTGGCGAACATCTTCGTCGCCCCCACCGCCATCTTCGTCGGCTCGCTGCTGAGCGATCTGTTCACCATGATCATGCTGCCGATTCCGGTGCTGGGGACGGTGCTCCTCTACTTCGACGTCCGCCGCAAACGCGACAACTTCACCAACGACAACCTTCGCGCCGACCTGGACGCCCTCAAAAGCGCGTAGTGCCCGCCCGATCTCCCTCTAATTGAGGCAGGGGTCGCAGCCGACCAGGGGGGTGGTGAACGCGAAGCTCGACCCGACGTCCATCCCGCGCAGGCTCATTCCGAACCCAGCGTTCGTCGACTTCGAGACGAGCAGGTGCGTGCAGACGCCGGTTCCGTCGGTGGGGATACAGGCGGCGAGCGGCACGGAGGCGACCCCGAACCCGCTGTTCCCGACCGCCTGAAACATGGCGCTGTCGATGGGGCTGCCATCGAGATCGATCTCCGCGCCGGTCGGACGAACGATCTCCATCAGGAGATCGAAGCTCGGCGGTACGGCGAAAGGAAGACTGGTGAGGAGGGTGGTGGAGCCGACCGGCAGCGCCAGCGAGAGGCTCGGCTCGCAGTCGATCCCCTGGGTCACGAGCACCGGATAGTTCGCCGAGACGAAGAAGCTGCCCACCTCCACCAGCGTCTGGACCCCGCCGGCGTCGAGCGGATACACCACGGTGGGGATGCCCGCCCCCGACACCGTCACCGACGTCCCGTTCCGCCAGGCGACCACCCGCCAGATCGATGCCCCATCCATCCCGAAGAACGACGTGCAACCGACGCTCGCCTGCGGCGTCATCGCGGCCGCGACGTAGAGCTTGCTCCAGCTCGAAAACGGCGGCATCTGCTCGTGCGCCATGTCGGCCGAATTGATCCCGGTGACATTCGAACCATAGGTGGTGGAGATATTCCCCGAGAAGACCGCCACCGGGAAGTTGGTGGAAACCTCTGCGCCGGTCAGATCCTCGCCTTCGGCGCCGCTGTAGATCTGAAACACGTCGCCGTCGTCGAGCATGACCTCATAGGAGCCGAGGGCGGGGATGTCGGGCGTCAGGCCGCTCGGATCGCCGGTGACGGGCCCGACCGTGTTGAAAGTCACCCGGGTTCCGTCACGCGTGCCGACCACCATCACCCGAGCGCTTCCCCCGCGGCTGCCGGCGGTCGTTTGGACGTCGGTGGTCGCTTCCTGCGGATAGGTGACGACCCGGTGGTCGATGCCCAGCGACTGCAGCGGGAGAACCATCGTCCCGCCGCTGCTGGTCGCCAGACTGTCGGCGTTGTCGCTCTCGATCTCGGACACGGTCACCGGCTGGTCGCTCGAGATCCGGAGCGCTGCTTTCTTGGTGACCCCGACCGCGGTCACCTGCAGACCGGGCATGGGAATGGGCACGCGCTGGGAAGCTCCGACTTCGATCTGGAACTGCCCGAGCTGCGCCCAGGCCGCGCCAGCCGACGCCGGCTGAGCCACTTCGAGCGTCACGTTGGCTCGGGCGAGGCCAGCGTTGGCCACCAGGAAGCTGGTGGTGGCGTTCTCGTCGGCGGTCACGTTGTCGGCTTGCAACGTATAGAAGATGCAACCGGCGATGCCCTGGCCGGTGGACTCGGATGACTGGCAGGCCGAGGACGTACATCGCCCGAGACTGCAAGCGAGCCCCGTCGCGGCGCAGTCGACGGCGCACCCGCCGCCGTTCGCGGCGTCGGAAGCATCGGAGGCGGCTGAATCCTTCGAGCCGCCCTCCGGCCGCGAGATCGGACTCGCGCAGCCGAGGGCCAACCCAACCGCGGCGCAAACGCCCAGCACCCGAACGACGATGTGGGACGAACGATCACGTCGCGCACGTTGCGCCACATCGCTCCGCCTGTTGCGCTGCGGTTGCGCCACATTCTGTTTCGTCATTCCGTCGCTGGCCATCCCGCCGAGCACGTCGTGAGACATCTTACCTGCACTGCAAAGATCTTCATTTTCCGTCGCACAAAGGGACGCAAAACGATAAACGACGGATGACGAACCTTGCCAAGCGCAGTGCGCTAGGGCTACGATTTTCCCGCGTTGGTACGTGCGACAGTCGTGATCGCTCTGGTTTACGGGCTCACCAACGGGACCTCGGCGTTGGCCGCGCCCCCGGGGCCGGGCTCTAAGCCGACGGACAACCCGTTCGAGACCGGGGGCCAAAACCACGGAGACGACGAGGGCGACGACGCCACGCCGGCCAGCGACGCGCACGACGCCGCCTCCGCGACCAGCCACTCCGACGAAGAGGCCGCGGGCGACAACGACGATGAAGGCGGAGACGAGGCCGAGTCGGCCGAGTCGGCGCTGCATGGCCTCGCCTGCCTGGAAGGGGACGCGACCGGCGGCCGCCGCAAGGGGGTTCAGCGCCGCGACTTTCTCAAGAAGCACCGCTTCGAGCTGTCGGGGCTGGGCGGCTTCTACGCCTCCGACGCGCTGTCGTCGACGTACAGCTATGGCGGCGCCGTGGCCTTCTACCCCTCGGAGGACTTCGGCCTCGAGTTTCTCCTCACTAGAACGCCGATGCAGTTTCGCCTGGAACAGCCGTTCACCGCGTTCGACCAGCAGACGCACTTCACGCCGAGCATCGCCTGGCAGGGGATCGCCTCGCTGCTCTGGTCGCCCATTCACGCCAAGTTCAAGTTCAGCGAAAACACGATCATCCACGGCGATCTCTTCGCGGTGGTGGGCGCCGGGCGCACCAGCGACCCCAGCGTGCTGGGATTGACCTGGGAGGCCGGGGTCGGCGCCAAGCTCTACTTCAACCGGTTCTTCGCCTTCCGGCTCGACCTGCGCGACTTCCTGCTGCCGCAGGAGGTCCTGGGGCGCGGGCGCATCACCAACAACGTCACCATCCTCGCGGGGCTCAGCCTGTGGTTAGGCTAGGATTTTCCTTCATCGGCGCCGCCCTGCTGGTGGCCGCGGCGACGGCCAGCGCGGCCGCCGATGACGAGCCGATGTCGAAGGACCCTGCCGACGAGGCGGCCGCGCCACCGGCCGACGGGAAACCGGGCGCGGACGCTTGCATCGACGAGAACGTGAAAGCGGATCTCTTCGCCAAGCGAAAGCAGCGCACCAGCCGCGAGCGTCTCTTTCAGCAGGCCAACCGCCACGAGCTGACGTTGCAGGGCGGCTACTACGTCTCCGATCTGTTCGACGGCACCTACACCTTCGGCGGCGCCTACACCTATCACATGACCGAGGACCTCGGCGTCGAGGCCTCGGCGGCGTACACGCGGCTCACTTCTTCGGGCGGGCCCGAGCTCGAACGGACCTTCAGCGTGCTGGCGGGCAAGCCGCGCACCGAGCTCTATTTCGACGCCGATCTGATCTGGGTCCCGGCGCACGCCAAGATGCGCCTCGGCGGATCGATCACCCACTTCGATTTCTACCTGGCGCTCGGCGGCGGGCTGGTCGATTCGGTCATCTCCGAAGATCTCGCCGGCAACGGCGGCTTCGGGCTCAAGTTCTTCCTCGGACACATCTTCGCGATTCGCTTCGACGTGCGCGACCACGTCTACCGGCAACAGTTGCTTTCCCAGGTGATGGTGGTCAACGACCTGACCACCACGGTCGGCGTGAGCATGTACGTCCCCTTCACGGAGTAACCACGATGAAGCTGCACCGACTTCCCACATTGTTGATCGCGCTGCCGCTCGTGTCGCTCACGGCCGCCGCCCTGCCCGCGCGCGCGGCCAAGGCGGCCAAGAACGATCCCGCCTCCGAGGCGACGTCGGGGACGTCGGACGCCGGGCGCCCGGCCGACAAGAGCGCGGCGGCGCCGGGCGGCGGCGGGAACAGCCCGAGCGGCGGGAACGGCGCCAGCGAGACGGCGCCCCCCGTGGCCCCCACCCTCGACCTCGCCAGGCTGCGGGCCGAGTACGATCGGCTGCGCGACGAGCTGTTCCGCGCGCGCGCCCGGGCCGAGCTGGTCGAGGAGGGGATCTACGCCTCGAAGCTGGGGGCGTCGTTGCGCTGGAAGGGGGCGCCCGACTTCATCCTCCACCGCGCCGAGATCCGCCTCGACGGAAACGCCATCTGGGACTCGGGTGAAAAGCCGCTGGTCGACGAGCTCATCAAGGTGTCCGAGCGTCCGATCAAGCCGGGGCCGCACACCCTGACGGTGAAGATCGAGGTGCGTCCCGGGAAGAAGGGCGAGAAGGAGCACGCCGATCTCGGATACGAATCGGAGCAGACGTTCGTGGTGCAGGTGCCCGAGGCCGGGACGACCACCGTGGCGTTGACCGCCGATGACGATGGCGATCTCCCCGGATACGAGCCGGAGATCGAGCTCGAGCTGAAGACGGAAAAATGATCGCGCTCCTCGTCGCCTTGCTCTGCCAACCCGCCGACGCCGCACCATCGGCGAAGGCGCAGCCGAGCGCGTGGGCGCAGGCGGGCTCCGCCCGCCAGAGCACATCGCGGGAGGGCGCGGGGACCCTCCCAGGGTCCCCGAATACAAACGACCCCATGGCGCGGTATTTGACCGATCTCGAAAAGGCCGGCGTGCTCGGCAGCGACAAGACGCCGGCCACGCTGGAAAAGCTGCGTGACGAGCTGGCCGCCGCCGAGGACGATCTGGTCACCGGCAACGCCGAGATCGCCAGCGTCCGCCTCTACAAGATCGTCGAGTCGCAGCGCTACGTTCAGTTCGAGTACGCGCCCGACTACGCCACCGCCGAGCTGACCCTGGCGCGCGCCCTCATCCGCGCCGGCGGCACCAAGAGCGCGGAGCGCTACCTGCTGCGCGTGCTGGCCCGTGGCCCCAAGGCCCCCCAGTTCGCCCCCGCCTACCGGGCGCTGGTCGACATCGCGCTCGAGACCAAGGAAGAGGCCGAGATGCTCTCGGTGCTCGATCACTATGATCAGGAGCGCGGCGAGGCGTTGCCGCGCGACAGCGCCGCCGAGCACGCCTACCTGGCCGGCAAGGTCGCCTACGAGTCGGGCGACGGCGCCCATGCCGAGGCGCTGTTCTCGGCCGTCGACCGCCAGTCGCGCTTCTACGCGGCGGCGCTCTACTTCCGTGGGCTCATCCAGGCCCGCCAGAATCACTTCGCCTCGGCGCGCCGCAACCTCTGCGAGATCGTCGAGCAGGCCGACCAGGCCCGCTTCACCTTCTTCATCGACGGGCGTTACTTCGCGGTCAAGGACCTGGCCTATCTGGCGCTCGGTCGGATCGCCCACGAGCAGGGAAAGTACGACGACGCCTACTACTTCTACTTCCGCGTCCCCACCGACTCGGACCGCCTGCCCGACGCGCTCTTCGAGGCGTCGTGGTCGATGTTCCAGAAGGGGGAGTACGAGGCGGCGCGCGCTTTTCTCGAAGAATTCGACCACAACTTCCCGGCGTCGCCGCTGGCGCCCGACGTGATGCTGCTGCACGCGATGATCGACCTCAAGTCCTGCCAGTTCGATTCCGTGCGCGCGACGCTGGACAAATTCGTCCAGGTCTACGGGCCGATCGAGGTGCAGGTGGCGGCGCTGCTCAAGGATCCGGCCAAGCGCGGCGCGCTCTACCGGCGCCTGCTCAGCAAGGCGTCGATCGCCACGCCGCACGATCCGATCGCCGATCTGCTCAAGGTCGACCCGCGCTTCTACAAGTTCTACAGCAACATTCAGGCGCTCGATCGCGAGGCCGGCGTCATCCCCAACGAGGTGGCGATCTGGGACGAGCTGACCGCCCACCAGAAAGCGCAGATCGACGGGCAGACCGAAGGGGCCGAGGCCACCGAGGCGGTGCGGCTGGTGCAGGACGTCGAGTCGCTGCGCCCGCTGGCCGCCGGCGATCCGGAGATGGAAGAGCGGGTGAGTCAGCTCGCCGACGAGGCGCACCGGGCCGCGCGGCTGAAGAACGTCACCAGCGGCCCGTTCGCCAAGGAGGCCGCGGCGACGCTGGCGCTGGGCGCCGAGGCGCGGAAGCTGCGCGCGCACCTGGTCGCCGCCACCGGCCTCATCGCCGACAAAGCGCTGGCCGATCTGGACAAGCGGCTGCGCGATCTGCTCCGGCAGGCCCGGCTCACGCAGATCGACGCCATCATCGGCAAGAAGAAGAAGCTGGAGATCGAGGTCGAGCACCTGCGCGACGGGCGCTACCCGGCTGAGCTGTTCGCCACCCTCCAGCTCGAGGGTTTGATGGGCGATGACGAGGAGTACTGGCCGTTCGAGGGCGAGTACTGGTCGGATGAATACGAGAACTACAAATAGCACCGGCGCCCGGATCGTTCTGATCGGGGCGCTCTCTGTCCTGTCGCTGGCGTCGTCGGCGACGACGGCCCAGGCAGCGGCTGCGAAAAGTCCTGGCGCCAAGGGGGGCGGAGACAAGGGCGACGACGACGACAAGCCGAGCGAGCCCGAAAAGACGCTGCCGCCGATTCTGCAAAAGGCGCTGGAAGAGAAAGAAGCGCAGATCACCGACGCGCGTCGAGAGGCGATCCGCCTCATCGAGGCCTACCTGCGCGAGAACCCGCGCGGCTCGGCCGGCTTCCGCCCCAAGGAGCAGGCCGAATCCCTCTACAAGCTGGCCGAGCTCTACTGGGAGGAGTCCAAAGAGGTCTACCTGGAGAAGATGGGGCGCTATCAGGCGGCGGTGTCGGCCTGCCACAGCGACCGCTCCGAATGCCCCAAGGTCCCGCACCGGCCCCCGACCATCGATCTGACGCGCGCGCAGGCGACCTACCTGCAGCTCATCGACCAGTATCCCAAGTTCCGCAAGATCGACACCGTCATCTACCTCTACGCCTTCTCGTTGCGCGATCAGGGGAAGCTCGGGCAATCGATCAAGTACTTCCAGATCATCCTCGATAAGTACCCGCGCTCCCGCTACATCGCCGACGCCTGGATGGCGATTGCCGAGTACCGCTTCTACGAGCAGCAGGACTACAAGACCTCGCTCGAGGCCTACGAGAAGGTCCTCCAGCACCCCAAGTCGACGCTCTATGACCTGGCGCTGTTCAAGACCGCCTGGTGCTACTGGAAACTGGGCGACACCACGAAGTCGGCGCTGCGTTTCAAGGACGTGCTCGATCTCGCCAAGAAGAAAGCGGGCCGGAGCGAGGAGCAGCAGAAGCGCGCCGAGGAGCTTCAGGGCGAGGCGCTCGATTACCTGGTCGAGCTGTTCACGGAGGACGA